>ONZV01001249.1_pt1 | contig 12526 bp, 11 predicted proteins | sample 1671561 | NCBI WGS metagenome assembly ONZV01 (sample SAMN06348169, study PRJEB24527) | human gut metagenome | reverse complement strand
ATCACCCGCTTCCTGTCGATGCCCGCAAAAAACAGCGGCATCACCGGACCGGCTGCAGCCACTGCCAAAGCAAACAAACTGACCAGCAAACCGGCCTGTGCGATACTGATACTAAATTTTTCTGCCAGAAGCGGCAAAATACCCAGCACACCCATTTCTGTATTGATGATACCAAAAACACCTATCGTCAAAATAAAGATCAGCAAATTATTTTTTTCTTTCATAACCTCTCCTGTTAACAAAAATGTGGACCCCCAGCATCCCGAGAATCCACAAAAACAAAACTTTCAGCAAATCAGATCTGCAGCTTTTGCAGCAGTAAATTATTTTAAATTAGCCTTGAAGAAGCTTTCGAGCTTATCAAACGGAATAAGCTCTACCCTGTCATAAAGATCTACGTGGCCTGCACCGGCAACATAATACAGTTCTTTCGGTTCAGCCGCACGTTTATATGCATCTTCGCTAAACTCTTTGGAATGTGCCTGATCACCGGTAATAAAGAGCAGCGGACGCGGAGAAATTGTTTCAATATCATTGAAGGGATAAAAATTCATAAATTTAGTATTACTGGAAAGCGTCGGATGTGTCGTTAAAAGCGGCGAAGAACCTGCAGGAGTAAATTCTCCTCTTGGCGTACGGTAAAAATCATAGAATTCGCGTTCAATAGGATTGGACTTTTCCGTGATCTCATGTACGGTCCCGCTTGTGTATTTAGTTGCGCCACCCTGGAAGTCCACATAACGCTGCTCCGCCGCATCAGCAATGATCTGTTTTCTTTGTGCAAGCGTCAGAGAATGATTAAGTCCATTGCGGTTAGCTGCACCCATATCATACATACTAATAGTTGCAACGGCTTTCAGGCGGGGATCGATTTTAGCGGCGCTGATAGCAAAACTGCCGCTGCCGCAGATCCCGATCGCGCCAATCTTTTCTCTATCGGCAAAAGGCCCTGTACCCAGGTAATCTACCGCCGCGCTGAAGGTTTCAGCATAAAGCTCAGGCGCAACGGCATTGCGTGGCTGGCCGTCACTGCCGCCCCAAAACGCCAGATCGACAGACATAGTTGCAAAACCGCGTTCTGCCATCTTAACAGCGTAAAGATCAGCGCTTTGCTCTTTTACTGCCCCCATTGGATGCCCTACTATGATAGCAGCATGTTTTTTACTTTTGTCCATATCTTTCGGCAGATACAAATTACCGGCAATATTCATCTTGTACTGATTTTTAAAAGTGACTTTCTGGACCTCCACCTTATCACTCCTGTAAAAATTATCAGCATCAGCAGGCCTGTCGGCAGCAAACACAGCGCTTGTACCAGCCGTCGATAAAATCACCCCTAAAGCGATACTCTTAAACATTTTCAAATAACGGTCAGCCAAAACTTTCTTTTTCATACTTCTCAACTCCTTAAAATCATTGATCCATTTACAATAAGTTTCAAAACAGAGCCTTTCAGCTTCAATGATAATTCTGCTTACCCGGCTCCTTTGTCTTAATTATAAAAACAGAATCCAAGAATATCAAATACATATATTAAATACTTTGCCATACTTGAAAGGTATATCAAAAAACTATTATAATACTTATATCGGAGGTGAAATTTTATGGATATCAGAACCCTGCAGTATTTCCTTGCCGTAGCCCGCGAAGAAAGTATCAGCGGTGCAGCCGAATTTTTACATATGACACAGCCACCGCTTTCAAGGCAGCTCAAAGAACTGGAAGCAGAGCTTGGCAAACAGCTTTTTATCCGCGGGAACCGCAAAATAACGCTGACGGAAGATGGTATGATCCTGCGCAAAAGAGCAGAAGAAATCGTTGCTCTAATGGAAAAAACCAAAGCTGAAATCAACGCCTCTGCTGAAAACATTACAGGTGATATTTATATTGGCTGTGCAGAAACTGAAGGTATGCGGATGCTGGCTAAAATAATCAGTAAAATACGCCAAGAATATGACCATATACATTTTCATATCTTCAGCGGCCAGGCCGAAGACGTTTCCGAACGTCTGGACAGCGGACTGCTTGATTTTGGCTTGTTTATCGAACCGGCTGACCTTAAGAAATACGATTTTATAAAATTACCGATCACTGATATCTGGGGTTTATGGATGACCAAAGCCAGCCCTTTAGCTGAAAATAAAACTATCAAACCTCATGATTTGCTGGGCCTGCCGCTAATTATTTCCAACCAGGCCATGGTCAAAAATGAGATAGCCGGCTGGATGGGAGGAAATTACGACAATCTGAATATCGTCGCTACCTATAATCTTTTATATAACGCTTCCCTTATGGTAGAAGAAGGTGTCGGCTATGCATTAAGCATCGACAGAATCATCAAATCATATGACGACAGCCCGCTTTGCTTTCGCCCATTAGAACCAACACTTGAAGTTGGACTTGATATTGTCTGGAAAAAATATCAAACCTTTTCCAAAGCCTCTGAAAAATTTTTAGAATACCTGAAAAAAGAATATATTTAAATATGGATATAACAAAACAGAGAGCGCCTGGAAAGCACTCTCTGTTTTTACTGTCAGGAAATGATATTTTATTTTACTAAACCCAAGCGTTTCAGCCAGGCACTGACATCGCTCTGGGCATTTTGCACGCTGCCGCCGCTGACTACCAATGCATCCAGCACTGTAGCTCCGGGAACAGCTTTCTTTAGATCGCTGACACAATTAGCTACGCCACCGCCGCCATGAGTAACGAACGGCACGATAATTTTGCCGGACAAATCATACTGCTCTAAAAAAGTGAACATCGGCATCGGCATCGTGCTCCACCAGTTAGGCACGCCGATATAAACGACATCGTAATCCGCCATATTTTCTACACGTCCGTTAATTGCAGGACGCGCGTTATTATCACGTTCGGCTCTGGCAAGCTCAGTTGTTTCACGGTATACTTCAGGATATGGAGTGACAGTAGTCACCCTGAACATATCCGCACCTGTTTCATTACCGATCATTCTGGCAAGAGCCTCGGTATTACCTGACCGCGAATAATACACGACCAAAGCCTTACTGCTGTTAGTTTTATTTTCACTCTGCATAATTTTCCCTCCATTATCAGTAGAAATAGCTTCGGCATTACTGCCGCCGCAAGCCGCCACCAGCATTGCCAGCATCGACATCAGCACCACAACAATTTTTTTCATACTATACCTCCTCATCTTTTATTTTACCCAAAGCAGCGTTTGGTATTTTACCATAACGCCTTTGCCTTTAATTCGATTTTACAGGCTAGAGTCAACTTTAAGTCAAGCATTTACAGTTAAAGTTTGCAAAAAGTTCATATTATAAATTTCAGCATTGGTGCCAAAAAGAAACCCCGCATGCCAATGCATACGGGGGAAGCTTCCACAACATATTTAAATATCAGGCATGAGGAATATTGGTATAGTCAGAAATCTCACGATTGATCGTACACAAATCACCTGCATTCAAATCATGCAGATTCTTATGACCAGTGATACGGGCATATGTTTTCAGCTCTGCCAGAGAACAGTTCAAAAAGTTTGCTACCCTCTGCGCCGATGCTTCGATCTTAAATCTGGAGCGCAGCTCCTGATCCTGCGTAGCGATACCTACAGGACATTTACCCGTACCACAGATACGATACTGCTGGCAGGCTGCCGCAATCAAAGCAGCCGATGCTACTGCCACAGCATCCGCACCCATAGCCAAAGCCTTGGCGAAATCAGACGATACCCGCAGCCCGCCGGTGATCACCAGCGCAATATCATCAGCTCCCACAGCATCAAGATACTTGCGGGCACGATACAAAGCATAAACGGTCGGAACACTGGTCGCATCACGAACCAGCTTCGGGCTGGCGCCTGTAGCGCCGCCGCGTCCGTCGATCGTAATAAAATCAGGCTCTGCAAAAACGCAAAACTCCAAATCACGTTCTAGCTTACCGGCTGCGATCTTGATACCTATAGGCCTGCCGTCAGATTCCTCGCGCAGCTTCGTCACCAATGCCTTCAAATCCTCTTTCGTATTGATATCAGGAAACTTGGACGGGCTGATAACATCTTCACCCAAAGGTTTATTCCTGATCGCCGCTATTTCCGGTGTCACTTTGCTGCCGGGAAGATGCCCGCCCATACCGGGCTTCGTCCCCTGGCCGATCTTGATCTCGATCGCATCGGCATTACGCAGATTTTCCCGTGTCACACTGTATAAATTGGGGATATATTCAAAAATATATTTATGCGCCGCTGCCATTTCTTCCGGCAGAATACCGCCTTCACCACTGCACATCGCCGCACCTGCCAAAGCGCTGCCCCTGGCTAAAGCCACTTTAGTCTCTTTTGACAAAGCTCCGAAAGACATATGTGAAACAAAAATCGGATTAGTCAAAATCAACGGCTTTTTGGCATTTTTACCAATCACAGTCGTCGTATCAACCGCGTCATGATCATTGAGCGGCGGCGGATTCAGCTGATTACCCAGCAGCAGGATATCGTCCCAGCCAGGCATCGGCATCGACGTACCCATAGCACCGATGATCGACTTACCTGTTACAGCCATTTCATGGATATCGTCCATATAACGGCAACTGGCGTCACAACGGGCGCCGGATCATAAGCCAGCTCCTCCGGAGCTGCAGCGGCTTCCAGAGCAGTAGAAGCAGCAGCTTCGCTGTCGTTTTCCTCCATCAATACCATCGTCATTCCACAGACCGGGCATTTACTGTCAAGCAGTGGCTGCCCCTCTTTTTCTTCGTCATAAATATAACCGCAGACACTGCATTTATATTTTGCCATTTCTCCTCAACCTCCATTTTTTCGATAATCATTATCTAATAATATATTCTATATCTATTATAAGTTTTCTGAAAATTATCGTCAAGCCGTTTTCTGTTTTTTCATAGTAAAAAGCACAGACCAAAATGGTCTGTGCTTTGATTGTAATTTTATTAGCCCTGTGATGGAATAATACCACCAACCCAGCAGCCAAAACTACCAGGATTACGGCTTTGTGTATAAACTTTTCCCGGCCCGGTAAACTTACATACCAACATCTCACCTGAAGTCAGGCTGGACATGATCCCGGAACTTGCTTTCGTTACCTTATAATTCATATCAGCATCCCAAGCTACCAAATGACCTGTATCAACAACCATCTCTTCGCCCACCTGCAATTCTAACGGATAGATAGCCCCGAACGAATTGAAGAATAAGGTTCCCGTACCTGAAGCTTTAACGACAAATAACCCGGCGCCGGAAAAAAGACCTTTACCCAGATTCTGCATCTTAGTCTCTATTTTTACACTCTCTTCCGCCGCTAAAAAACCGCCAGAAGTAATACATAAGGTATTGCCTGTCAACTCATAGGCTGAAACATCTCCCGGTATCGGCGGGGCTAAAACAGCCTCCCCAGCTTGCCCCTGTGCTGTCAGATGCTGAAAAAACAAGCTTTCGCCGCTTAAAAATTTACGTGCCAGGCCGCCCAGCATCCCGCCCTCCATTTTACCTTCAACTTTGATATTACCTGACATCGCCATCATAGCATCAGATTCCGCTTTAATACTCTCGCCTGCTTCCAGCTGTACCTTTAAAAAGGCAAAAGCGCCCGGCTGCATAATTTCATAACGCACCAATAATCATCTCCTTAGTTTATTAATTTCAAAAGTACTATGTCAATATAGCATTTTTCTCACCATGAAAGCAATCCTAATATTGAAATGGTTCAGTTTTTCTTAAATTTTTTCAAATTTCCATCTAAGTCAAAATCTGCAAAATACTTAGCCCTTGGACTTTTAGCAGATACAGAAATATCCCACTTACCCTGCCAAAATCTGAAACTCATATAATCATCTATTTTAGCGCCTTCGATATCTTTTATTTGGGCTTCCATGCTTTTATAAACTTGAGGAATCTTGGCAAAATCAAGCTGCTCTAAAGGTATACAATTGTCGATAGCTTTGCCACTGCCGGAAAGCTGTACGGGCCTTGCCTTACTCCACCCGCCGCGATACTCATAGTTATCCACTTCATCATCAGTACCCGGTTTTAAAATATTAATAACAACTCTGTTTCCTGTTTCACCGGTATACATATTAACATCTTGAAAAATAAGTATCTCTTTACCTTTTAGTCCATCCAGATTTTTAAATTCATCCATGATCTTAACCAAAGAACCCTCGTCTTTAATGATATTGCCGACAAGACTGCTGCTACCGCAGCCAGTCATAGCAAATACCCCCACCAGCATCACTAACATAACTAAAAACTTTTTCATCTTCAACACTCTCCTTTTCACAGCTGATTTTTATGACTTATGTATAACAACAGTTAAAACTCCCACCTGAAACCGCCTTCAATACGGTAAGGTGTTTTTACCGTACCGCCGAAAGTTTTTTCAATATCAAAATAAAAATTAGTCCGTTCACTCAACAGCACGTCCGTACCAATACCAACCTCCAACCAAGTACCACCCTGACTGTCGTTAAAAGTCAGCCTGTCGTCATTTTTACTGTCACGTAAAGTAACACTGTCATCACCAAAAAATTCGTGCAGCAGCGAAGCCTTAGCATAATAACGGGAAGCCTTGACCGTATTTCTGTCAAATTCACGACTCAATACGAAACCGAGCCGCCCCACTAAACTGTTTATCGAATCTGTTTCAACTTCAATACCATTTTTAGTAGTATATGAATCGCCCCATAAATGCCCATAAGTCAGTTGGGCCTGCGGTTCAACAAACCAGCCAGCTTCGTTAAGCTGTTTTTTACGCCCGTATTCAGCGCTTATACTTGTCGCCCAGTTTTTGCCGCTGCCGCTGTCCGCAAACTCGCCGTAAGTTTCGTGGTCGCTATGCAGCCTGCTACCCTTGGCTATAAGATCCAAATAGTGCCCCTTGTTGCCCAGCCATGTACCATATAATGCCAAACTATTGTTGCTGTTTTCGCCATTGCCTTTATTATATGAGCTTTTGCCCACACCACGGCTCAAAGCAATACCTTTACGCCAAATACCGTTTGTGCGTACTTCGCGTTTATCGTACCCCAGTTGTACTGTTGTCATATGATTGCTGAAACCATATTCTCCCCCACGATTATGCTTACTGCGGATAATACGGATCCAGTCTCCACCAGCGTCAGTAGAATAACGCAGCTCGCCCATTCGTTTAAGTAAGGTGTCGTTTTCATTCCAGTAACGCCAACCGGCAAACCCTGCTGCCAAAGCGGCCACCGGCACCTTGGGATCATCGGCAGTCACTTTGTTATAGCCTGTTATCCACCAGTCACGGTTGGTAGAATCCACCCATTGCAAATTATCAAATTCATCTTTGGATACTAATTCACTGTTAGCTGCCTTATCTTCTTCCTGCGTCTGTAACAGTACAGGCTTATACGAAAACAGCTCCGAAACCTGCTTTGTACCTGCGTTAAAGGTCACATCATCAGTTACGCGGGCAAATTTCAAGTATTTTCCAGTCACATCAGCCTCATTTTTAAAAGCATCATCATCAACATACACCGTATGCGTCATAGCTCCTGCACTGTTTTCGGCATGAATAAAGTCACCATAACGTGTATAAATGACAGGATCACTTAAATTTATCGTTTGGTCACTGCCATCAGCAGCAGTGTAACTGTACGTATTACCGTTAAGCGTACCGCCATGATAGATCTCCGTTCCGACTTTCACCACTGTCACACCGGCATCATTCAAAATATCTGTATTGATAACAAAATTACCGTTATTTCCCGACAAAGTATCTATAGACATTTTTTGATACGGATTCGACGTCTTATAATAATGCTCCTGGTGCGAAAGATCGATCAGGCCCTCGTTAACATTAAGCGCCATAAAGTCACTGTCACCGGTCACCTGCCATTCAGTATCCTTCTTGGCCGTAATATACACATTGCCGTTGGCAGCTCCGTATAAATACGAACCGGCCTTATCCATCACAAAATTGATATAAGAACTTCCGTCAGTTGGCACATCAGCACTCAAAACCGTCGGTTTATTACCCTGCATATAACGTAAATCCGTATCCTGCTCCCAATGTGTCCAGGGATTGACAACTATCTCAAGCGACATAGCGCTGCCATCAGTATAACCCTTACCATCGGCATACAAATCGCCGTCGACAGTAACCAGATTACTCTTACCGCTGCTATTGACCTCTATCGTGCCGCCCTGCACAGCGTGCAAAGCCCTGACAAGCTTAAAATCACTGTCGTTGGCCCCTCGGTCTACCTTAATATCCGTCTGTCCATCAATCATCATCTTACTGTTTGCTTTATTGGCCCAAACGCCAAAGCCGTCATTAGCGGCAGCCTTGGCTGTAACATTCAAAGCACCGTTAAACGTTACCCAACCGCCCCTCTCTGCCAATACCCCCACCGTTCTGCCCTGTGCCGATTCAGCCTCGATATTTACAGCACTGTTGGCATCAGTCGTCACACTGCCGCCAACACGCTGAAACTCAAAGCCGTCAGTTTCATAACGCCCAACAAGACCCATAGCATCGCCGATATCAGTTGCAGCTCTTAAATTTACAGTGCCGTTGATAATCGTTTTGCCTCCGTTGAGCAAAGCATAAGCATCATTCTTTTGTGATACGGCGTTAATATTGCTGACGGTATTTGCGCTGAACTGCGTCGCACTGTACTTTTCCGTATACACACCAGTAGCCGTGCCGACAGCATCGGCGTTGATCCTCGTTTCTGCACTGTTGAATCTGATCACGCTACCATAATTATCTCCCGACGTATTAACCACAGCGATCGCGCTCACTCCTGCTTTGCTACTGCTAGCACTCAAATCAGTACTATCGGCGTTAAACTCCACGTTCGCCCCGTCATAAGCAGTCAATGCCGTGACCTGCTTACTATTTATTCCCTGCATTTTGATAACAGTCCCTGCACCGCTGAAAATCGCCTTGCGTTCAGGATCACCCTGCGCATTCAGCAAATAAACGATCTGCTTCTCGCCGCTGTAAGGCTTATTCAGATCAATAAATTCCTGCCTCTTATCTCCATCTGCAGGCAAAGTTATATTTTGATCGGCACTGGTTACCAATGCCGCAGCTTCAACCAGAGGCAGCACGGATGTCCCCCCCAGATATACACACGACATTGTCAGCAAAGACGCCAACACCTTCTTGCTTAAATCCTTATTGTTCATAAATTTCATCCTTCCTTATTGGAGACTAACCCAAATAAGGGCTAGTCTTTAGAAATTCCACCTTACACCGGCATTCCAGGTCCAGTCTTTCTTAAAATCACTGCCGCTGCTGCGTTCTACATCCACATAAAGCTGGCTGTTAGAACCCATTGTCACTGCCGCACCGAGACCGTACTCGAACCAGGTATCGTCAAAGCTGTCACTAACTTTCACCCGGCCTGTGCTGTCAGTCATGGTCACATCGTAACCGCCGCCAAACTCGTGCAGCAGGTTGGCTTTAACATAAACTACACCTTTATTCCCCACTTCCTTACCGATATTGAAACCGATGCGGCCTACGGCGCTTTTGATGCCACTTTGATCTACATTGATACCATTGCTGGCAGTGTAGTTATCGCCACCCAGATAGCCTAAAGTAAACTGGGCCTGCGGCTCGATATACCAGCTGTTTTGTAAATCATTTTTACGGCCGTATTCGGCGCTCAGCGATACGCCGGTATTATTAAAATCACCAGTGATCTTGTTGCGGTTGGTATCATAAACTGTAAAATCATTATCCATATTGCTGATTTTAAATACTAAATCCAGATAATGACCCTTGCTGCCGATATCAGTGCTGTAGAAGCTGATCGACTTGCTGCTGTTGTCACCGCTGCCACGGCTGTAGCTGCTGCTGCCGTCAGTATAGCTTAAACCAACGCCCTGATAACGTGTTTTGTCGGCAGTACGTTTAGTTACCTGATCGTAGCCCAGCTCATAAGCAGTGTATTTGTTCTCAAAACCAAACTTACTATCACGGCTGATCTTGCTGCCCTTCACGCGAAACCAGGCTCCCTGTTCTTCCTCGCCATTATGTCTCAGCTCGCCCATGCGTTGGAGCAGCTTGTCGTTTTCCGTACGCCAGGTGTGGTAGTTCAGCGCATTAGCAGAAAGTATGGTATCCACGCTGGTAGTAGGTTTAATGTCAGGGTTATCCGGATTATCCGGTTCTACTGGCACTATTTCAAAACCATCCAGTTTCCATTCTGTCATCCCGGTGCCAAGCACTTCGTCTTTTAAGTTATACTTCACATAAAATAACGATTGTTCACGTTCGTTAGCCGTAAATTTAATCGCATCCGGCGCAGTTGCCAGCAAAAGCCCTTTACCTGCATCAGCAGCAATCTGATCCATCGTCACTTCGTTAACATCAATAATATCGATGCTGTGCGTGCCTGCATCTGTACTGGCAAGAATATTTACCTTGTCACTTTGCATATTCACAACATCTGTTTCCAACCTGAACAAACCACCAGTACCATTAACACTGCCAATAGTTAAATCAGCATATTGATCAGCAGTCTTCGTCATATCAACAATGCCACCGTCATGCAGATTCAAATTCATACCTTTGTTATAAATAGTACTATCGCAGCCGGGATACCAAACTGCACCATTAGCCAACTCTAAATTGATCGCATTGCCACTGGCATTCAGCTGGGCATCGCCTTCCCACCAGGAATTCGCATTATTAAAAACAGCATTAATAACACCCTTAGATGTTGAAACAAAATGTCCCTTGACCTGTACTGTTTTATCTTTAGCACTATTAATATTTACGACACCGCTGTCCTGTGCATTTACTGCCGTAGCTTTCATTGTTCCACTACTCGCAGAATGATTGTTCAAGGTAATCTTGGTATCGCCTGTAAAATCAATACTGCACTGCCATAAGCAGCATTTACCCCGCGCTGTATAGAACCTCCCGTCATTGTAATCTCAGTATCACTAAAGATAGCAGACGAATTCTGGCCGTTTACCTGAATGGCATAACTTATTTGTCCTGCTGAACCAATATCAATGGTAGTTTTGCCTTGGACTGTAAGCGTATTATGTTTGCCGAACACATTGATGCCGTAACCAAGATTACTGCCCTGTTGAGTACTGTTATGATAGAGTTGCAACTTCAAATCTTTCTCAAAAGAAACACTTCCCATGTTATCTGTATAGTTATTAAGATAGATACCATACAGCGCATTGTTGCCATTACTAGTACCTTTTATATTCACATCGTCCTTAAAAGTGCCTTTAGCTCCGCCATTTAAGTAAATAGACTTTATACCCTGACCTTCAATATCAATATTCACCTTGCCATTGAAAGTTATATCACTAGCATCGTTAATAGAATCAAAAGACCCGGGATTTATATATTTAGTTCCTCCATCAATAATAATACCTCTGGATTCTCCTGCATCAGACTTGATATTCAGCTGCCAGTCACCGTTTATAATACCCGTTGCTCTTACAAAACTTTTGGATGGGCCACCCCAGCCTCCGGTCTCAACATCTTCACTGCTGCCGAAAACCATGCCATAAGCCTGACTGATTATCCCACCATTACCGTTGATCGTATAAACGCCGCTGCCAGTCATAGGAATATCAAGATTCTCTCCATAAAATCGCAATGCTGTAGAATTTGCAATGTTCTCAGACGTAAAATTAAAAATATCACCGCCAGTCAGGCTGCCACCGACAGTAATAACTTGTCCGACCGTATTATTGGGGTCATTTTCTGCCGCCTCTGCCATCGGGAGCGCGGATGTCCCCCCCAGATATACACACGACATTGTCAGTAAAGACGCCAACACCTTTTTACTTAAATCCATCTTTTCCATGATACATTTCCTCCCATTCATCTTTTTTCCTTTGGATTAGGCCTTTGTTTATAACAGGAATAGCTGCAGTAATATTGCCGCTTTCTTCCTACCAAAGCTGTATAGACATGATATGTTTTATTGCAGCCAAATTCACGGCCGCAGATCGGACACTTGACTGTCAGCCCTCCTAATCCTGCCCTGTTATCTTTGTGTATCGATTCCTCCCAGCTTTCGATATGCATCTTAAACATCTCCCTAAAGCTACTCGCTGCAGCGTACGAGTTTGTATCTTTATTACCCGTTCCTTCTTTTTCTCAAATCGGTCAGGATCAACCAATTCATCCAAAGTACATTCAAAAATATCTCGCAGCTTTAACAGTGCTTTCAAACTCAGCATCACTCTGCCGTTTTCAGCATTGCTCAGATGCGTTTGAGATATCTTAAGCTTCTTGGCAAGATTAGTTTGAGTAATCCTTTTTTGTATCCTTTTGATCTTGATAGTCTCCCCAATCCTTAAAGGATCCATTCCTTCCATCTTTTTCACACCTTTCTTTTTGCTTTATCACTTCATTAGACAACCTATTTCCATAGTGTTGTAATTGTGATTGCCTATTAGCTATCATTCCTGTTAGCTTCATAACCTGCAGTAAAATTTGCTGACCTGATAATTTACTGCAGCAGAGCTACTTTCATCTTTATTAATTCTCAAGCAATTGCCAAGCTTAGCAGTAACGCT
>ONZV01001241.1_pt1 | contig 12550 bp, 10 predicted proteins | sample 1671561 | NCBI WGS metagenome assembly ONZV01 (sample SAMN06348169, study PRJEB24527) | human gut metagenome | reverse complement strand
TGTATCCGCCCGATGACTAATCAATACCTCATCTGAATAAACATGAGCAGCCCGTTGCCAATCATTATCCAAAGGAACGATATCCACTTCTCCGCTGACAGCATTGAAATCAATCAGTATGCCTCCATATTGTGTGCCAATCCCGGTTGCTGCCGGATAGCCTGATTCCCATGCCGAAGAAGCATAAAACAGAGTGCGCACATCATTAAAATCCTGATAACACTGATTGCCATGTGTAATATCGGTGATACGTTCCAGATAATTCCACTGACGGACAATGTCACCGAAATTCATCTGTTCCGTTTTCAATATCTCTTCAACCTTTCTGAACGCTTGTTCCGATTGTTCGCGAACAGGAAGATTCAAATCATCCGCACAAAGTCCTCCTGCTATTATCTCCCGGTAGTGAGAAGTCGCGATCCGGAGGTAGCGGACAGAAGAAGAAGTGAACTGTTCTTCTATTGTGAGCGCCTCATCTACAGCTTCCACCAATGAATGTACCTCCAACACCAAGTTCGCCACCAACGGTTTTTGAGCCACAAGCGAAACGACCGGACGGGGAGAAACGAAATGCCGCTCCACCCATTGTTCCAGAAAGGAACGTTGAAAACTTGTATTCCTGATTATCCGTACAGCGTGTAAAGAGTACAAGACGGACCACTCTCTCTTCCCGAACGGCGGATGAAAGTAATTCTTCCGCCATCTGTTCCCAACTGTTTCCTTCCGCTTTATACAAATTGCATTTTATTCGATGATACTTCATAGTGCAAATTTCAATGTCTTTTTCTTATGATCTATACTTTATTAATGATAAGAGGTAACACCTGCCGGAATATCCATACTATAAACAGAAGACATGGTTTTCAAGCCCGGAGTATTTTCCAAAGAATAAAGTATCTTCTTTTGCCGGTCGACCAACAACATGTGTACTTTCTCTTTCGGATTTACATGTCCCGTCCAGTTTGTAATCAGGAAACGTCCGTCGGAGAAATACTGAAAACCTCCCAAAAACTTCAACGGTTTGCCAGGAATATCCGCATTCGATAATTCCCAAACTGTCTTTCCTTCTGCCGTTACTTCGATTAGTCGCGGATTCTGATCTTTATCCGCTACGGCAATCAGTGTATGTCCGTTAGGCAGACGAGTCAATGAATGTGGTCCGCCAGGAACATCCAGGTTCCACACCACTTTTCCGTTCATATCATACTCCGTCACACACTGCGGACCATAATGCGCCACCAGAAAATGGCCGTTATCCAGACACCGTGCATTACGCATGAAAGCAAATCCTTTCTCTTTCACTCCTTCCGGCAGGATGCACACTTCTTTCACAATCTTACCTTTAGGAGAGATTTCCAACATACGGCCTGTGATACATTCGCCCACAAACGTATTTCCATTCTTCAACCGTTGGCAGGCAAAGACCGGGCTTTTAGATTCATAATGAAAGATGGTATCGTTCTGACGAGTCATTTCGAGTACCCCATGTCCGGTGGTGAAAAGGATATTGCCATTTGGCAATACCCATAGATCATTGGAATCGGGAGCTTTGTGTTGCCACACGATTTGATTATTTTCCATCACGAAGACAATTCCCTGCGAATAATCCGTTCCTGCAAACGTTTTTGTCTGCGCAGACAAAAATGCCGGAAACAGAAAGGCTAGAATCGCAATATATATTCTTGTCATAAATATAAATTCAAAATTAGTTTTATATAAAAGATTTTTCAGGCACGGATGAAGTTCACTACAGAGACAATACGTACTCCTCCAACTCTTCCAGTTCTTTTTCGGAAACTGGTTTGTGAGGTCCGTGTACCTTAAGCATATCTTTCATCGAATAGCTACGACCGTCATACAAATAAGGAGCTGTACGCCAGCACTCATTCAAAGCCGGAACGTCCATCGACAAACCTTTATCGGGTCCGGTAGTCCAATCTACCTTATACTGTTTCAGGTCGGTATAATATTGTCCGGAATGACAACTTGCACAGTTTTCTTCAAAAATCTTCTTTCCCCTTTTCGCTTTCGCAGAAAGTTTGCCATTCTGAAGATAAGGACTGGGCAGAGGTTTCAGAGACTTCAGATATTCGTCGATAGATTCATAGATTTCATCTTCTCCTTCCATAAACAGAATATATTTCACTCCCGAACGTACCGCAACTTCGGCATTCTTACGAATACCGGTCGCCATACAAGGCGGAGTCTGATGCGAAAGCAAGAGAGTTTTCGTATTCTTCGGATTACCCATGCCATCATTCAGCAAATCCCAGTTAAGCCCGTCCATACGTGCATCATTCGGATGGCAGGTTGCACAGCTTTGCCAATTTTGGAAACAAATGGTCGCATCATGGAAATACATATCGCCTTTACCTACTTTAGTGAAAGCCAACGGAGCACCCAAAATCTGCTTCTGCACGTTCTTGCCGTTCAAATCCATAGACACCAGTTCCGATGTATAATAATTGGCTGTATAAATTTTACCTCCTGTGGCAACCACCGAACGCGGACCTTTTCCCTGTGTAGGAATGAAGTCACGGATACCATATAAGAATCCCGCGTCATTGGGTATATTACCCCATGCTTTCATAGAAGGAGTGACCATTTCTCCCTGCTTTGCCTTGGCAAGACGTTCGTGCAAAGCAATACGATCGATGCGCACCAATTCCTGACTGCCGGCAGCCGCTACAATGATTTGTTTATCATCCGGAGTAACAATGACCGACCACGGATTGGCCGCTCCTTTTTGCGGAGTATCCAGAATAACGGAAGTCAGCCACTTCTTTGCTTTCAAATCAATGATAGACAATGTATTGGTAGCCATCCATCCTCTATCCAACTGATTGGTAGGCAACTGATAACGGGAGATTAAATGAGTGACATACGCAAAAGTATGATTCTTGTCCACTGCTACCGACTTCACATCCGTAGAACCGTTCGGCAACATGATACGTCCCGAAACCTTTTTCGAAAGTACATCGACCATGTCGAGCTGTACCGCAATCGGATAAGCCGTAGAAGGCATTTCCGGCAGATTATTCGCAATCAACAGGCAGGAATCACTTGCAAAGGCAGCCATCGACACAGGTTCACGGCCGACAGCGATTTTAGTTTTCACCTTACGGGTTGCCGGATCAATCTCCCAAAGTTCGTTGTTGAATCGTTGCGTCACCCAAAGAGACTTTGACAACGGATTATACAGAATGTCCGAAGGAGTAGCTCCACTTTTTGTTTTAGATTGCACCGAAAGTTTCTTGCCGTCCAATTCGTACATCGTACCGTAGTTTCCGTCGCATACCACCCAAAGTTTTCCATTCGCATCCTGCGTCATGGCATTGACAGGAGACGAGAAAGAGACTTTCTTTTCCATTTTCTGCCCGTCGGACGACATCTTGATGAGTTCACAACCTGCCCTGTTTGTTACAAACAAGGATTTCCCGTTGTCTGCCAAAAACAAACGGTCCGGCGAAACCGTCGTTTCCGCTGCTTGCCAAGACGCACAAAGAAACAGAGCAGCCATACCAACAGGTATCAATATCTTCTTTTTCATTTTTTCTCTTGTTTAGTTTGAAGGGATTGAATGTATTGACGAATATTCTCCTGATCTTCCGCACGGGCTGCTTCCCGCTTCTTATCATAATAGTTGTAGAAGTCGAGATCCTTTTGCGACCAGTTGTTCGCTTCGCGGTAGTCTCCGATAAAAGGTACAAGCAAGTCAATCCAGAGAGCCACTTTTCGTATTTCCTGCGGAGTCAACTTAGTACCTCCATGTCCGCTTTCCAGACGTTTAATCAGATTACTCGTGTTAGAACCTGCAAAATAAGGGGGCAGCAATGTAGGTTCGGACAAAGCACTGATCCAGTTTACTTCCGGATGGTGTGCATTACCTCGCCATGCTCCTCCGTCTTTATTCTGGGTAGCATGGGTCAAACTCAAATACGAATCCGTATATTTTCTTTTGCTTGGTTTATCCATTACTTTCAATTCACCTTTCAAGCTCATTGGCTGCTTCACTCCATCGTGACAAGAGATACAATGTCTGTCCCAGATAGGCTGGATTTCTTTCAGGTAACTGAAATTGCGTTCACCCATCTCATCTTCCGGAGCCAATGCCTTGATACCTTTGTTCATGGCCATAGATACCGGATGCCCTGCTACGGGAACCGTATTCTTATGCTCGTGACATCCTACGCAACTCTGCACCTCGTTCGGTTGCAAAGTAGACCAGCTACGCATCGTCTGAACGACACGTCCGTTTTCATCCAATGCCTGAAAATATAGAGGTTTGCGTGCAGGCACTTTAAAGAAAGCAGAACCATCGGGCTGTACTTCCGTCACACCCAACACTCTCTTCACGTCCCAAGCTGCATTACCTACTCCTACAGGAGAGCTCATGATAGCTCCTCCCCCTTTATCATTACCATTCACTTCGCCTACACCCGCTGCACGGAACTGGATTTCTACCACACGCAACTGTTTGATTGTACCCGGCTTCACCCCTTTCAATCCGTTACCTTCGTAAATATTCTGCATATAATATACACCTTCATTCTTTGTATAATCTACCGAAGATGAACGGCGGAACGGACGTTTGCGAGGAGCAACCAATACAGGTTGATTGCAGGATATACGCGTATCAGAAACCAACAACTCACGTTCTCCGTCCGCATTCATCCAGTAAACGCCAAATTCCATCGGATGTCCGACGTAATAGCCCAACGGAGTATAGGAAATTAAAAATTCCGTCTCACTCAACGGGAAAGGGTGCTGAAACTGATCGGTAAACTTCCCGTAGCCGTCAATACGCTCCGGTTCCGGTTTGTGAACCGGAGCTACGAACATGACACCTTCATTCTCATCGCGTCCGGCTTCGGGATCTATAATACCCAATTTGCCATGTTGAGGAGTATGATGCCCCATAAAAACTCCCATCAGCTTACGAGTGCCGGGGATTTGGCGAATCTGTGCCACCGTTGTCGGGAACCAGCTGTTCATTCCGTAATATTCTGCCTGTCCTGTTCCATCGGGATTCATCTGGAAAAGAGGTTGCGCCCATACCTGTCCGCGGTCATTGTAGTCCCAACGAGTATAAACCACACGACCGTCATCCAACAGAGTCGGAGTGACAGTGTGCACCTGATCGAAACCGACCTGACGCATATAACGTCCTTCCCTATCGCAGAGATACATATTGCTGACTTCCGTAAACCAACAATCTACCGTGCTTCCACAACGGGTAGAGTTGAAAAGGATATTATCATCCGGCAAGTAAATACCTTCAATGTCGGCATGTCCTTTTCCAAAAGTCAACTGTTTGATTTCACGTGTCTTCAAATCCATTTCATACAGATGAAAGTCATCCTCCTTACGGGACTTCTTCCAGGAGAAAAGCAAGTGTTGACCGTCGAAGTGGAGGTTCGGATCACGAACCACTCCTTCTTCATCTGTCAACAGCGTTTCTACCTCCGCCCAGATACCATTCATCTTCAGCTTCGCCAACGCGCCGCCCGCAATGTAATTACATTCGGCACGGGCATCCGAAACACCTTCGGTATAAGCAAAGAAAGAAGGACGCAACGTTCTGTACTTTGTAAAAACAATCTCCGGTTTATCGGTTGTGAAGGCTGTCAAACGCTTGATACGTCTTTGTTCACACGCTTTCAGATAAGACTGGAAAGCCGTTTCGATACTTTCCGGAGTATTAGTCACGGAAGTGTTGATGTTCAGTTTCTGCAAACGCACGGAAAGTTCCTGATTAAAACTCTTACTAAACCAGTCTACATCACCCGTTGTGCCATCCTGCAACCACCAATCGTAATAGACCGGATAAGTACGTGTCAATCTCCGGTGCACGGCTTTGATCTTGTTTTCTATCTCTTCCTGATTACCTTTCTTTTTTATCGCCTGAACTTCCACATATTTCTTCTGAATCTCGACGATAAAACCTCCTGTGTCGGTAGGCTGAAGGGAAGTGTCTTTCGTCTGCCACGCTACGACGGAGAGGAACACACAACATGCCATTCCACACTTCAACAGCTTTATTAATTTCGATCTTATCATTTTATCTTCTTATTTACCTTAATTACCCTCTTGAAAAAAAGAACGATTACAAACCTTTCTTCAGCTCCTTATAGGATTCTACAATCTGAATACCACTTGATGTACCGATACGGGTAGCGCCTGCCTGAATCAATGCCAACGCAGAATCGAGATCACGAATACCGCCTGCCGCCTTCACTCCGATAGCAGGACCTACCACACGACGCATCAACGCCACATCGTGTACCGTTGCTCCTGCCGTACCGAATCCGGTAGATGTTTTCACGAAATCCACTCCAGCCTCTTTAGCTATGCGGCACACTGTTTCTTTCTCTTCATCCGTCAGATAGCAAGTTTCAAGAATGACTTTACAGATCACTCCCGCAGGCTTACAGATAGAAACCATATCTTCTATTTCTTTCTTCACGATTTCAGTCTGTCCCTTCTGCAAAGCACGAACATTGATGACCGTATCAATTTCGGTTGCACCTTTAGCAATGGCATCGCGGGTTTCAAATGCTTTGCACTCTACCGTATTCTGTCCCAACGGAAAACCGATAGCCGCGCCTACACGTACGCCCGAACCTTCCAGCAACTTCACACAGTTTTCCACTTCTGCCGGATTGATGGCCACCATCGCAAACTGATACTGACGGGCTTCCGCACAAAGTTTTTCAATAGGAGACGCATCACCGAAAGGTTTCAGAAAGGTATGATCGATCATTCCTGCCAACTGTTCTACTGATAATTCTGCAATCACTTCGTTTATATTCTTCTTTTCCATTATTTTGAGTCGTTTAATAAGTTGTTATAAATTTATTGTTTCTTAAAAAGTTAATACGCATTTCAATACTTCACCCCGTTTAACGGCAGCAAAGGCTTCTTCAATTTCTTCTATTGTAAAACGATGCGTGATAAAGTCGGACGCAGAAAGTTTGCCTTCTTCAATCCATTGCGCCAATGTGTTCATCGCCGCTTTTTCTTCCGAACGGGTAGGCCATTGATGCATGTGCAAGTCGAAGTTATAAGGAGCTTTTGATAAATCGAACGTCGGATTCTTTGTCATAACGCCATATACGCAGACATCTCCGCCCATCTTTACCAATGGCAATACGGAATTGACAACCGAATCCAGTCCCACCGCATCGATAACCGCATCGTAAGAACGGTTGGCAGCGGCAATAAATTCCGGAGTACTGATTTCAGCGGGAGTGTATCCATGATCCGCTCCCATCCGGCGGGCCACTTCCAACTTGGCAGGAAGCATATCGACAATGTCAATCTGTCCCAAGCCAAACAACTTGCCCAACTTCACAAAGCTCAATCCAACAGGACCGGAGCCTACTACAATCACCTTTTTACCCGGAGTCAGATTGAAATCCTTGAAAGCTCCCAGCACCTCACGCCAAGTACAGGAAATCACCGCTTCTTCCGGTTGTACGTGCGAAGGAACTGCGTTCTGTATTTCAAAACTATCCCAGCATCCTTGTTCAGGTGTGGCCAATCCTTCTTCTTTCAATACTTCAAAATCATTCACTACCACATATTCGCTGAAACCGCCCCAGCCGCTATTGATACCCTGTGCGCCAAAATCGGAAATAAGACCGCCAATCACACGGTCACCCATCTTGAAGTTACGCACTTTCTCGCCAACAGCTACTACAATCCCGGCATTCTCATGTCCCAAAGCCAACGGGTACGTATCTACTCCGGGGAACTTTCCGGCTACAAGTTTACTGTCGGTCGCATTACACAAAGCCACCATTTCTGTCTTCACCAATGCCTGATAAGCATTGATTACAGGAGTTTCCACCTGTCGTATTTCAATTTTGCCGGGAGCCGGCACTATTACTGTTTTCATTTGATTATTAGGTTTTATATAGAATCTAGTTCAGTTTTTGCAATTTCAGTATACATATCGCACAAAGCGTGATAAGCTTTATCAAAAACAGGCATCCAAGCCTCATACTTCTTCACGTTTTCCTGAATCGGCTGCACGGTCTGTTCGATACGGACAAAGCGGTCTATCACAGAGAAGTCTTTAAAGACTCCCGCACCGATACCTGCCAGAATAGCCGCTCCCATCGAAGTTGCCTCTTCCAGATAATTAGGTACACGGATTTCTGCCTGATAGATGTCTGCCATCATCTGGCGCCATACAGGATTCTGCGCACATCCTCCAATCACCGTCACCTGGTCGATGGGAACGTGTTTGCGGAAGATATTGACGATAAATCCCAGATTGAGGGTAATTCCCTCCATCACAGCACGTAGCATATCACCATGTGTATGCCCCAGCGTCAGACCGATAAATGCTCCTTTGGCGTCTACATTCCAACGGGGAGTACGTTCACCAAGCATATAAGGTAGAAATAGGAGTTTATTGGCACCTATTGGAGAGGAAAGAATCTGTTCGTCAATCAGTTCGAACACGCTACGTCCGAGTTGAGTAGCCAATGCCTGCTCGTGCTGGCAGAGTTGGTTAATCATCCAGTTGTAGGAAGAGCCTGCCGCCTGCATCGTTCCCGACGGATGCAGCATGCCCGGCACTACGTGCGCCCAGTTCATGGTGCGGCGTTGTTCGTCTACAATCGGTTTTTCTACTGTCAGAGCTACCCAGGAGGAAGAACCCAGATAGTTGTATGCGCTACCCGGAGCCACACAGCCGACGCCTACTCCGGCACAACTACCGTCGCCTCCACCACAGATTACGGGTGTTCCGGCAAGCAGTCCTGTTTCACGGGCAGCTTCGTTGGTCACCTCACCGATCACGTCGATAGATGAACGGACTTCCGGGAATAGGGAAAGATCAAGTCCGGCAGCTTCTATGATTTCTTCACTCCATTGCCAACGGTTCAAGTCGTAGGCGTTAGTACCCGAAGCATCCGAGGGATCAGTGGCTAGAGTACCGCAGAGACGGAAATTGATATAATCCTTGGCATTCAATATCTTGGCTGTCTGTGCAAAGATTTCCGGTTCGTGTTTCTTTACCCACATCAGTTTCTCGATGGAATAGGAAGCGCTGATCCGGTGTCCCGTGATTTCATAGAAATGAAGCGGATCTATCTTTTCGGAAAGAATAGTTTCTTCTTTCTGCGAACGCTGGTCGCAATAAAGCATGTGAGGACGAAGCGGACGACCGTTTTTATCCACACAAAGACAGCCCATCATTTGTCCGCTAAGTGCCACACCGGCAATATCAGCGGGAGATACCAGTTCGAGAAGTGCTTGTGTAGTGTCTACAATGGCTTTCCACCAATCGTGCGGATTCTGTTCCGCCCGGTTGCCGGAAGCGTAATCTGTAGGGTATGCGGCTGTACGTGAAGCAATCAGTAGTCCCGATTCATCGAACAAGGTTGCTTTGTTGCCACTAGTACCCAAGTCATGTGCTAATATATACATAATCTCTTTTTCTTTTTCAATTAATAGGATCAGAGTGCCGCATTCGTGTATCCGGTAAGTCCGACGAAAATACCACCGACGATACCGCCCAGGATAATCACCAGCCAACGGGGAAAGGCTTCTTTCAGCAATCCGCCACGTGTGCCTTTCGGTGCGCAAAGTACGTCGGCCAGAATGAAGCCCATTGCAATCGCCCATCCCATATCTACCCAGGGAGCACTGCCCCGATTTCCCTGATGAATCAGGCAGAATTGCATCGGCAGACCGTCGGCGTCATTCAGCAACCCGGTGGAGAAACCAAAACCGGGCAGTTTGTGATTGACCACCCAAAAAGTTCCGATAATAAGGGCGGCTGCCATAAATCCACCTATCGGACCAAAGTCCTTTACTAATTTAGGCCAACTCATCAACACGGTAAAGGTGACGGCAAAAGCTCCGAAAATAGATGTGATGATTCCGGCATGATACATGCCGAAAAATTCATTATAGGTCTGTAACCATTCGCTCATTGTTATTTCCTCCTTAATTTATCTTCCGGGCACAATCGCACGAACGGATTTTCCATACTAATATTCCTGCCAAGGCACCTCCTATCAGACAACAGATTAAGGTAGGTACTGCATAAAAGAAATTGGTGATATCGCCTTGAAAGCGGACAATCCCCCAGGCAATTCCCGCAGAGCCGATACACCAGCCCTGATCCAGCCATATTTTTCCCGGAGGATTCAGAATAGCTCCATGATAATGGTTCATATACCACATAATGCCGATAATCAGTGTGGCCGCCAACCAGCCTCCCATCAGACCGTATGTCTTCCAAAGTTCCGGCCAGATGCCAAAAGCAAATCCGCCACAGATGGCAGAGCCGGCAAAGGTCGATAGATATTGCTTCATATAATTGATAATGTGTTTTTTAGGTTTATAATAGTAGTTCAGGGTTGTTTATTTATTCCAAAGACAACTTAGCCAATGTGAAAGGCTTGTCATGTTTCGTGTTTACCTTATCCGGTCCAGTCACCAAGTCGAAACAGGACACAATCACCTGTCCGTTCCATGCGATAGGTTCGCCCGGCTGATCCAGACCTCCGTCACTGCCATCACAGTCAGGGCTTTGAGCAATACGCTGAATTTTTCCGTCTTTATCAATGCGTGCAACTGCATTCGCCGAGAAATCCGCTACCCAGATATTACCTTTATCGTCTATACACATTCCGTCCGTGGTACGCAACTGGGTGGTATCTTTTGCCCATACATCATTACTAAGTACATTCCCTTCCACATCCATCTTTATGCGGTGAACAGCACCATCACCGAAATTTCCAACAAAGAGGTCGCCCGCTTCGTTGAAAACAATTCCATCCAGTCCGTATTGTACTTCTGGGTTCTTTGTGATAACGGTGGTAATAAGGTTTTTATCTTCTAATGTATTAGTCACTGCCACATCACGGTCATTCATATCAAAGCAATATACCCCGCTGACCAACAATCCCGAAGGATCTTTTATCTGCGATAATGAACTCTGAGTGACGTACAGTTTCCCGTTGCGGATACGCAGGCCGTTAGGATGCTCCATACCGGATGCCACAGTGATTGTTTCTTTTAATTGGTCGTTTTCAAACTTCAGACGAAGAACACGTCCTTTATTCTGTGCTTTCTCTGCTCCACTCCAACCTTGATTGTCGCAAATAAACAGATCACCCTCTTCATTAAAGGCAATTCCCATCGGAGAAGCCCAGCCAGTTTCTTCCAATACCGGAACATCCATCCATTTCGTAATCTCGCCATTTTTAGTGATGCGCATCAGACAAGCAGGCTGTGTGATATCTGCAAAATTCGGACAGGCCAGAATCAAATCTCCATTAGGAGCGATAGCCATTCCGTCCGGTGTCGGACAACAATCCGGTAAATTTGCAAACAATTCGCTCTTCTGCGGAAGAGCATTCTCACTACTTTTCTGTTTCGGAGAAGTACATTGAATACAAGTTGCTCCCATCAATGAAGCTGCCACAAGAGATAGTAAATAATACTTTTTCATGGTTAGATAATACAAATGTTTATGTTTATAATATGAGTCCGTTAGTTCGGTACGCAAACATACTGGTATTTATCAGCAAAGAAGGAAAATGACAAATCAATAAAGGACAAAAATTGTTCAAAATGCTATTAAAAGAGCCGGTTTGAGCTGTAAATAGAGAGAAGGAACAAAATATGGAAAGACTGAAAACAGAATATGAAAGGATTGAACCCCCTTTTATATATACCTTATATTATAAAAGCAGTCGGCACTTACTTCCTATGCAATACTCTACTTTCCCCTCCGTTCACGGCTAATTTAGGCTAAAAAGAACATTTTCTCATAAAAAGTTTTTGTAATATCAGAGTTAATCGTATTTTTGTGTACAATTTTGGTGTAGTGATGACAGAAGAAGAAAAAAAGTTATTGAATTCCTTTGAAACGCAACTCCGGCATTTGATTTATTTGCACGATGAACTAAAGCGTGAAAATGCCGAATTGAAGAAGCTTCTCGATAATGAAAAGCTGAAAAACGAGAAGGTACAAGCTCAATACGATGAATTGGAAGTCAGCTATACAAACCTAAAAACAGCTACGGCAATCAGCCTTAACGGCAGCGACGTAAAAGAGACGAAGCTGCGATTGTCAAAATTAGTGCGTGAAGTCGATAAATGCATCGCTTTGTTGAATGAATAAGAAGAAGATGTATGAACGATAAGATAAAGATAAACCTGCAGATAGCAGATTCAAACTATCCGTTAACCATCAACCGTGAGGAAGAACAAATGGTACGGGAAGCCGCCAAGCAGGTAAATGTCAGGCTTAATAAGTACCGGGAGGTTTATAAGAACTTGGAACCGGAGAAAATTATTGCCATGGTAGCCTATCAGTTCTCGTTAGAGAGACTGCAATTGATGCAACGTAATGATACCAGCCCCTATGTGGAGAAGGTAAAAGAACTGACAGAATTGCTGGAGGATTATTTTAAGGAGGAATAAATCCCGACCGGCTATTCACTGATAAGAGATAAAACAACCACGCACTGCACAATATCCAAGCAAAGATACATGCTTTGATATTTGGCGGTGCGTTTTT
>ONZV01001232.1_pt1 | contig 12673 bp, 8 predicted proteins | sample 1671561 | NCBI WGS metagenome assembly ONZV01 (sample SAMN06348169, study PRJEB24527) | human gut metagenome | reverse complement strand
GGGTGTTCATGACGCCGCCCGCCAGTTTGACCAGCTTGCCGATGTGGCCCACCAGCACCACCTCTTCGAAGTGGGATGCCGCCGCCATATCCATCGTATCCCCGATGAAGTTCGAGGTCTTGACCACCGGGATATTCTTTAGGGCGGGCATCTTCTCGTGGAGATAGTCGAGGCCGTAGTTGCCCGGGGCAAGGATGAGCCGCCGGGGGCTTCCGGCCCGAAGCGCCGCCTGCCCCATTTCCAGCTGGATGGTGTCGAGGATGGCCTGCTGGCTCATGGGCTCGACGATGCCGCTGGTGCCGAGGACGCTGAGGCCCCCTTTCACGCCCATATGGGGGTTGAAGGTGCGCTTCGCCGTTTCGGCCCCGCCCTCGATGGAGATGGTGACGTCAAAACCGCCCGCGTACCCGGCAGATTCGGCCTCTTTTTCCAGCGCTTCCTTTATCATGGCCCGGGGGACGTGGTTGATGGCAGCTTCGCCCACGGGCTGGTCGAGACCGGGCTTTGTCACCCGGCCCACGCCCTCACCGCCGTGGATTCGCACCTCGCCGGCCAGTTCGGGCCGGAGGGCGACACTGGCGATGACCGGCAGACCGGTGGTCACATCCACATCGTCGCCGCCGTCCTTCCGGATGGCGCACTCAGCCCCCCCGCCGGACAGGCGGCAGAAGATAGGCTCTACCTCCACCACGATGCCCTTCGGGGTGCGGAGGGCCACCGTCTCGGGGGTGCGGTCGGTGAGCAGCAACCGTGCCGCGCCCGCCGCGCCCAGCGCCGCACAGGTGCCGGTGGTATAGCCGCAGCGTAGGAGCTTCTGGCCGCTGCGGACGTAGTGCTCAAAGAGCGGGCGCTTTTTCTCCGGCGCTTTTTCTTCGCCGTAGAGGAATGCGTACTGCTCATCGGTCAGAGCATAAATTTTGCAGATGTTTTCCCGGGCAAAGGCCTTTTCCGGCGTCATGACGTCCGAGACGCCCGCTGCCGAGACGCAGACGACCTTGTCGGAAACTTTCTGCGCCAGCTCCAGCTCGTGGAGGCTCAGGATGACGGCCATCTTCTTGTCGCGGGCGAGGCTTTTCAGGATGGCCAGCAATTCGGCCTTGCCCTTGATGTCAAGGAAAGACGTAGGCTCGTCCAATAATATCAGCTCCGGCTGCTGGCAGATGGCCCGAGCCAGCAGGACGCGCTGGCGCTGGCCGTCGCTGATGCGGCTGAAGTCCCGGCCTGCCAGCGCCTCGGCCCCCACGAGGGCCAGCGCGGCGTGGACCTGGCACTTATCTTCTGCCGAGAGGACGCCCAGCCGCCCCGTGTAGGGGTAGCGCCCGGCGGACGCCATCTCGAAGCAGGTGATCAGCTCGGTGCGGCGGGTGTGAGGCACCATCAAGGCCATTTTGCGGGCGCGCTCCGGGCCGGAGTAGTCCGCGAGATTTTTGCCGTCCAGCAGGACAGCGCCTCCCTGGGGGGCCAGCTGCGCTGCCAGCGTCTTGAGCAGGGTGGATTTTCCCGCGCCGTTGGGGCCGATGAGGGTGAGGACGGTCCCCTTCCCGACGCCGAGTCCGATGTGCTCTATTAGGGGCGTTTTGCCGTAGCCGATGGCAAGGTCCTCGGCGCGGCAGTAGAATTTCGGATCGCTCATTCCCGGCCCTCCTGTGTCTGGCGGCGCACCAGCAGCCAGATGACCACCGGCGCACCGAAAACTGCCGTCACCGAGCTGATGGACAGCTCAGTGGGCGCGAACAGGCTGCGGGCGATGAGGTCGCAGAGCAGACAGAACGCTGCCCCGCCCAGACAGCAGCCCGGCAGGACATAAAGGGGCTTTGCGCTGCCCAGCAGGTTCTTGACCAGATGCGGCACCGCGATGCCCACAAAGGAGATGGGGCCTGCAAAGGCCGTCACGCAGGCAGAAAGCAGGCTGGAAAGCAGCACGAGGGCCGTCGAGAAGGCCCGCACCGGTACGCCGACGCTCCTGGCGTAGCTCTCGCCCATCTGGTAGGCCGCCATGGGCTTCGAGAGCAGGAACGCCGCCGCCAGCGCGGGCAGCACCACGCAGGCCGCTGCACCCACGTTGGCCCAGGTCATGCCGGAAAAGCTGCCCATCGACCAGTTGTGGAGATTGACGATGTTGGAGTCCTGAGCGAAAGTCACCACGATGTCGGTGACAGCCGAGCAGATATAACCGATCATGATGCCGCAGATGACGAGGATGCTCATCCGCGGCACCCGCCGGGCCACCACCAGCACAAAGGCCATAGCCGCCATCGAGCCTGCAAAGGCGGCGATGATGAGGGTGGCCGAGCTGGTGAGCAGCCCCTGCTGTAAAAACACCACCATCGTCAGGGCCACTGCCAGCTTTGCACCGCTGGACACGCCCATGACGAAGGGGCCGGCGATGGGGTTGGCGAAGAAGGTCTGCAGGAGGTAGCCTGCAGCTGAGAGGGCCGCGCCCAGCAGCACGACCATGACCGCCCGGGGCAGACGGAGCTGGAGCACGATGCCCACGGCCAGCGCATCTTCGCCCCGGCCCAGCAGAGCTGCCGCCACCGCGCCGGGCATCAGGGACACACTGCCCCAGAACAGATTGAGTGCAAACAGCACCGCGACCCCCGCCGTGAGGGCGAGGTACGCGAGGCTGAGGCGGCGGGTGGTGGTCATGACAAAGCTCCTTTTATACGATGCGCTGTAAGAAACGGAGGGACGCCGGGTCGGGCGAGCCCTCGGTGAAGACGAGGTTCATATCCGAGATGAGGTCGGCCAGCTCCATGCTCTGCTGGAAGAGGCTCTGGGCCGTACACCAGCAGTCGCCGGACTGGACGGCCTTGAAATCTGCCAGCATCGGGCATTTTTCGATGAGCTGGTCACGGGTCTCCATCACGCCCTCGATGGTACTGTTGTAGATGAGGACGTCGGCGTCCCTGGCCCGGGCGTAGAACGTCTCCAGCGGCAGTTTGATGGTAGACTGGGCCGACGTCTCCCCCTCGAGGTCGTCGAAGATGTAGACGCCGCCGGCCATCCCCACCATCTGGGCCACATAGTCGCTGGTGCGGCGGACGGTGATGAGGTTATTTGTGGTGATGGAGAAGAAGGCCACAGTCTTGCCGGTGTTTTCCTGCTCGAGGATGGGGGCCACCTGCTCCACCTTCTGGCGAAAGACCTCTTCCGCCATCTCAGTCTTATTCAGCAGGATGCCGTAGAGCTTGAGCCACTCCATCCGGGCCAGCGGGCCGCTCTCGTAGCTCGAGCGCTCCACGAGGACCGGCACGCCGAACTTTTCCAGCTGCTCCTTGACCTCGGGGTCGTGGAGCACCATGGTGTTCTCGATGGCGAGGGTGCAGCCGGCGGCAAGGATGCGCTCATAGTCCGGGGCGCTGTACTTGCCCGCGTAGGCGATGCGGCCCTCCTGCATGGCCTGTTTGGCCTCTTCCACATACCAGCCCTCGGCCTTCGTGCCGGAGAGGGCGATGCTGTCCAATGCGTCCAGATGGACGAAGAGGTCCATCACCGAAGTGGAGACAAGATAAATATGATCCAGCGGCCGGCGCAGCACCACGACATCTTCGGGCAGGTCGTCCACCTCGGCGGCCTCCTCGGGGACGACGAGGAACCGCCCGGCGTCCGGGATGTCGATCATCACATAGCCGCCCTCATAGCAGTCGGCGGAAAACTGGGTGGCATAGTCCAGCGGATAGCTGTGGTCGAACACGAGGGATGCTGTATTGGCCGGGGCGGTCTTGTGCTGCCCGCAGCCCGCAAGGGCAAGGGCGGCGGCAGGCAGGGCTTTCAGGAAATTGCGGCGTTTCATCGTTACTTTGCCTCGATCAGGGATGCAGAGGCGAAGGTCAGCGTATACTCGATCTCATGCGGGGTGCTCATGGCGACGGTATCGCCCACCACATCCAGCGGGGTGTCGAGAGCAGTGACGGGGATCTCGAAGGTAGAGTTGCCCTCGGTGTTGGTGGGCAGATACTTTTCGCCATCCACCAGCATATAGTCGTAGTTGGGGCTGGACCAGACGATGGTGGCGGTCATCCTGCCGTCGGCCACGGTCAGGGCCGCAGGGCTTTCCACGGTGGCGCGGCCAGAGCCGCCCTCGAGGGTCACGTCACAGGTGTAGGTGCCGTCGGCAGGTGCTTCCGCCGCAGCAGGCTGGGCGTTGGCGACACGGACGGTATGGTCGTACCACTTGCCCTTGGAGCCGAGGATGGCCAGCTGGAAGTCCTCGTCCAGAGCCTTCACCGGGATGTCGAAACCGTAGACCTCATCGGACAGGCCGTCGGAGTAGGTGACGGTGTCGGTGGTGGGCTGGAGCCAGTCGCCCTCGTGGGCCTCGGCGTCAGCGGCCATGCCGACGTAGAGGTTGACGATCTTCTTGGAGACGAGGCTGACGTGGAAGGTCATCTGACCGTCCTTCACAGTCAGGGTCCCCTTGCCGTCATTGGCCTCGTTGGCATGGAACATGGAGCTGTCGGTGTCAAAGTCGGCGGTGTAGACGCCGTCGGGCAGAGCCGACTCAGCAGAGGAAGAAGCAGCCTCGCTCACGGCAGAGGAGGCCGCAGCCTCGGAGGAAGGGGCAGAGCTGGCCGGGGCGCTGGATGCACCGCAGCCGGTGAGAGAACCAGCCAGCACAGCGCCGGCCAGCAGAAGAGCCAATTTATGGTTCAGTTTCATGATGATATACCTCGATGTGTCTATTTTACAGAAAAGATTATAACACGCAATGGCCTGAATTCAAAGCAGACGGAAAAGAAATTGCCCGAAAAGGCACTCCTTTCCGGGCAATCATAGAATCAGAATCAGCCGTTCAGGGAATCGACAGCGGCCTTGGTGTGTGCGACGTAGAGCTGCTGGATGTCAGCGACCTCGCCCAGACCGGCGATCTGGCAATCGACAGAGTCGAATTCGCCGGATGCCTCGAACTGGCTCTTCCAGGAATCCTCGTCGTCGCCAGCCATATCGTTGTTGGCGTGGTCACCTGCAACGACCATCAGGGGACGCAGGACGACCTTGGTGTAACCGGCGGCCTTGACAGCTTCGATGACGTTCTCGCAGGCAGTCTCCTCAGGCTCGCCCTCGACGGTGCCGATGAAGACATTCTTGTAGCCCAGAGCGTTCATCTGAGCCTGCATCTGGCTGTAGCTCACCTTTGCGGTGTGAGAGGTGCCGTGGCCCATAAAGACGAAAGCGGTGCCGTCCGCAGCAGCGGCGTCCAGACTGTCGAAACCGGCGGTCTTGACGGCCTCAGCGGTGATGGCCTTGGCGACAGCTTCCTTGTCGGCGTTGATGACGGTGGCATCGCTGCCCACCTCGCCCAGCAGAGGCTCGGCGATGGCGACGGACTCGAACTTATCGCGGTAGCTGTCCACCATCTCCATCATCTCGTCGTACTCAGCGCCATGCATCAGATGGGTGGGCTGGACGACCAGATTCTTCACGCCGTTGGCAACAGCGCGCTCCATGGCCTGCTCCATGTTGTCGATCTTCTCGCCGTCACGGGCCTGAACATGGTTGATGATGATCTGTGCGGTGAAGGCGCGGCGGACAGACCAGTCGGGGTATGCGGCCTGGATGGCGTCCTCGATGCCCTTGATGTCCGCTGCACGGCTGTCGTTGAACGAGGTTCCGAAGCTGACGACCAGGATCTCGTTGTCGCCGATGTTGTCCTGGTTGCGGGCGTCGTCCTTAGAGGCGTCGCCGGTGTCGCGGCCAAAGTACTCGGGGCTTGCCTCTTCGCCCTCGACCATCTCCTTCTGAGCGTCGGTCAGAGCATCCCATGCTGCCTTTGCAGCCTCACACTGAGCGTCGGTGTTCTCGTTGCGCTCCTGCACATAGATGGCGTCGATGAGGTCTGCCACGTTCTTTGCTGTTTCATCAGCCTCCTCGCTGCTCACCTCGCTGGCGGCGGCAGAGCTTGCGGCGGTGCTGCCGGCGGCAGTGGAAGAAGATGCACCGCAGCCGGTGAGAACACCGGCACACAGGGCCAGTGCGGCGGCAGCGGCGGTGACGCGCTGCCAGTTCTTGTTGGTTGCCTTACGCATTGTTTGAGTCCTTTCTGTTTGTGTGGAATGTATTTTTCCGATAGAAAGGGTACGAAACGGGGGTCAGCTCAAACGAAAAAAGAGCCTTTTCACCGCGCGGAAGGCACAGCAAAAAGACCCTTTGAACTTTCGGGCTTTTTGGTACGACCAATTCCTCGTGATCCGGAGCCGGACGCTCCTGTACCAACAGCGGGCAGGTTTCCTGACTGAAAGCTCACCGCCCGCTGCCGCCTTCCCAGAGGCAAAGCCTCCAGTGACCGGCGCTGAGCGCCAAGGCAGCGGACTCCCTTATCACAGTGACGAGATCGCGCGGGACTCGCACCCGCTTCCCTTTTACCCTCCCGGCCGGGGACGAGACCCCGGCGGCAGGCACCTGCTGTTTTCTATTCAGACGAGGTGAAGTATACCACACTCCGCCCTAAAATGCAATATCTCAGCCCTCCTGCGGCACGACCCAGACCATGCCCAGCGCTTCGAGCTTTGCGATGCGCTCTGCCGTCAGCTTTTTCTCGGCACAGGCATAGTTTTCGCGCATCCGGCAGACCCAGTCGCCGAGGCAGAAGCCGTCTTCGGTCTTATAGTTCACCGGCACCAGCAGGTCGCCGTGGGCGGCGCGGTACTCTTCGGCGCGGCGGAACGCCCCGGCCCACTTGGCCTCCCGGGCGTCCCACTGCATCCCGATGGCGTCCAGCAGAGCGATATGCTCCGGCGTCACCTGAAACGATTCGGGCCGGGCCTTGCGGGCAGCGCGGAGGTTCGAGATCCAGACGCCCAGACGGAAGCCGTTCTCGTCCACATATCCGGCAGGCACGAGGAGGCTGCCCTTCTTCTCGGCGTAGAGCCTGGCGCTCTGGTAGTTATCCAGCCAGTTCTGTTCCCGCACGCTGCACGCGGGCGGCACCGGGGCGCTGAGGCGTCGGCCTTTTTCGCCCTTGAACAGCTCTTTCAGGGCCGCACGGCGCTTGGCGGAAAGCTTTTTGCCCTCCCGCAGCATCTGCTTCTGACGGGACAGCCAGCTGCCCAGCCAGATGCCGTCCTCCGTCCGGTACTGGGCCGGAACGGCCAGACTGCCGTGCTCCCTTTTGTATTCCACGGCCAGCTCGTAGCGGTGCTGCCACGAGTCGGTCTTTTCCCAGTTCATGCCCAGCTCGTCCAGCAGAGCTTTCCGCTCCAGCGTCACCCGGGCGCTGCTGCGCTCGGGGTTCTGCCATGCGTACCGCTGGCGGGACACCCACTTGCCCAGCAGGATGCCGTCTTCGTCGATGTACTCGGTGGGAACGTCGAGGTTCCCGTGGGCGGCGTGGTACTTCACGGCGGCCTCGTAGGCGGTCTGCCACTTGCGGTCGTTCCGGTTCGTCCAGTCCACTCCCAGCGCTTCCAGCTTTTCGATCTGGGCGTCGGTCAGCACACCTTCTTTATAAGCGGCACGCTGACTGCCCAGCCAGACGCCCAGCGCCATGCCGTCCGGCGTGACATACTTGACGGGAATTTCCAGCGTGTGGTTTTCCAGATAATACTGGACGGCGGCGGCATAGCTCTTCTCCCAGAGGATGCTGCCGGTGTCCCACACCATGCCCAGTGCCTCGAGGCGTTCGACGCGGTCTGACGTCAGGTTCCCGCTCAGATAGCGCTGGCGGTTGTAGACGATCCACTCGCCCAGTGCAAAGCCGTCCTTATCCTTATAATGGACCGGCACCAGCAGGTCGCTGTGGCAGCCGCGGTACCGCCGGGCCGAAGCACAGCCGTTCTCCCACGCCAGCTCGAGCCGCTTTTTCCAGTTCATGCCGATTTTGTCCAGCCGGGCGGCCTGCGCGGCGGTAAGGCGTCCCTTTTTCTTTCCGGCCCGGACAAGGCGCTGGTTTTCCAGCCAGCGGCCCACGGCCACGCCCCCGAAGCTGTAGGAGCGAGGCACGTCCAGCGTCTTTCCCTCTGCCGTCATCTGCTTTGCGGCGGCATAATAGCGCTCCCAGTCGGAGTCCAGCGCGCGGCGGAGCTGCCGGTAAGCCCGGCGGCAGGCAGAAAGGGGCTCTTCCAGCGGGAAGGCTTCTGCCCCCGCCGCGCTGCACTCCTTCCGCAGCTGCTGCACACAGGTCAGCGCCTCAAAGGCCGCGCTCAGCTCTGCCACCGGCACACTGCCGTAGGCCGCAAGGGCGCGGGCCAGCATCTGCCGGTATGTGGTCGGTTCAGCGCTGCGGCGCACCAGCACCACGCCCGAGATCCCGGCCAGAGGAACCTGCACCGCCGGGCCGTTGGCACAGACCAGCAGCCGGAGGGTGGCCGCTTCATCGGCCGCAAAGCTTTCTGCATCCTTATAAATATGTGTTCCTGCACCAAACAGCTTCTCGGCCTGCTCTGCGGTCTGCGCCGCCGCTGCATCATCCTCGCAGAGGACAAGATACCGTCCGGCAGCATCCGGGAGCCACTGCGCCAGCAGCTGTTCCACCGGCGGAAGCTTTTCTACGGCGAGGCTCAGAGCCTGATATTTCTCGGCGTTGGGGTCAGGGCAGCCCGGCAGATGGAGGTTCTTCACCTCAGCACGGAGGCGGGCCAGCGCATCTTCCAGCGGCCAGAGCAGGGCCGTATAGGAGGCCGGCATGGGCAGCAGACCCTCGGCCATCGCCCCGCCCAGCGCCAGCGGCTCCACGATGGCGTCGGCCAGCATCTCCTCGGCAGCGCGGCAGCTGTCGCCCGGGGCGTCCGGTTCCCCCAGAGCCAGCAGCTTTGCCCCCGGGCAGAGGCGGAACAGAGGCTGGACGCAGTCGGCCCAGTCCTTTACGCTCATCTCCCTCCAGCCGTCCAGCACCAGCAGGCCGGGCCGGAACTCAGCCAGCGCCACCCAGCCCAGCGCATTCTGCACGGCCAGCTGCTCGCAGCTCATCAGCCGCACCCGGCCGCCCAGCGTCCGGCCCAGCCGCTTTGTCAGGGCGCGGCGCAGTTCCAGACGGGCAGCGCAGGACACCACCCAGAGCACGCGCATCTCAGGGTGGGTATCCAGCAGCTCCCACACGATGCAGCCTTTGCCCGTACCCGCCGGGCGCACCAGCGCAGCACAGTTTTTCTGCTGCAGTCCAGCCTCCGCTGCACGGCAGGCTGTTTTATTTGAATCATCTACCAAAATCGACATATCCTATCCTTTTTGCCCCTTCCAAGGGTTCAGAAATTCGCTTTTTCTGCAAAAAAGAAACGCGCCTACGCAAAGCCGACTTTCCTGCCTGCGCTGCGCCTGCGTTTTTCCTGCAAAAATGTTACTTTCATGCTCTATTTTTATCATAAAAGTTTATTTCTTGTCAAGATGATTTGCACAGATTTTTCCAAATAATTTTACATTCCCTTTTTCCGGAAATTCCGGGACCGTTCCCTGCTGCCCGTTGACGGCGGGGACAGTTGGTGGTAGACTTTTTTCATCGGCTCCCCTTTTGGCGGGAGACTCCCCTATTTATGATATGTGAGGTAATCGATATGAACATCATCAGCACCGAAAAAGCTCCCGGCGCCATCGGCCCCTACTCTCAGGGCTACACCGTGGGCGGTCTCGTCTTCACCTCCGGCCAGATCCCGGTAGACCCCGCCACCGGCGCAGTCGCCGAGGGCATCGCCGCACAGGCTGACCAGAGCTGCCGCAATGTGGGCGCTATCCTCGAAGCTGCCGGCGTGGGCTTTGACAAGGTGGTCAAGACCACCTGCTTCCTGGCCGACATCGCCGACTTTGCCGCTTTCAATGAGGTGTACGCCAGGTATTTCACCTCCAAGCCCGCTCGCAGCTGCGTGGCCGTGAAAGACCTGCCCAAGGGCGTGCTCTGTGAGATCGAAGCCATCGCTGAGGCCTAAGCCGCCTTTTCAGCATAAAGAGGGGCCGTCTGCACTCCATTCCGGGTGCGGACGGCCCCTTTTGTCTGCCTTCGATTCCAGTTTTTCATGCCGGCCAATTTTCCCCGCCGGAGAAATTGACTTCGTTTTTTGCTTTTGTTACAATAGAATCGAACTGTTGTAAAAGATTTCCGGTCAAATTTGAAAGAGAGGTCCCTGCCCATGTCCAATTCCCGTGTTGAAAGCCACAGCCGCGCCGAATTGCGCAACAAGATCATCAGCACAGCCACCCTGCTCGAGATCCTGTTGTCCGGCCTCGTCCTCATCGGCCTGCTGCTGTCGATGGTGCCGCTGCTGCAGTGGATGCCCGGCCTGCTGTTCGACGGCAACGACGTCGAGGTGAGCATCTTCTTACAGCGGGCGCTGGACATCGTCATCGGCATCGAGTTTATCAAGATGCTGGCCAAGCACAGCCCCGGCTCCAGCCTCGAAGTGCTGCTCTACGCCATCGCCCGCCACATGGTGGTGGGTCACGAATCCGCCCTGGAGAACCTGCTGAGCGTGGGCGCCATCGCCCTCATCTTCATCGTGCGGAAGTTCTTCTTCGTACCGGCCTTCGGCGCTCATCTGCCCGACGGCCACCCCGCACCCGACCTTTCCCCCAGCCAGAGCGGCATCCCGTCAGAGGAATTCGCCTCCCGGCTGCGCAAGCACCTGCATCATGACGACACCAACACGGAGCTTGAAGTCGCCATCGAAGACCCCAAGTACGAGGACAACACCGACACGCTGCTGGAAGCAGACCCGAAATGAGCCTGACAACGTAAAATGCCCCGCAGGACGCTCGTCGAGAGCTGCCTGCGGGGCATCTTTTTATGCTTAGCTGTTCTTGTGCTTCTGACCGAAACGGTACTCTTTGCCGTCCCGGATGCGCTGGATGTTGGAACGGTGCATCCAGATGACCATGCCGCCCATGATGGCAGCGCCGACGGTGCAGACCACCACATCCTGAGTCGGCAGGCCGCGCATGAGGCTGTACACCAGCGTCAGGACCGGGTAAGCCGCGGCCATGGTGATGCTGCCCAGCGACACCATGCCGGTGGGGACCAGGCAGACGAGGAAGATGAGTGCCAGCACCGGCAGCAGCACCGGCTGGACTGCCAGAATGGCACCGGCAGCCACCAGTACGCCCTTGCCGCCCTTGAAGCCGAAGTAGATGGGCCTGGAGTGGCCCACCACGGCGAGGATGGCGGCGAGATAGACGCCCAGATAGGGCGAGACGGCAGCGTCAGCGGGCAGATGGCCGAACAGCCACCGGCCAAGGCAGACAGCCACGACGCCCTTGAGCACATCGCCCACCGCCGTGAGGGCAGCGGCTTTCTTGCCGAAAGTGCGCAGCATATTGGTCATACCGGCAGCGCCCGAGCCGTGGGTGCGGACGTCGTCATGGTACAGATACTTGCTGACGAGGATGCCGGTGTCCACGCTGCCCAGCAGATAGGCTTCGGCAGCGACCGCCAGCACAATGAGAAATGCGGTCATAGAGCCAGTCTCCCTTCCTTATACGTCCTTCGCGCCCACTTCGCCGGAGCCGCGCTCACGCACGACAAGGCGGATGGGGGTGTGCTCCAGACCGAAGTTCTCGCGGATCTGGTTGATGATATACCGCTGATAGCTGAAGTGGAACAGGTGCTTTGCGTTGACGAAGGCCACGAACGTCGGAGGCCGGGTGGAAGCCTGGGTCAGGTAGAAGATCTTCAGGCGGCGGCCCTTGTCGCTGGGCGGCTGCATCCGAGCGGTGGCACGGGCCAGCATCTCATTCAGCACACCGGTGGGTACGCGGGCACCGTTCTGGCTGTCCACATCGCGGATGAGCTGCATCAGTTTGTTGACGTTGTAGCCGGTCTGGGCCGAAATGAAGATGATGGGGGCGTAGCCCATGAAGCTGAAGCACTCGGCATAGCCCCGGCGCTGCAGTTCCATGGTGTTGGTCTCCTTGCCCTCCACGGCGTCCCATTTGTTGACGACGATGATGCAGGCTTTGCCCTGGTCGTGGGCATAGCCGGCCACCTTGCTGTCCTGCTCGGTGAAGCCGACGGTGGCGTCCACGAGGATGAGGGCCACGCGGCTGCGCTCGACGGCGGCCAGTGCGCGGACGACCATGTAGCGCTCGAGGCCGTCGGTGATGTTGCTGCGTTTGCGCAGACCGGCGGTATCGGTGAAGATGAACTTGCCGTAAGCGTTGTCCACGGGGGTGTCGATGGCGTCGCGGGTAGTGCCGGCCTCGTTGGCCACGATCATGCGGTTCTCACCGAGGATGCGGTTGGTCAGGCTGGACTTGCCCACGTTGGGGCGGCCGATGATGGCGACGGGGATGCGGTCTTCCTCCACGACGGTCTCGCTGAAATCGAGGTGGGCGCAGACGGCGTCCAGCAGGTCGCCGGTGCCGTGGCCGTGGACGGACGAGATGGGCATGACTTCGTCGAAGCCGAGGTTATAGAACTCGTAGAGCTCCATGGGGGTCTCGCCCACATTGTCGCATTTGTTGACGGCGAGGATGATGGGCTTGTGGCTGCGGCGCAGCATATGGGCCACGTCCTCGTCGGCGGCGGTCAGGCCGTTGCGCACGTCCACCACCATGATGATGCAGTCGGCGGTGTCGATGGCGATCTGGGCCTGCTCGCGCATGTGGGCCAGAATGCCCTCGGTGGCCTTGGGCTCGATGCCGCCGGTATCCACCAGCAGGAACTCGTGGCCGCTCCACTCGCAGTTGGCGAAGATGCGGTCGCGGGTGATGCCCGGGGTATCCTCCACGATGGCCAGACGCTGGCCGCAGA
>ONZV01001196.1_pt1 | contig 12980 bp, 11 predicted proteins | sample 1671561 | NCBI WGS metagenome assembly ONZV01 (sample SAMN06348169, study PRJEB24527) | human gut metagenome | reverse complement strand
GACGTGTGCTCTTCCGATCTATTTGCCTGAACATGGAGAGCGCAGGGGCAGCTCCGAGAAGCTGCTGCCGTGGGTGGCGGTTCCAGAGTTGGAAGCGGTTTATTCCTATGCCGCAGAGCGTTGGAAGAATGTTTCGCTGCGGGCTACAAGTATCGGAGCCTGGTTTTCCATGTTGGCCTTACAGGAAAAGCCTTTACGGAGTGCTCTTTTGCTCTCACCAGTGGTAGATATGGAAGATCTTATCACCAATATGATGCAGTGGGCAAATGTGAGTGAGGCCCAGTTGAAAGAAGCAGGGGAGATTTCCACGGATTTCGATGAGACGCTGTCGTGGCAGTATCTCTGCTGGGTGAGGGAGCATCCCTACCGCTGGAAAGTGCCCACGCAAGTGCTCTATGGCGCAAAGGATAACCTGACTTCCAGGGCAGTGCTTGAGCAGTTCAAACAACGGACAGGTGCGCATCTGACCATCATGGAAGAAGGAGAGCACTGGTTCCACACCGAGCTGCAATTGGCTGTTCTGCAGGAATGGGAGCGAGCACATATCTGAAAGAAGAGGAGAGAGGAATAGTGAAGATGCTGTGACCTGAAAAGGATAAAATAAAATCTCCCACTGACGGGGTTCGATGTCGTCAGTGGGAGATTTTTATCGTTTTACGGTCAAACCGTGAAAACCTCAGATTTTGGCCTCGCTGTTGTGCTCAGCCTTTTTGTAAGCAGAGAAGGAGTGGAACACAATGTTCAGACCCAGAACGATCAGCAGGACAGCCAGGATCAGCTGCAGGCCGTTGGCAATGAACACGGCACCCCAAGTGGTCTCGCCAGCAGGAATGCTGACAGAAGCGGCGGTGCTGATGGCCTTGACCATGGCGATCAGGCGCTGCACCAGAGCGGTGAAGGTGACGCACAGCATGATGATCAGCGGGGGGAACAGCATCTTGTTGCTGCGGCCGGTGACCTTCAGGAAAACGCACAGGGTAGCCAGAACCAGAGCGCTCAGCAGCTGGTTGGCGGAACCGAACAAAGGCCAGATGTTTGCGTAGCCGATCTTGGTCAGCAGGAAGCCGAAGGCCAGAGTGAGGAAGGTGGAGAAGTAGACGTTGCAGAACAGCTTGCGCCAGCCCTCAGCGTGCTCCATGTCGTCCACACTGAACAGCTCCTGGAAGCTCATGCGGCCGATACGGGCCACAGCATCCAGACTGGTCAGGGCCAGAGCGGAAACACACATCGTCATAAAGACCGTTGCTGCATAAGCGGGAACGCCGAACATCTCAAAGAAACCGGCAACACCACGGCTGAAGATCTGGAACGGGGTGCCTGCAGCAGGGGTGCCGTCTGCAGCGGCGGCAGCACCTGCAACGCACAGAGCCAGAACAGCCAGCAGGCTTTCCAGAATCATTGCACCATAGCCAACCTTCAGCATATCCTTCTCGTTCTCAACGGTCTTAGAAGAAGTACCGGAGGAGACCAGGCTGTGGAAGCCGGAAACAGCACCACAGGCAACGGTAACGAACAGGATGGGGAACATGGTACCCAGCTTCTCGTTGGTGAAGCCGGTGTAAACGGGCAGATTCATGGTGGGGTGTGCAACGACCAGACCAACCACAGCGCCTGCGATCATGGCAACGAACATGAAGGTGGTCATGTGGTCCCGGGGCTGCTTCAGCAGCCACATGGGAAGCACGGCGGCAAAGAAGATATAAACGAAGGTGATATAGCTCCATGCGGCCTTGCCCAGGATGATGGGCAGATTTGCGCCAATGACAAAAGACAGCACGATGAAAACAATGCTGATGACGCTCTCCTTCCAACCGGAGAAGTTGAACTTCTTCTGGATCAGGCCAAAGACCACAGCGAAGACCATGAACATGATGGAGACCATGCCGGCAGCGCCGTTGGTCTGAGCAGCGTCCACCAGAGCGCCGTCCGCGCCATAAGCATTGAAGGTGCCAGCGACCATGTCAGCAAACGCTGCAATAACGATGCCGCAGAACAGCCAGCAGAACAGCAGGAACAGCTTGCGGCCAGTCTTGCCGATATACTTTTCGATCAGCATACCCATGGACTTGCCGTCATTCTTTACAGAAGCATACAGAGCGCCGAAGTCGGTAACAGCACCAAAGAAAATGCCGCCCAGCAGGACCCACAGCAGAACAGGCAGCCAGCCAAAGGCAGCAGCCTGAATGGCACCGGTAACAGGGCCGGCACCTGCAATGGAGCTGAACTGATGTGCAAAAACGGTCCAGCCGTTGGTGGGAACGTAATCCCGGCCGTCCTCATGGACGACCGCAGGGGTCTTGGCGGTAGGGTCGATGCCCCACTTGTTTGCCAGCCAGCGTCCGTAGAGGGTGTAAGCACCAAACAGACACACGGCTGCGATCAAAACGATGACCAGCGTGTTCATTTCTTTTACCTCTTTCCTTTGCTTTTCATGCGGCAAAGAGGTCACGCTGTGGCTCCTTTGCCTGAAAATTGTGTATACTTTATCCCCATTTTCATAATTTGTCAATATTTTTCGGAGCAGTTCAGAGGATGTGCTAATTCGACAGAAAATCCGGCAATAATTTTTAGATGATTTTATTTCACTTGTGAAGAGAAGAAAACTGTGGACACGTTGAATTGAAAACGATTCACGCAAAAGACTTGACTTTCGCACTTTCGTGTGCTAATGTGATAACATGATATAATTCTTTCTGTCAGAAGTTCCGGCGTTTGCCGCAGAGGAGACCGCAATGACTGAGAAAAATTCCAGAAAAAACGAGACCGTAGATGCACTGTTCGATGCCATCCTGAGCCTTGAGAGCCGGGAGGAGTGCTATGCTTTTTTTGAGGATCTGTGCACAGTAAAGGAGATCTCCGATATGGCACAACGGCTGGAAGCGGCAAAGCTGCTGCTTGGGATATGGCACAACGGCTGGAAGCGGCAAAGCTGCTGCTTGGCGGCCGCACCTATGACCAGATCGTGAAAGAGGTAGAGATCAGCACGGCGACCATCAGCCGTATCAATCGCTGTATCCAATACGGAACCGGCGGTTACCAGAGCGTAATTGAAAAGATCTCTGCACAGGAGAAAAAGCAGTAACGGCTGCACGGCAGGGGACATAGGATGGGGTACACCTTATATAGAAAGGATGAGTCCCCTATGGCAACGATCAATTGTCCCACCACGCTGGAATGTCCGGCCCTGCCCCGTGTTACCCTGAGTCAAGCTGTGATCGATCTGATGGAAAGTATCGCGCTGCAGGAAAGTGCTCTGAGCCACATCCTCTGCGCCGAGAGCCAGAAGATGAAAACCGCACTCGCCATGAACGAGATCGACCTGTGCAAGCTGCTGGAAGTGAACGATTCGGCCACCAACATGGTGCACGCCGTGGCAAATCTGGAGCTGGTGCTGAAGGAAAAGCTGGAGTTTATCTCCAATAACCTCTATTATCCCTCCGCTGATAACGGCGCTGCAGCCCAATAAGCCTGCACGACCCCCTGCCTGTCCGCATTCTGGCGGGCAGGCATTTTGCGTTTTAAGGCCAGATTGTGACCGATTTGTATAAAAAGTGCAAAAACGATTTGTTGGAATTGCTGAAAGCGCAATTCTGTGCTATACTATACCGTGTATATGTGTGAAAGAGAGGGAAACGAACTTGCAGCACTATGACGTGATCTTATTTGACGTGGACGGAACCCTGATCGATTCCGCCCCCGGCATCCTGAATACACTGGAAGAAGTTTTTACCAAGATGGGCGTGGATGTCACCCATGTGAACCTGCGGCGCTATCTGGGGCCGCCGCTCCGCAAGAGCTTCGGGGAGCACTTTTCTGATCCTGCAAAAATCGAGGAGGCCACCGAGCTCTATCGGGAGAGTTACCGCGAAAAGGGCAGCCATGAGGGTACGGCCTACCCCGGTGCGGCAGAGATGCTGCGCCGCCTGAAGGAGGCAGGATTTGTGCTCTGCACCGCAACCTCCAAGCCGACTGTGGTCGTGACCCCCATCCTGGAAGAACAGGGGCTGGCCCCTTACTTTGATTTCATCGGCGGCGCGTCCATGGATGAGAGCCGGGATACCAAAACGGAAGTGGTGCGCTATGTTCTCACCCAGCCCTGTGTGCAGGGCAAGCGGGTGCTGATGGTGGGCGACCGCAACGATGATATGCGCGGTGCTGCTGATTGCGGGCTGGATGCCGCCGGTGCCCTGTATGGCTACGGCAGCAGGGAAGAACTGGAGCCCTTTGGCCCGGTGCTGCTGGCGGAAAGTTGTGAAGAACTGACGGACAAGCTCCTGGCCTGCCGTGCAAACGGTTGAACGATAGGATAAGTGGTGAATATAACATGAATCATAAGAATCAATCGGACAAACAGTCTATGACATCGCTGCAGCGGCAGGCCGTTCTGGTCTGTGTGGTCTGCGCACTGGCGGCTTTGCTGACCGTAGGCATCACCCTGACCCTGCTCAAACGGGGAAAGCCGGAAACGCCCGGCACACCCGCAGACTCCGTGCCGACGGACACCACCGGGGACGGTGAAAGCACAGATCTTGCCAATCACTATCAGATCGACAACACCTCCAGTGCACTGCTGACTGAAACAGCGGATGCGGGCACGGAATATCTGGACAGCACCCTGTTTCTGGGAGATTCCAACACCGTGCGTCTGTATAACAACGGTCTGATCTCCTTGCAGCAGTTCTGCGCCAAGGAGGGCATTGGCACCCAGGTGGCCCTGAACGAAGGAATCGTCACCTTTAAGAATGACACCACCCACTACACCATCGCACAGGCGGTGGCAAAAATGAAGCCCCGCCGTGTTGTGATGACCCTTGGCACCAACGACACCGGCATGGAGGTGGCTGATTTTATCAGTAATTATACCGCGCTGGTGCAGGCCATTCAGGAGGCTTACCCCTACACCGATATCATCGTGAACACAGTGCCTCCTATCCCGGAGAATCACTCCAATTACCCTCACATGGATCAGGCCAAGATCGATGATTTTAACATGGCGCTGCTCAACATGTGTGAACAGCTGGGGGTCAGATTTCTGAATACGGCTGAGATCCTCAAAGGAGAAAATGGCTACGGCCAGCCGGATTACTACACGGACGGTGATATCCACCTCAAAAGCGCTGGTTATCCACCTCAAGAGCGCCGGTCTCAAGGCTGCGCTGAACTATCTGCGCACCCACGCCTACCAGACCGAGGATCGCCGCCCGGACACCAATAATATCCCCACCCGCACGCTGGAATATGTATCCAACCCCAGCTCGGCGGTGCAGGCTCCCAGCTCGGAAGAACCCGCTTCTTCCAGCGAGAGTGAAAGCGTCAGCAGCTCTGAGACTGCCAGCGTTAAGTTTGAGGCCCGTTATCAGGTGGAAAAGAGCGGCGGCGGCACCCTGAGCTGTGGGAACGAGAGCGGCAAGACCAGCCTGACATACGGCATCACAGATGCATCCCAGTCGCTGACTGTCACGGCCACCCCTGCGGAGGGCCATGTGTTCGTCAAGTGGAGCGACGGCGTGACCAGCAAGACCCGTACCGATACCGGCTTCAAGCAGAATCTGGACGTGACAGCCGTGTTTGCAGCTGCTTCCGTTCACATCTCGGAAGGCAAGGCTTCCGCCGGCTCCTATGTCTTTAAGGCTGCGCTGGAGGGCAAATATGCCAAGAGTGAAAACCTGCATTGGTTCGCCAACGGTCAGGAAGTGAAGGAGGCCGCAGGCCGGACAACGGTCACCGTGTCCGCTTCGGCCATCACCAGCGGCAGCTATAAGATCTATGCGGTGGTCGTGTACAACGACTGCGCCGTGGTCAGCAATGCGCTGACCATCACGATCAACCCGGAGCACGCTTCCGGCTCAAGCTCCGGCAGCTCCTCTGCTTCTTCCGGCAGTACATCCGCGTCCTCTTCGGAGAGCGGCAAGTCTGAGAGCACTTCTTCCAGTGCTTCAACCTCCGAGAGCACGAGCAGCAGTTCTTCCCACAGCACGGCGGAAAGTGAGAGTAAGAGCGAATCCAAGAGCGAGAGCACCTCTTCTTCTCACAGCAGCTCAGAGAGCAGGGCAGAGAGCACTTCGTCCTCCAGCAGTGCTGCCTCTGAGAGCAAAACGGAATCCAAAGAGCAGACCAACAGTGAATCGGTCTCCGCTTCGGTTGAAAATGATATTGAACCCGCAGAGGGGGCTTCCGCTTCCACCGAAGCAGAAGCCAGCCGGTAAACCTTTTTCTGTCTGCCCGCATAGGCTGGGCAGAAGGGAGGGAGCCGGATGTTCTGTGAAGAGATCAAGATCCCCGGGCTGCCCGGTGAGGGAACTGTGACCGATGGCAGTGTGGATTGGTATGAGATGGACTGGGAGAATGTGGACAACGGCATGACCGAGGAGCAGATGCCCAGAAACATTGACAAACCCTGCACCGCGCAAGATCCGTGCACGGACAATTCCCCGGTGCAGACCGATGATGAAACCTATGAGATAGTTCAGGAATAACCGGAAGCCAGCTCTGCCGGGGCGGGGCTGGCTTCTCGCTGTTCTTTTGATCTGGGAAAAATTCCCCGGTGATCGGGGACAAGCGTCCCGGAAAATGACATAAGTATGAAAGAGGGGTAATGAACCATGGCAAAATACTATTGTGTTCTGTTTGATGCTGATAATACGCTGCTGGATTTTGATGCAGCGGAAAACAAGGCGCTGGCTGACACCCTGCGGGAGTACGGCATTGAGCCGGATGCCGAGACGGTGCAGACCTACCGCACCATCAACGAGGAGCTCTGGCGGCAGCTGGAAAAGGGTCAGATCCGCCGGGACAAGCTGATGGGGGAGCGGTTCACCCGCTTTCTGAAGGCAGTGAATGCCGCAGGCAACGGTGTGGAGATGAATAAATTCTATCTGGATCAGCTCTCTACCCACCCTGACCTGACATCTCCCAACGTGCTGGACGTGCTCCGGGAGCTTTCCGAAGTTGCAACACTGGCGGTGGTGACCAATGGCTTTGACCGGGTGCAGAGCCGCCGTGTGCGGGAATCCGGCATTCTGGATTTTGTGGAGGATGTCTTCGTTTCTGAAAAAATGGACAGCGAAAAGCCCAACCGCAAGATTTTTGATGCCGCGCTCCGTGCGCTGGGCGTGGAGAACCGTGAGCACGTGCTGATGGTGGGCGACAGCCTGAGCAGTGATGTGCAGGGCGGTGTGAACGCCGGGCTGGATACCTGCTGGTATAACCCCAACCACGCCGAGAATCCCGGCAAGATCGTGCCTACCTATGAGATCAGCAGCCTGGAAGAGCTTTATCCGCTGGTGATGGAGCCGGAGGAACTGGCCAATGTGGGCCTGAAGAATCGCCGCCACCAGCTGTAATGCTGTGCGGCCTGTGTGAGAGATTGGAAAACGAACAATGCTGATACATTTGGAAAAGCTGGGCAAGAGCTTTGGCGAGAAGATCGTCCTGCATGATGTCACGGCCAGTGTCGAGCGGGAGGACCGCATCGGCATCGTGGGCCAGAACGGCGCAGGCAAAACGACCCTGCTGAAGATCCTGACCGGCGAGTATACGGACTACGAGGGTGAGTTCAGCGTGACCCATGGTGTGACGCTGGGCTATCTGGAACAGAATGCAAAGCTCGACCCCACGTTGGATATCTACGGCGAGATGCGCTCCTGCTTTGCCCATGTGCTGGATGCCATGGCCCAGATGCAGATCCTGGAGCGCAGAATGGCCGCCAGCCCGGAGGATGCCTCTGTGCTGGAACAGCACGATGCCTTGCAGAACATCATTGATGCCGCTGACGGCTACAATATGGATGTCAACATCAAAAAGGTGCTGTCCGGTATGGGGTTTGCGCAGGATACCTGGACGAAGAATATCGCTGTGCTTTCGGGCGGTGAGCTGACGCGCCTGCGTCTGGCAAAGCTGCTGCTGGAAAAGCCGGATGTCCTGATTCTGGACGAGCCCACCAACCACTTGGATTTTGCCACCATGGAATGGCTGGAGAATTACCTCAAGAGCTATTCTGGTGCCGTGCTGGTCGTCAGCCATGACCGCTATTTCCTGGACAATATCTGCACCAGGATCTGGGAGGTTTCCTTCCAGACCATGACCACTTATAAGGGCAACTTCTCAGCCTATCTGCCTCAGAAGGAAGCTGCCGATGCCCTGCGCCAGAAGCAGCACGATGCAGATGTAGCACTGGCTGAAAAGCTGCAGGATTATGTAGACCGCAATCTTGTGCGCGCTTCCACCACCAAGATGGCCCAGAGCCGCCGCAAACAGCTGGAAAAGCTGGAGATCACGGAAGCGCCAAAGGATGAAACAAACCAGCTCAAGTTCCGCTTTGAGTATGATGTGGAGCCGTGGAATGAGTTGGTGCTGATGAAGAACCTGACCATCAGGATCGGGGAGCGCACCCTGCTGGAACCCTTTACCTACACGGTCTGCCGGGGTCAGCGGCTGGTGATCGCAGGCCCCAACGGTGCGGGTAAATCCACCCTGATGCAGGTGCTGGATGGTAAGCGCCGCCCCTCTGGCGGCATGGTACGGCTGGGTACGGGAGCCCGGCCCAGCATTTTTGCCCAGCAGCAGAACCGTCTGGGACAGGGCCGGGTGATCGATGTCATCTGGAACAAGTATCCCCGGATGACGGAGCTGGAAGTGCGCAGCCATCTGGCAAAGCTGGGTTTCCGGGGTGAGACAGTGTTCAAGCCCTGCGAGGCACTTTCGGGCGGCGAGCTGGCCCGCCTGCGCTTTGCTGAGATCGTGCTGGAGCGGCCCAATCTGCTGTTTCTGGACGAGCCCACCAACCACCTGGACATCTACACCCGCGAGAACCTGACCGAAGCCCTGATGGCATACACCGGGACGCTGCTCATGGTCACCCATGACCGCCATCTGATGAACAGTCTGGGCTGTCCCATCCTCTATCTGGAAGATGGCAAGGCCACCCTGTATCCGAGCTACGATGCCCTGATGGGCCGTGCCGCTCCTGCAGCTGCCCCAGAAAAAGCCGGGGATCAGCCCGCCAAGGCCGGTTACGGCAAAGAGCAGCGCCGCCGCCGCGCGGAGCTGCGGGCCAAGATCAAGGCTTGCGAGGATGAAATGGAAGCCTGCGGGGCAAGGGAAGTGGAGCTTGACAATGAGATCAACTCCCCGGAGGTCTACAATGACCCCGATCTACTCCGCCAAAAGAGCGATGAGCTCAGTGATCTGCGCTTCCATCAGGAAGAGCTGTTTGCTGCCTGGGAAAAGGCAATGGAAGAGCAGGAGCAGTACGAACAGGCTGCTGGTGAAGAATGATCCGCTGCAAAGGAGAACAATGATGCCTCATAACCGCCGCAATTACAACAAAACGCACAGCATCGCCCTTTCAGGTCTGCTGTTTGCTCTGGCGATGGCGCTTTCCTTCATCGAGGGCACATTGGTCATCCCCGGGCTTTTGCCAGGCATGAAGCTGGGTCTGGCGAATATTGTGGTGATGTATGCCCTGTTCTTCATGGGGCCAAAACAGGCCTTTGTGCTGGATGTGCTGAAGGCGTTCTTCGTCTTTCTGGTCTCCGGCTGGACGGCAGGTTTTCTTTCCCTCTGCGGCGGTCTGCTCTCGCTGCTGGTGATGTGGCTGCTCTACTATCACTGCCCGCTGCGGCCCACATGGTTCATCCTGTCAGTCTGCGGCGCGCTGGCCCACAACATCGGCCAGCTGCTGGGCGCCAGTGTCATCCTTTCCACAGCAGTGTCCCTTTACTATGCACCGATTATGCTGGTGCTGGGCCTTGTGATGGGAATGCTCACCAGTATCACCCTGCGGGCTATGCTGCCTGCGCTGGGACGGCTGGGTTATAATATCCAGGAAAACCGCAAAGGATGAGCTGCCCAGTTGCAACCGGGGCTGGAATCCGATATAATAAATCAAATCTGAATTTTTACCCAACAAAAAAACTGCCCATGGGATAGCGCACTTTGGCGCGGGGCAGCTGGGAGGTATGAGTTTATGTCTGAAAAAGTGACTGTCAAGGTGGAGCGCAATATCCTCCATCTTCCCGCCATTGCCCTGCGTGGGCTGGTGGTGTTCCCCAACAACCTGCTGCATTTTGAGGTGGGTCGTGACAAGAGCATTGCCGCTGTAGAATGGGCCGTGCGGAATAAATCTGAGGTGTTCCTCATTGCGCAGAAGGATATGAAGGCTGAGGACCCCAAGGCAGAGGAGATGTACCAGTACGGCGTTGTGGCCGAGATCAAGCAGGTCATGCGTGTTTCGGATGATCTGGTGCGCATTCTGGTGGAGGGCAAGTTCCGCGCCAAGCGCACTGAGCTGGATACCGAAGGCAGCTTCCTGCTGGCATCGGTGCGGCCGGCTCCGGTGCGCCCCATCAAGGCAGAGGAAGAGACCGAGGCGGAGGCCCTGCTCCGCAACGTGAAAACGAGCTTCGACGCGGTGCTTTCCATGAATCCCCGCATCAGCAAGGACGTGGTGTTTGCTGTTACCTCGAATAACGACCCCGCCTTCCTGTGCGAGTACATCCCTGCCAATCTGCTCTTCCGCTTTGAGGATAAGCAGGCTGTGATGGAGGAAAGCACCCTCATCGGCCGTCTGCGCCTGCTGGTGGAACGCCTGCATCGGGAGCGCCGGATGCTGGAGATCGACAAGGAGATCGCCCAGAAAGTGGACGAGGCCATGGACAAGAACCAGCGTGATTACTACCTGCATGAGCAGATGCACATGATCAGCCAGGAGCTGGGCGAGGACGATGATACCACGGCAGAGGCCGAGGAGTACCGCCGCAGGATCCAGGAGCTGCATCTGGACGAGGAGCGGGAGAAGAAACTGCTCAAGGAAGTGGACCGCCTTGCCAAGATGCAGAGCAGCAACCAGGAGGGAACGGTCATCCGCACCTATCTGGACACCTGCCTGGATCTGCCCTGGAACAGCTTTACCGAGGACGACCTCGATATCGCTAAGGCCCAGCGTATTCTTGATCGCGACCACTACGGTCTGAAGAAGGTCAAGGACCGCATTCTTGAGGTGTTGGCTGTCCGCAAGCTGGCTCCGGATGTCAAGGGCCAGATCATCTGCCTGGTCGGCCCTCCGGGTGTCGGCAAGACCAGCATTGCCCGCTCCATTGCCGAGAGCCTGAACCGCAAGTATGTGCGCATCAGCCTGGGCGGCGTGCGGGATGAGGCAGAGATCCGCGGCCACCGCCGCACCTATATCGGGGCCATGCCCGGCAAGATCATCAACGCCATGATCTCCGCCAAGAGCTCCAACCCCCTGATGCTGCTGGACGAGATCGACAAGCTGGCGGGCGATTTCCGGGGTGACCCGGCTGCTGCCCTGCTGGAAGCTCTTGATCCCGAGCAGAACACCACCTTCAATGATCACTTTATCGATATGCCGTTTGATCTGAGCCATGTGCTTTTTATCACCACGGCAAATGATCTGAGTGCTATTCCCGGCCCTTTGCGTGACCGCATGTTTGATCTGAGCCATGTGCTTTTTATCACCACGGCAAATGATCTGAGCGCCATTCCCGGCCCTCTGCGTGACCGCATGGATGTCATTGAGCTGCCCAGTTATACCCGGGTGGAGAAATACAACATTGCCCGCAAGCATCTGGTACCCAAGCAGCTCAAGGCCTGCGGTCTGGCCGGGAAGGTCACCTTCTCCCAGAGCGCGCTCTACGGCATCATTGACGGCTACACCCGTGAGGCCGGTGTCCGCACCCTGGAGCGTACCATCACCAGTGTCCTGCGCAAGTGTGCCCGCAAGATCGCGTCCGGCGAGGCGGAAAACGTCTCTGTGACCGGCAGCAGTCTGGAAGAGCTGCTGGGCCCCCGCTTCGTCAAGCCCGATTTCCTCAACCGGACCAATGCCATTGGTATTGCCAACGGTCTGGCCTGGACCAGCATCGGCGGCGAGACCCTGCCCATTGAGGTGCAGGTCATGGACAATGGCAGCGGCAAGATCACCGTCACCGGTTCGCTGGGCGACGTGATGAAGGAAAGTGCCCAGCTGGCCATCACCTATGTCCGTGTCCACGCCGAGGAATATGGCATCGACCCTGAGCGGCTGAAGAAATGCGATCTGCACATCCATGCCCCCGAGGGTGCCGTGCCCAAGGATGGCCCCAGCGCCGGTGTTACTCTGACCACGGCTCTGGTGTCCTGTCTGTCCGGCATCCCGGTGCGCGGTGATGTTGCCATGACCGGCGAGATCACCCTGCACGGCAATGTGCTGCCCATCGGCGGCCTGCGGGAAAAGATCACCCTGCACGGCAATGTGCTGCCCATCGGCGGTCTGCGCGAAAAGAGCATGGCTGCCTACCGTGAGGGGATGAAAACCGTGCTCATCCCCAAGGATAACGTTCCGGATCTGTACGAGGTGGATGACGAGGTGAAGAAGAATCTGACCTTCCTGCCCATGTCTGATCTTGCGCAGGTGCTCAATGCCGCTCTGCTCAAGCCCAAGAGCGTTTCTGCCCGTCATCCGCACCCCGCCAAAAAGGCAAAGCCGGTGGAAGCGGCCATCCCGCCCGCACCGGAAAAACCGAAGCCGGGGGCTGTCTGCTAATCAAAGGAGCAAACCATGAACTACAACAAAGCGGATTTTATTGCAAGCTACGGCATTTCCAGCCAGCTGCCCGAAAGTGAAAGCTACGGCATTTCCCGCCAGCTGCCCGAAAGTGACCGCCCGGAACTCAGCTTCTCAGGCCGTTCCAACGTGGGCAAGTCCAGCCTCATCAACAAGCTGTGCAACCGCAAGAACCTTGCCCGTGTGTCCAGTACGCCGGGGAAAACGGCCACCATCAACTTCTATGAGGTGGACAACTGCTATTTTGTGGATCTGCCCGGCTATGGTTATGCCAAGGTCAGCAATGCGGACCGCGAGCGCTGGGATGACCTCATCAACAGCTATTTTGAGGCTCCCCGGCATCATACCCTGCTGGTGCAGCTCATCGACTGCCGCCATGCCCCCAGCGCAGATGACCTGCAGATGCTGAAGTATC
>ONZV01001188.1_pt1 | contig 13012 bp, 18 predicted proteins | sample 1671561 | NCBI WGS metagenome assembly ONZV01 (sample SAMN06348169, study PRJEB24527) | human gut metagenome | reverse complement strand
GGACTATTGCCTGTCCGGACCGCTGGTCGCGGCGTAAAAATTGGCTCGTGATTATCTTAAACTGACCAAAAAGTGTTATCCGCAAAAATTGAGGACTGGAAAATGTCCCATACTGCCTACGCGATTATCGGCGGGGGCAATGACCAAGAGAGGAGGATTGTGGTGAGAAAAAGGAACAAAAGAACATCGCTGATCCGCCAGGTGCAGGAGGCCCTGGGCGCACAGCTTGCGATCGGATCCAGCAAAAGAAACGACAGATTAAATGGGTGTCAGGCGTCGCGGATCTATTCCTGGGAGACGTACAGGGTCTATTTGCGTCATTCCTGTGACTTCGTGCGGTGGGTGAAAGATCAGCACGGTGTCCGGAGCCTGGAAAAGGCGAAGGGGTACGCTGCGGAATATATCCAGGTCTTGACTGCTGCCGGTTATGCCCCGTCAACGCTTAAGCTGATCGCGGCGGCCGTGGCAAAAACGTATCGCTGCAGCGTGGATGATCTCGGCATTAAAACCGCGCCCCGAAGACGTGCAGACATCATCCGATCGAGAGGGAGGAAGGCCTCTGATGTCCATTTTTCAGAGGAACGCAACCGCGACCTGGTGGAGTTTTGCCGGGGGACGGGACTCCGGAACCGGAAGGAGCTCCAGGTGGTACGCGGAAGTCAATTGGAGCACAGGGGGGACGGTTATTACCTTGTCCATATCAAGGGCAAAGGCGGAAAATACCGGGATGTTCCAGTATTGCCGGAGTTTGAGGACACAGTAGTGCGCTGCTGTCTGGCTGTCGGAGACGGGAAGGTGTGGCCGCATGTGTCAAGCCATGCCGATATCCATAGTTACCGGGCGGATTATGCCACGGCCTGGTATCGACGTCTGGCGCGTCCGATTGCTGTCCTTTCCTGGTCTGATCGGTACGTGTGTCGGCGTGATCGGGCTGGCGTGGTATACGATAAGGCTGCTATGCAGCAGGTGTCCAAATTCCTCGGGCACAACCGCATCTGTGTGATCGCGGAACATTATCTCCATTAGTGGGCGGAAACTTGTGTTGTAGACGTCTGGTACTTGTGCGCATAATGCAAATAGGGTATAATTTTATTAACGAAATTTGCAAATTTATGGGTCCTTCCTGTCCGCAGTAGGAGGCTGCATGGACCCTGCACGATACTATATAGGAGAGATGTACGTAGGAGGAAAGGTGCTATGACTAAAAATTGGTTTGAATTCAATCAGAAAGGGAATACACTAAATGGGTTTAGATGCAAAAAACGAAAGATTATGCCTGAATATGCAGGCCGACACAAAGAATAAAGATAAATATCTCGCGGAGCTGTTGGTGGGAAATGCCAGGGAGTTCCAGCATTGGGTTTATGAGGCCGTTGCTGAAGCTTTGGAGAAGAATGCTAAGATTATCCCGGATGAGCTCATGGGCGAGGCGCTTAGTGGGTTCCGACGTGCTGCGGAGATCTACCGCCCGGAAACCCATGCGGACTTTACAGAGTACGCTCAGGCATGGGTCAATGCCCGCGTGAGAGCGTATATTAGGAAAGCCGAACGGGGAGATCTGCCGAAGACGATGCTGTCCTCGGTAGTAGAATATCGGCGGATCATGAACATGATCAAGATGGATCCTGCTGCCGGCCGGAACCTTGGTCTGGAAGAACTGAAGAAATTTGTTTGCGCTGCTATCGAGTTGGCGGCCCCGAGTGGGGAGGTGGCTGCGGTTGGCTTCGGTGTCTAAGGGGCAGATTAAGCGGGAATTTAACCTGTTCGGAGAAATTTGGAATATCTACAAGGCGTATTACATACCAGAGGACACAGGAGCGTACTGGGACGACCTTGTGGAGGCTATCACTGCGGTGCAGGAAAAATACCCTGGTGAACTGAGCAAAGACCTTGCTTTGGCGATTCTGGGCGATATAGAAAGACGATCAAAGGAGCGGACGACGTGAACCGCTCCTTTTTTAATGTCATAGATATGCTAAAACATATTAACATATAAAAATATCCTTGTATTTATGCGCATAATAGTGTATAATAATGATATTATTTGATAACTTTTGATAAGTCTTGACGGAAAGGAAGATGGATGATGGAGTATAATATACTTCCTGCTGCCGATCGGTTCCATAATTTAACGATCAGCCCGGAGACTGCAGCGCAACAATTCACAAGGAGTCTTGATATATCCGAGAATAGCCGGATCACGTACCAGAAAGCCCTCCTGAAGTTTCTGGCATACCTGAAGGAGCGCCAGATCGAGGCGCCTGTGGCCCAGGACATCCTGGACTATAAAACATACCTTCATAGCCTGTATGCGGCCAACACGGTCAACACATACCTCTGTGCCGTCAAACTATTCTTTGCCTATGCTGCGGATATGGGCGTGTATCCGAACGTCGCGGCAAAGGTGAAGAAGTTGAGAGTGCCGCGAGATCACAAGAAGGATGATTTCTCAGCGTTGCAGGCGCGGGGCATCCTGGAGGGGATCGACCGGGACACGCTCCAGGGCAAGCGGGATTATGCGATCATCAGCACGATGTTCCGCACCGGCCTGCGTGATATTGAGGTCTCCAGAGCGCGGATCTGCGACATCCGGAACAAGTCCGGCCATACGGTCCTCTATGTGCATGGTAAAGGACATGAGGAGGCGGATGCTTTCGTGATCCTGACACCGAAGGCCTATGAGGCGATCTTGGACTATCTCCGGAGCCGGAAGGCTGCAGGACAAAGCATATCTGCTGACACCGCCCTGTTTGCGGCTTATGGGAACCGGAACGCCGGTGGCCACATGACGCCCAGGAGCATCTCCAGAATCGTAAAGGGCACCCTTGTGTCGGCAGGATATGACAGTAGTCGCTGGACGGCCCACAGCTTGAGACACAGCGCGGTCAGTATGGCACTGGCAGCCGGTGCGACGATCATGGACGCGAAGGACATGGCCCGACATGAGAACGTTGAGACTACAATGATATACGCGCACAACGCACAGCGCTTTTCTCACAGCGCTGAGAGCGCCATTGATAGCGTTTTATAGGGAGGACACAGAAATAAATGAGAATCATAGCAATTACCGCCCAAAAGGGCGGCAGCGGAAAAACCACGAACGCCCTTAATATCGGCACTGGTTTGTCATACTTAGGGAAAAAGGTCCTGCTGATCGACATGGATCCACAGGCGTCCCTCTCTGACGGCCTGGGCGTCGTTCCTGAAGAGTGCAAACGTTCGATTGCAGACGTGCTCCTCCGGAAACTTACGATCCAGGATGTGGCCGTCAGAATCAACAGGAACCTGGATCTGATCCCGGCCAGCGACGAACTGACCGGACTGGAGATCTCCCTGGCAGATCACAAAGACCGGAATACAAGACTCAGTTCCGCCCTCGATCGGGTCAAAGATAAGTATGATTATATCATTATAGACTGTGCTCAGGGTCTCGGCCTCTTCACTGTTAACGCGCTGATCGCGGCCACGGAGGTCCTTATCCCGACTCAGCTGGAGTATTTCTCTATGAGAGGTATCGGACGGACCATGAAAACGATCACCCTGGTGAAAAAGACCTACAATCCGAATTTAAAAGTTTCCGGAATCATCCCTTGCATGTATATGGGCGGCAATAAGTCCGCCAGGGAAATGTTGGAAGAGATCCGGAGCGGATACGGTGCGCTGGTATTCAAGACTGTGATCCGCCGCGGTGTGGCTGTCTCTGACGCGGCCGCAGCAGGACAGGACATTTTCACATACAGTAACCGAAGCAACGCAGCGCTCGACTATACAGATCTGTGCAATGAAATTATTGATCAGGAGGAAAAATAAAATGGCAAAATCAGAAAGACGCCAGGCGATCGCGCCGATCGTGGACGATATAGATGTAACAGAGGAGATCCGGGAAATCAATAACCCGCTCCTTCAGCCGGAGAAGAAAGAAGAGATTGACCGTTATACAATCCTGCTGCCGAAATCCAAGTTTAAGCGGGTCCGGATGGCCGCAGTCATGAAAGAGGTCCCGATCAAGGCAATTTTCGAGGAAATGCTGGACGAGTACCTGGAGAGACATAATTTATAGGGAGGCTCTTATGGAAAATAAAGAATATGAGAAAGGTTATAGCCTGCAGGAGGCGGCGGAGCTCCTGGGCCGCAGTGTAGTAACCGTGAGACGATATGTTAAGAACGGAACATTAAAAGCTTCCATGTTGGGCGGCAAGTATATCATCCCGGCAGCAGAAGTTAAAAAGTATCTGTAATATTTATGATGATAATACGAAACACAAATATGCGCATAAATATAGACATATCTCTATGTCCATTAACGCAGGATACCGGACATAGAGAAAAACCACGCCAGGGGGTGTGCAAGTGAAAAAGCCAACGAACGATATTGACACAGGAAAGAAAACGGGCACGTCTGCCGAGACATTCGAGTACGGTTCATCCAGTGTCTTCTTAAGTGATGAAGAATGTAATAATTTAATAAAGGACATCCAGGAGAAGATCAAGCAGGCCGCAATGGATACGACCGACGAGGACCTACACGCGAGTATCGCCCTGCTACAGGCGACTCTCCACGGTCTTCAGACTATTCTCGCAACGAACCGGGTTTTGAATGAGAAGTATTCTGAACTGGTTGCTGGGGGCCGCTACTACACCTATTACTTTAAGAATCCGAAGGAAACAAAGAGCGGGGAGATCTGTCTGGTCCTGGACGGAAAACCAACAGAACATATTATCCCATACGAGACGCTGGAGGATCTTAACGACAATATTGAGGAATACATCTACGACGGAAATGGAGAGAAGTACACGCCGCTGATTTCAATCGTGGGAGACCGCCAGTTTCTCCCTGTGCCCTGGTTCATCCGTCTCTGTGTCGGTCTGGAGCCACCCCTCAAAGATCTGACCACCAAGGCGACAAAGGAATTCTTTGCAGCACTTGATAAGGTTTCAAACAGCATTAATGCCGATCAGGTAGAATATAACACCGTGGACATGCTGGGTATTGCCACAGGAAAAAACGGCACTCCGGATTTTGCCACCGGCGTCGCGATTTCATTTGATCCGACGTTATTTAGCAGTATTACGGCGGCAAAACTGACCGGCTATGATATGGCGGTGTTCTCCGCGGTATGCTCCTGCTATGAAGCTGGGAATCAATGCATTCCGATCGGAATGATCAATGACGTCCTCTTTGGAGGAAAAACCAAATTAAACGATAAGCAGAAGACAGATATCGAGGCATCCCTCAGAAAACTCATGCATATGTGGATCAAGCTGGACATGAGCAACGAGGCCACCTCATACAGTGATCTGATCAGCGACCCACTCCGCGAGGGTCCCATGATCCTGGGATACTTGGATTCCTTTAAGCTAAAAGGAAATAGAATCGTTGCTTTGGCTATGGTAGATGAACCGTTGCTGTCCCAATATGCAAAGCAGAAAAAACAGTTTGCCTCTGTGCCATTAAATTATCTCGCGGTCCCAGTCAACAACACCAAAGAATCCATAGCCTTAAAGACTTTCCTCTTAGATAGGATCCTCAGGATGAAGAGAACCACCAAGATGAGCGATGTTATTAGATATGATACCCTGATCGACCGTGTGGCCGGTGCGGAGCTGGAGGGCCGATCGGATGAAGCGATAAAGAAACGCCGCACCGAAATCCTCAAGAAAATGTTTAAAATTCTGGATCATTGGAAAGAGACCGGACTTATTGAAGGGTACAAGGAAAACAGCACCGGAAGGAAGCGAGAGAGCGTGCAGATCTTCCTCAGAGCAAGGCAAAAGACCCTGCCCGAGAAAACTGGAAGAACCTAACGAAACGCTCCGGAGATAAACGCTCCGAAAACAAATAAGGACAAGCCGCTGACGATCGCGACCGTGCTCCATGTAAACACAGAGGGGGCCGCTACTGCCTCACAGCCAATCCAGACGGCAAAGAAGCCCATTGTTATCATGACAGTGCCGGTAATTTGCAAAATATTTCTCATATTATGATCCTTTCGCTTGTGGCTGGCGGGCAGGAGTGATATAATCCTGCTGCCGGCTTATGGTGATATGTTCGGTGTGCCCTATGGTAAGATGGCCGTCTTCCTTAGGGCGTTTTCTTTATAATTCGACATTTAGCATCATGCCGTGGGTAATTCCGGGGCAGCACCCGGTAAAACAATACAATGTTGCGCGAATATCCTCTCCGGCATCCATCAACGGGGCGATAGCCGCCGCCAGATCGCGCTTTAAGTATCCGATGCAGGCTTTCTTTCCCAGGGATATTACGTGAGCATAGATCTTAACAGCGTTCCGATCGGACCGATTTCCAGGCTCTCGGCAGAGGCTGAGGCAAATATCCCGTGGATCCATCCGATTCAGCCATGCAATGACCTCCTGTGTGCTCCGGAAGGTCACGCCGGCAGCAGCCGTATAGATCACACCTCTCTTTACCATCTTCCAGGCTTTTCTGAACGCGTTGGATAAGCTCTTGAGGTACTTTCTCAGCTTATTCGCCAGGATCGCGACAGTTCTCCGAATGTTTTTCATTGATTTCATGTGTTTTCTCATATGCAGCAACTCCTTTCTATCTCTTTGTTATGTTTTAATTATACACGTTTTTGAGTATGCCGTCAATACGTTTTAGATTACTTTATACACTTTTTTGAGTATATTTATATTGACATGCGTTTATGCGCATGTTATAATATAATTACAACAAAGAGAGGAGCTAAGGGAAATGCCAGAAATCAGCAGATTCTACGGAATCGTTATAAAGATGTTCTTTAAACCTAAGGAACACGAACCAAGCCACTTACATGCCTTATACGGTGAGCACGTTGGTATCTTCGATCTCAGAACGATGGAGATGACCGAAGGAGATCTCCCGAAGAAGGCACAGGAGCTTGTACGAGAGTGGATGACCAAGAACCAGGGCGATCTCCTTAAAATGTGGGAGGATCAGAATTTAAGAAAGCTGCCGCCGCTCTAAGCGGCAGCGGCCATCAAGGAGGTGTTTGCATGATCCCAAGGATTAAGAGTATTAAACCATTAGATAATTACATGCTGCATGTCGTTTTCGATGATGGAAAGGACGTTCTCTACAACGTGGGCGAAGATATAGACACCATTCCAAGCTACCAGGACCTGAAGACCATACACGGACTGTTTAACCAGGTTCAGCTGGATCCGAGCCGCACCTGTGTGTACTGGACTGACATGATAGACCTGGCCAGCGATACAATTTATGAATACGGTACAGAAAGAGGGAACTGACATGGCAGTAACCGAGAAAATAAGAGCCCTTTTGACGATAAAGGGGAAAAAGAATGTTGAACTGGCGGCCTATATGGGAATGACACCGCAGTCTCTTCAGAACAAATTGAACCGAGGCAGTTTCTCCGCTGAAGATCTCATTAAGATCGCAAACTTCACCGGGGCATCACTGGCCTTCGAGGTGAATGACAACCAGAAGATTATGTTCGAGAGTACCGATATAAGGGAATGAGGTGAGATAAATGATCTTAACGCGAGAACTCAGTGATAAGGATCTTGAAACAAAAAAAGAGGTCAAAATGGACCTTCACCTCACAGATCAGCAGCTTGAGAGCCTGCTGCGCAACACTTTCCTGGCCGGCCTGAAGCATCCGGAGGATCTTCTGGAGTCCTTCCTCGCGGATCTCAGCGGATGGCACTCCAACGGATCAGACGAAGAGATGTATGCACAGAAGTGGTATGACCGCGCCTATGGCGGCCGGGACGGTGAAAATTCCTTTTTATTTTATTTATTTAACAGTGACGCCTCGATCGGGGAGCTGGAGGACATCCTGGAAGCTGAGGACGAGGATCCAGATGAAACTGGTGAGGTGGATCGCGATGACTATCCGTATAACTGGTACGAGTCATACCTGGAAAGTCTCCTAACAGACAAAGACGAGGCCGATTCCAAAGAGAAGTGCATCGCACTGGTCAAACGGCTGTTTAATCATCAAAAGGACGGAGAAATAGACTGGAAGAGCATCGAAATAGAATAAGATCCGTCAGAATATGGCAGCAGGAAAGAGGGGCGCACAGCCTCTCTTTTTGATATGATAAAGAATATAACCGTCTAAGCATATCAACATATTCACATAATTGTGCGTATATGTTATAATTAAGACAGAAGAAACGGAGGTGAAAACCACATGCTTAACAAACTATTCGAAGCGGCTGGAATCCCCGTAAAGACAAGGAATTTTCTGGTAGATTACCAGGACAAAGCCGGAAGATGCTACCATAAACCGATGCAGAGCATCATGCACGATACAGAAGAAACGGACTCCGAAGCAATCAAGTGCATCATGGAGACCATAAAGGAACAGAACGACAGTGTGGTGTCCTCCATCATCGAGGTACAGGGACACTATAGCCTGGATGAGCTGACACGGCAGCAGGACAACCCGAGCATCCTCGCCGGATCAAAACTCCTGTATCTGAACCCGCTCATTGCCTTTCAGTAGAGGAGGACCGAATGGAGATCCAGACAGCGATCGCAATCCTGGAAACGAAAAAACTCTCCTGCTGCCATCAGAAAGACTTTCTACAGGCCGTTGACATGGCGATCAGCGCACTCAGGCAGCAGAATACCAAAACCGACGAATACCGCGGTCAGAAGGCCGTGAAGGCCTCAGACAGACCATAACCAAATACCGAGCGTTCGCTTTTTACTATCCGAACGTTCGCATGCTCAAGGAGAGATATAATCATGCTTACGATGACATACCCGGCGCGGATCACGCCGACAGAAGACCACTACCACATTGTGGTTCCGCAGTTTAACATCATCCAGGACTCCAAAACGCCAGACGGGGCGATCCAGAAAGCAAAAGAGCAGATCTGCATCCATCTTGCCTCCTGTGTAGACACAGTGGGGGAGATTCCCGCAGCGGAGCCGATCGGAGAGGCAGAGAACGGCAGCAGCACTGCGATGATCAGCATCGACATGGCCGCATACATGCGCGATAACGGAAAGAAAAAGGTCCGGAAAAACGTCTACATCCCGGCATGGCTGGAAACTGTGGCCGAAAAACAGGGCGTGAACTTCTCCAGGACGCTCCAGGCGGCTCTTTTAACCTCTTTGGGGTACAATTCCGCAGAATAACACAAAAAACGCCCGGAAACGGCGCTCTCGACGTTCCCAGGCATATCTCAGATCATTTATGAAGTCCACATTTAGGGAAATACTAAACCATTTTCTTAAATGCGGGCTTTTTTGCTTTCTTTGGCTTCTCATCGAATGGCGTCTGTTCCTCATCCAACGGCTCAAAGCCATCATCAGGCACATACAGGTCATACCGGGGGTCATACTTAAAGGCTACATAATAGCTGGAGATTCCATAACGGTTCTTTAAGCAACACAGCTCTACCTTTCGCGGAATCTCCTTCTTGGCCGCGATAACCGCCTTACGTTTCTTGATAATATCTTTTTCTTTCTCAAACATCTCCTGTGAGCGCATGATCTGCAGCTGAATACCCCACACCACATCCGCAGTGTATTCGATACCTCCGGATTCCTTGAAACTTTCAAAATCGATCGGAGCAAGGTAGTTTTGACGGTTCAGGGATGAGATCACAAGGATAACAAGGTCATTATCGACCTGGAGCTTCTTTAACGCTGCCACGATGCTGTCCATGCGCTCCTGTTTGCTGAGCTTCTGGTTCTGGGTCTGAAGAACCTGCAAATAATCGACGAAGATCACCGGCCTTTCACCGGTAGCCGCGATGTATTTCTCTACATAATCCGTGATATATTCCACCGTGACGCCAAAACCGCAGTGTACCAGGTCGATATTCCCGGCAATTTTCGCATAATCCTTGACGGCCGCCTTGACTTCGTCCGTAATATGGCCGCGACGGATATTGATCGCGCTCACGGCCTTCGTGATCGACTCGATCGCATGGCAGCTCTTCATGTCATTCTGGGCAGTGATCCTGGATACGCTCTTGGTGATCAACTCCATGCGATTCTGTTCCAGGGAGAAATAAATGCTCTTTTCTCCGGCGGCCGCGAGCTGATCCAGCATCTGAAGGCAGAAAGTTGTCTTTCCCAGGGAGCTGATCGCGCCGATCACGTACAGACCGGGATACAATCCTGTGCATTCCTGGTCCAGGTTAGGAAATCCGGTCTTCCGGTCCTTGTAGCCCATGAACTTTAAAATATCTTTTTCAAAATTATTTTTTAAATAATCCAGGGCGCTATCCGGATGAGGATTCTCCGGCCGCGGCATCTGAGCGGCCACGGTAGCCACAGCTCCGGCAATCTGAGCGGCAGGATCCGCGAAAGCCTCCGCTGCAGTCTTCCGATCGGGGCCGGTATACGGCGTGAATCCCTGGAGAGCGTGATCGATCGTGATAGCTCCATACGTGGATCCGGACTGTTTACGGTCCCACTTGTCCCTCATCAGCCCAGACTGACGGTACAAGCTGTCCATCCGCTGGGCGTCTCCGTTCGTCCAGTATGCCAGGAGTTTCATAAATGCCATGTCGGCCTCAGACTGGGATGGATATCCGGCGTCTGACCAATTACCGCTCCACAGCATCCGGAACAGATCGCCATTCTGGGCGGAAGAGGCCTTCTGGATGATCTGATCATCCGTATCAGTGACCGGAACCGACGCGGATCCTGAAGACACAGGAGAAGACTGCAGTTGTTGACCGATATATTTCCTGTGCATACCAGCGATAGCAGCAGTACATTCCCTGATCTGATCGCGACCCTGGTAGATCTCTCCGGTGACCGTAAAGTAACGACCGGTCTGATACATCTCCAGGTTTCCCTTGCGGTTAGCTCCAGGAGGGAGCTGTCCCTTGCAAATAATATGTAAACCGGTGCCGCTGGGACTTACTTCGGTGTAACTTTCGACATTACTGACGATATCAGCAGCAGCAGGATCCGTGATCTGTCCCTGTTCCAGGACGTGATCCAGGTCAATACCGACATATCCGTTTGCAAATTCGAAGCCGATACCATCTAAGTTCCATTTTGCAACTGCCTTCACAGCGGTATCGAAGTCCGTCCAAGTGTTCGGATCGTTCGCCTTGGCAGCATAACCGTTTTTCGGATCACGCGGTTCCTTCGAGATGCTGCCATTCTCGCGCGGAACCTTCTTAAAGCACACCCACTGACGGAGCTCTCGCAGTTCTGGTGGAATGTTGTCATAATTTGAGTTCACAAGGGACCTCCTTTTCTGGCCGAAAATCATTGAGTTATGTTGTCAGTGTAAAAGGACGCATGGCGCACGTCAAGGGAGCCGTGCGTCCCACTATAAATCTTTATTAAAATCTATAAAGATTTACGGAAAAAATCGCCAAGTCTGGAAACCCGCATGAAATAAGGCAAAACTGGCATTTTTTTGTCGTTTCTATGGGTCACATTTAACCCCTTAATGGGTCACGTTTAACCCCTTGATGGGTCAAAATTATCCCCTAAATGGGTCACATTTAACGCCTTAACCCATTTTTTACTCAAGGCGTTAAATCTGACCCATATACTCTCTATCGGGAAGTTGGACGATGGATTCCGGATGTCAGTAAACCTGACACCTGAAAAGTCAATAATGTTGACTCTCGGATGTGACCTGTAGTCTCATCCGGAGCTGTCAGCCTAAAGTCGGGAATACCGATAATTGGCTAAAAGGTTTCATTGCGACGTTGCAACAGTACAATGCCGACATATAGCGAATGTCAATCCCATGAGTGACATCTACTGAATGTCATATTGTTATGATCCTGGGAAGTTATGGTTTGTTAAGGTTTGTTAAGGTTTTCGGACATATAGGATCCAGCGATCCCGATCGCAACGCATTGCAACATCATGTTGAGATTTGATAGGGTGAATTGCAACGCTGCATGTTGGAGATTGTTGGAGTAAAAACCAGGCAGCAGGAGCACGCAAAAATGCGTTTTCTCTTGGTTCGTTCTTGCTTCGACGGTGCCGATCGGGCAGCAGGAACGGCCAGAATTGATTTCTTCTCCGTGTGATCAGCGAAGCCGTGAGGAAGCCGTGAAGCGGAGAGGAAGCGGCGAATAGTGAGAGAATCCCCCGGTTACCGCGGCGGCCGTCCTCGCAGAAAAAGCAAGACCGACCGCCCACGGCCACGCGTAAAATATTCCCAAAACCCTCGCGCACGCACGCGCGAAGTACCATGTTGCCGACATAAATGTCGCGAACATTCCGCGAAAACCTAAAGTTGTATTTAGCAACTTAAGACCTTCGCACATGAGTGTGCGAAAAACCTAATAAAACCTAAGAATAGCAACTAATAGCAAACAAAAGCAAATGCTTTTTCCGGATGGATCGTTTTGTTGACGTCAACAAAATCGTCCGGATCCACGCGGAGCTTCTGTGGTTACAGAGAGAAAATGCTAACAAATGCTAACTTTTACTAAGGTTTAAGAAAGTTGCACCGGTGCAACTCTGCTCCGGCCAGGGTAGAGCGATTTTCCCGACGTGGGAATTATCGGTAAATCGAATTATTTAGCAGTATTGCTGCCGTTGCAAGGGCTTTCTGGTCCGGTCCAGTCAGTATTACAGTGTTTCCCTGGCTGATCAGCTCTGTGGTGAAGCCAACAGCTTCGTGCAGAGATAGGACGTACTTTGCCGCGATTTCCTTGGCCTCCGCAGCGGTGTCGCACTGGCAGGTGCAGCAGTATAACCGGGTTGCGGGGTCGTAAGCAATATTATTGATATTAAACATGTTATTACCTCCTTATTCTTCCCGATCGGGGATAGTTATCTTTCCTTCCAAACAATTTCGTAGCCTATAATATCTGCTATTTCTTTAGCTTCAGAATATTTGAGTGTCCCACGGGTGAGTTTATTTGAGATGTTTTGAGGTGTTGTCTGGTCATCCGGATGACGTTCATTCATCTCTTTTACGATATCTGTTAAGGTCCATCCGGATCTTGATATGTAGGATTTTATTTCATTTCTAACGAGGTTCATTTTTTCCTCACTCATCTTATTTATCACCTCCTTTTTTGTTATTTTAGCATGTGC
>ONZV01001184.1_pt1 | contig 13060 bp, 8 predicted proteins | sample 1671561 | NCBI WGS metagenome assembly ONZV01 (sample SAMN06348169, study PRJEB24527) | human gut metagenome | reverse complement strand
GCAGCGGCAAGGAAGAGCACCTGTTCAACCCCCAGACCATCCACCTGTTCCAGAAAGCCTGCTGGACCAACGATTACGGTGCTTTCAAGCAGTTCACCAATACCGTGGACAACATGGGCAAGGACGGGGTCCACCTGCGCAGCCTGCTGGACTTCAACTTTGACCCGGACGGCGGCATCCCGCTGGACGAGGTGGAGCCGGTGTCCTCCATCGTCAAGCGCTTCAAGGGGGCCGCCATGAGCTACGGTGCCCTGAGCAGCGAAGCCCACGAGACCATTGCACTGGCCCTGAACCGTCTGGGCGGCCGCAGCAACACCGGCGAGGGCGGCGAGCCGGAGGACCGCTACCACAGCGAGAGCAATTCCAAGATCAAGCAGGTGGCTTCCGCCCGCTTCGGCGTCACCAGCAAGTATCTGGTGTCGGCAGAAGAGATCCAGATCAAGCTGGCACAGGGCGCAAAGCCCGGTGAGGGCGGCAACCTGCCCGGTGCCAAGGTATATCCGTGGATCGCAAAGACCCGCCACAGCACCACCGGTGTGGGCCTGATCTCTCCCCCGCCGCACCACGATATCTACTCCATCGAGGACCTTGCAGAGCTGATCTACGACCTAAAGAACGCCAACCGCAGCGCCAACATCAATGTCAAGCTGGTCAGTGAGGCCGGCGTTGGCACCATTGCGGCCGGTGTTGCCAAGGGCGGCGCACAGGTCATTCTGGTGTCCGGCTACGACGGCGGCACCGGTGCAGCACCGCGTACTTCCATCAAGCACGCTGGCCTGCCGTGGGAGCTGGGCATCGCCGAGACCCATCAGACCCTGATCCTGAACGGCCTGCGCACCCGCGTGCGCATCGAGAGCGACTCCAAGCTGCTCTCCGGCCGCGATGTTGCCATCAGCTGTATGCTGGGCGCAGAGGAGTTCGGCTTCGGCACTACCCTGCTGATGGCCGAGGGCTGCGTGATGATGCGTGTGTGCAATCTGGATACCTGCCCCATGGGCATCTGCACCCAGAACCCGGAGCTGCGCAAGAACTTCAAGGGCAAGCCGGAATACATCATCAACTACCTCACCTTTGTGGCCGAGGAGCTGCGCGAGTACATGGCAAAGCTGGGCGTGCGCACCATCGATGAACTGGTGGGCCGCACCGACCTGCTCAAGGTCAAGCCTGCCGCACCCGGCAGCCGCGCTTCCAAGATGGATCTCGACTGCATCCTGCACAACCCTGCCATCGAGAACAGCAATGTTCACTTCGTGAAGGAGGATACCTACGACTTCCATCTGGAAAACACCCTCGATATGAAGGTGCTGATGAAGAAGTTCAAGCTCAGCAGCAAGAATGCCCAGAGCGTGACGCTGGATGTCTCCAACACCGACCGCGCCTTTGGTGCCATCTTTGGCAGCGAGATCACCCGCAAATACGGCAACAGCCTGCCGGATGATGTTTACACCGCCCACTGTGTGGGTGCAGGCGGCCAGAGCTTTGGTGCCTTCATCCCGGGCGGCCTGACGCTGGACCTTGTGGGCGACTGCAACGACTACATGGGCAAGGGCCTGTCCGGCGGCAAGATCGTCGTGCGCCCGCCCAAGGGCATCACGTTCAAGCCCGAGGAGAACATTATCACCGGCAACGTGGCCCTGTACGGTGCTACCAGCGGCAAGGCGTTCATTTCCGGCGTGGCCGGTGAGCGCTTCGCCGTGCGCAACAGCGGTGCCACCGCCGTTGTGGAGGGCGTTGGCGACCACGGCTGCGAGTACATGACCGGCGGCACGGTGGTGGTTCTGGGCCAGACCGGCAAGAACTTTGCAGCCGGTATGACCGGCGGCATCGCCTACGTGCTGGACGAGAACTGGGACTTCTACCAGCGCGTGAACAAGGAGACCGTCAGCCTGGAGCCTGTGGAGCACAAGTACGATGTTGCCACCCTGAAAGAGCTGATCCGCGAACATGTGGAGGCCACCGGCTCTCCCCGCGGCAAAGAGATTCTTGACAACTTCAGCGAATTCCTGCCCAAGTTCAAGAAAGTTCTGCCCTACGATTATGACCGTATGCTGCGTGTGATCGCATCCGTTGAGGAGCGCGGTCTGGACGGCGAGCAGGCACAGATCGAAGCATTCTACACGGTGCAGAAGAAGAAGTAAGGAGGGCAGCGTTATGGGTAAGACAACTGGATTTATCGACTATACGCGCAAAACCAGCACGGATGTTCCGCCGCTGGAACGCATTGAAAACTTTAACGAATTTCACGTCTGGCTCTCCCGCGAGGAGCAGCAGACGCAGGCAGCACGCTGCATGGACTGCGGTGTTCCCTTCTGTCAGGCCGGCATGATGATCGGCGGCATGGCCTCCGGCTGCCCGCTGAACAACCTCATCCCGGAGTGGAACGACCTTGTTTATCATGGCAAGTGGGAGCTGGCCATGCATCGGCTGATGGCCACCAACCGTTTTCCGGAGTTCACCAGCCGGGTGTGCCCTGCCCTGTGTGAAGCGGCCTGCACCTGCGGCGATGTGACCGGCAGCAGCGTGACCGTGCGCGAGAACGAGCACGCCATTATCGAAACGGCTTACGCCAAGGGCTGGCTGCACGCCGCACCGCCGCCCTCCCGCACCGGCAAGAGCGTAGCCGTGGTGGGCAGCGGCCCCTCCGGCCTTTCGGTGGCCGAATACCTGAACAAGCGCGGCCACGCCGTGACTGTGTTCGAGCGTGCAGACCGCGTGGGCGGCCTGCTGATGTACGGCATCCCCAACATGAAGCTGGACAAATCCGTCATCGAGCGCCGCATCAAGATCATGCAGGCTGAGGGCGTGGAGTTCCGCACCAACATGGATGTTGGCGGGGCTGTTGCCGCCGAAGAGCTGCTGAACGGCTACGATGCCGTGGTGCTGTGCTGCGGTGCCAAGAAGGCTCGCGACCTGAATGTGCCCGGCCGCGATGCAAACGGCGTGCACTTTGCCGTGGACTACCTGACCAGCGTGACCAGAAGTCTGCTGGACAGCCAGTTCGCGGACGGCAAGGCCATCGATGCCAAGGGCAAGAATGTTCTGGTGATCGGCGGCGGTGATACCGGCAACGACTGTCAGGGTACGGCCCTGCGGCAGGGCTGCACCGATCTGGTGGCACTGGAAATGATGCCGCAGCCGCCCAAGGAGCGTGCAGCCTCCAACCCGTGGCCGGAGTGGCCTCGTGTGCAGAAGGTGGACTACGGTCAGACTGAGTGTCTTGCAAAGTTTGGCAAGGACCCGCGCGTGTACCAGACCACCGTGAAGGAATTTTTGAAGGATGATGCGGGCAATCTGACCGGTGCTATCATCTCCTACCTGAAGCCGGAACGGAACCCCGAGACCGGCCGTACCAGCATGGTGCCTACCGGTGAAGAATTCACCTACAACTGCCAGCTGGCGTTCATCGCCGCAGGCTTTACCGGCTGCGAAAGCTACGTGGCCGATGCATTTGGTGTGGAGCTGACCGCCCGCGGCAACGTGGCAGACCACAGCTTCAAGACCAACGTGGAAAAGGTGTTCGTTTGCGGCGATATGCGCCGCGGCCAGAGCCTTGTGGTGTGGGGCCTGCGCGAAGGCCGCGACTGCGCCGCCGAGGTAGACCGCTACCTGATGGGCTACACCAACCTCTAACTAAGCCATTCTCTTTCCTATCCTAAACAAGCAGAAGCGGGGGCCTTTGCAAGGCTCCCGCTTCTGCTTTTGTTTTTTAGTCTGTATTGTATTCCGGTTCCGTGGGGGTAGGATCTGTTGTTTCCGGAGGGGCCGGCTCTGTCGTGGTGGGTTCGGTAGCGGCGGGTTCCTCCGGTGTTACCGTGATCTGCACACTGGGGTCTGCCGCAATATACACGGTGATCACCGTGCCCACTTCCACCTTGGTGCCCGGCTCCTCGCTGGTACGCACCACGCAGCCGGATGCATAGGAGCCATCATTCACCACCATAAAGCAGCTGGCCACAAGACCCCGGGCTTCCAGTTCCTTTACCGCGCCATCCTGCGTAAAGCCGATGATATTGGGCATCTCGGCCATCTGCGGGCCTTTGCTCACCACCAGCCGTATGGTCTCCCCTGCCTTGAGCACAGTATCCGCGCTCGGCTCCTGCTGGATGATCTGGCCCGCCGGGGCGGTATCGCTGTATTCCTCGGTGACATAGAACAGATACATGCTGGTATATTCCCGGTTGTTCTGCACCTGTGTGTAGTCCATGCCAATAAAGTTCGGCACAAGGTTCTGCGGCACCATCACCTCGCTGCTGGCCGGTTCCGACTCCGCAGCCGACGCGGCAGGCTGGTGGATGTGCTGGCTCAGCACGCTCCACAGCGTGAGCAGAATGAGGATGGACAGCAGGATCACGATGCCCGCCAGCAGCGCTTTTAAGCTGAGCAGATGCTCCTTGCGTTCCGGCTCCGGCTGGGCTGTGTGCACCGGAGCCTCCGGCTTCATGGTGCGAGTCAGCTCGGCGGTGTATTCCTTGGAAGAAAGGGCCTGATACAGCTGCGGCACGGTCTGGATGCGCTCCATGGGCCGCAGGCGCAGGCCCAGCTGCAGCACCTGCGAGACGTACAGCGGCAGGCTGCCGTTCACCGATTTTGCGCGTGGGTTGGAGTCTGTCACCATGCGCTGCGCTGCAGGCACCGGGGCCTGCCCGCACACCATGCGGTAGAACACGGCCGCAAGGCTGTATTCATCGGTATAGCGGCCCTCGAACTCTGCGGTGGAATACTGCTCCGGGGCGGAATAGCCTTCGTACAGCTGTTCGTGCAGGCCGCTGCCCGCCGTGCGCAGGCCCACCGTGGCATAGCCCGCCAGACGGCAGCGGTCGTTTTCCATCACGCGGATGTTCTCCGGGCAGATACCGCGGTGCACCAGACCGATCTTGTGCATGGCGGCTACGCCTTCAAACACCGGCTGCAGCATGGTGCAGGCATCGTCCGGGCGGATGGTGCCGGGGTGGTTTTCCAGCCACTGATCCAGCGGGGTGCCGCCCAGATTTTCCAGAATGGCGTAAACGCTGTTATTGGCTTCCACCACATCCAGCACGGCTTCCAGACCATTGGCCGGAGTGATGCGCTGGATGGAGCGGTACAGGTCCGCAAAATCCATGCGGGTGGTCTTGAACAGCACCTCACTGCCGGTCTTGGGCCGCAGGGTGCTTTCTGCGGTGCGCTCCGCCGTGAGGGTAATGGGCAGATATTCCTTGATGGTCACCCGGAAACGGCCCAGATTCTCTGCGCCGCGGTAGAGGATGCCCTCGCCGTCGATGCTCAGCATTTCCCCTACGGTGTAGCGCCCGGCCAGCACGGTGCCCACCGGCAGGGTGCCGCCGGGGTTGCGCCCGGCAAAGCTTTTGCCGCAGTGCGGGCAGCTTTGTGCTGCTCCGGGCAGCGGCTGCAGGCAGTATGGACACAGGCGTGTTGCTTCCATTGTGGTCTCCTTATACCGTTTTGCGCCGCAGCAGGCTCATGGGCGGCAGCTCCGGCGTGGGAATGGTGTATTTTTCCATGGCATGCGGGGTGCTCTCCACCCGTTCACCGGCTTCGTTTTCGATCCACTCAGGGTTCAGCGGAATGCTGCGGCCATCCGGGCAGAGGGCTTCCAGAGTGTCGCCCAGGCTCCACTTGCCGCGCTGCTGGCAGGAGGCAACGCCGTTCTCCCAGCCGTCCACCGTGCCCACAAACTCCCACTCGCGGATGTAAGTAGCGCTGTCGGTGGCCTGTCTGGCCTGCTCGCGGCCAAAGTAGAAGCCCGGCGAGTAGTGGCGGTGGCTGGTACGGGTAAGCTCCTCGTACACTTCAGCAGGCAGCTCAAAGTTGTCGTTGAGCGGGTCGGCCAGATAAGCGTCCAGCGCCCTGCGGTAGGCGGCGGTAACGCTTGCCACATAGTAGAAGGTCTTGGCACGGCCCTCGATCTTCAGGCTGTCCACACCTGCCTTGCAGATCAGATCAAGGAAAGGCGCGGTGCACATATCATTGGCGTTGAGGATGTAGCTGCCGTTCTCGTTCTCGCCGATCTCGTACAGCTGGCCCGGACGGGTCTCCTCGCTGAGATAGTATTTCCAGCGGCAGGGCTGGGCACACTGGCCGCGGTTCGCGTCGCGGCCCGCCATGTAGTTGGAAAGCAGGCATCGGCCCGAAACGCTCATGCACATAGCACCGTGCACAAAGGCTTCGATCTCCAGCTCCGGCGGTGTTTTATCGCGCAGGATCGCAATATCCTGCAGGGTCATCTCACGGGCCAGCACCACGCGCTTTGCGCCCATGTTGTAGGCGGCGCGGGCCGCAGCCCAGTTGGTAATGCCTGTCTGGGTGGACATGTGCACATCGATGTCCGGTGCAAAGGTCTTGCAGGCATCCAGCACACCAAGGTCTGCCACGATAAAGGCATCCACACCGGCCTTGGCGGCTTCCTTGATGGCCTCCGGCAGGCGGTCGGCTTCCTCGTTGGTGGGCAGGGTGTTCATGGTCAGGTAGACCTTGCGGCCGCGGGCGTGAGCGTAGATGACACCCTCGGCCAGCTGTTCCGGCGTAAAGTTGGCCGGAGCAGACCGCATTCCAAATTCAGGCAGGCCGCAGTAAACGGCATCGGCACCGTAGTTGATGGCATAGCGCAGGCGTTCCAGATCGCCTGCCGGGGCCAGCAGTTCCGGGATTTGCAGCATAGTTCAAATTCCTCTCATTTTTCCGTATTCACAGTTTTGTTCACTTGTGCTGCCTTCTGGCAGTTTGCGTTGTGTTCGCTCAGGGTGCGGGCATAATAATAGCTGCCCTTGAGGTCGGTCACAAAGAAATAGGCATCCTTGGCCTCCTCATTGGGCTGGGGGGCCAGCGCTGCCCTGATGGCCGCAATGCCGGGGTTCGAGATCGGCCCGGCAGGCAGGCCCTTGCAGCTGTAGGTATCATACGCAGCCACGATATTTTCCGGGATATTATCCCAGCCGCCATAGTAGGGTGCCACCCAGTTCCAGAGGTAATTGTTGTCACTGTCGCTCTGGATATAGCTGGAGGTGTTGCTCTGCAGGCGCGGGTAGGGTGAATCCGCAGCCAGACGGTTGCGGAACACCTGTGCCACGTTCGAGTCCTGACTGTTGCCTGCTTCCTCCTGCACAAAGGATGCCAATGTGATCAGCTGGGGCAGGGTCATATCCTGCTTTTTAAGTTCTGCATACATCTCATCGGTGATCTGTGCATCGAACTGGGCATAGAAGGTGGCTACATAGTTGTGCACGGTGTCGTCCTTTAAGAATTCGTAGGTCTCCGGGAAGAGATAGCCCTCGCACTTCATAAAGCGATCCGGCGCGTCGGCATCGTCCGGCACGTACTGCCAGAAGGTGTATTCGCTGAAATCGCCCTCGTTGGCTTCCTTCAGGAAATCCTCGGCGCTGCACAGCCCGGCGGCTTCCATCTTCTGGGCAATGGCAATGGCCGTGGTTCCCTCTGGGATGGTCACGCGCACCGTTTCGGCCTTGGCGTAGGTGGACAGGACCGCAATAATGGCATCGTAAGAACAGGCGCTCTTCTGCAGGGTAAAATCGCCATACTGCAGCTTTGATGCCGCACCCTTTTGCCCCACATACCAGCGGAACAGATAGGCCGAGCGGATCACACCCGCATCCTTGAGCTTTTGCGCAATGACGGAAACGCCGCTGCCCTGCGGGATGCTCACCGTTACCTCCGTGCCGGGTCTGCCATTGCCGCTGATCTCGTTGTGCGCAAACAGCAGCGCCCCGCCAACGGCCAGCGCCAGCAGTACCACCAGCACCAGCAGGATCTTCCCTACACCGCCTTTTTTGCGGGTGTTTTTTTCGTGTGCCATAAGCACCTTCCTTTTATCTTAGTTTTCCAGCATCAGGCGCATGTAGCTTTCGGCTACATCAAAGGGTTCGGCATCAAAGCGGATCATGCCGTAGTCCTGCCGGGTGCCCTCGCCGAGGAACAGCGGCTGGGATGCGCCCACGGTAATGACCGCCTTTTCCACAATGACTTCCTTTTCGCGGGCGGCTTCCATCAGTACTTCGGCGGCGCGGTCATTGTCGGCCTGCAGCTCCACAAAGTAAAGCGTATCCTCCTTGCGGAAATAAATACCATAGCCGTGGGCGCTGGAAACGATGGTGGCACCGGAGGAGTACAGATCTCCCAGCACCACGGCCATGCGCTCCGGGGTCAGCTGCACGGTATCGGGCCAGAAGCGCTCCCGCAGCTCACACAGCTTTTTGGCGGTGACGGAATCAAACTCCGCCTGGCTCCACAGGTTGCGCTCCACCTCGCGGGGAAGACAGCGCAGGGCGAAGGCCCATGCAAAGCCCTTATCCTGCAGCAGTGCGGCCTGCTCCGGGCTGGTGGGCACTGCCACCGTAAACCCTGCGCCGCGCAGCTTCTGCTGGGCACACAGATAGTCTACAAGGCCCGCCAGGATCAGGCTGCCCTCGCCGCACAGACCGTACAGGTAGGTGCCGCTGCGGCCCTGCAGCGTGACCGGCACAGCCAGCACCACCGCGGCGATCTCATCATTTTCCTCGGCCACATAGACGTTCTGCTCGCCTGCAAACTGCTCAATGGCCTTTTTGGCAAATTCTTCTGATTCATTGCGCTGGCTCTGCCATAAAGCCCGCACTGCCGGTTTATCTTCCGGCTGCATCAAACGATACATCTGTCAGGATGCCCCCTCTTATCGAAAATTATGTCAGCTGCTTCAACACGATCTCCTGCACTTCAGCCTGAATGTCTTCGATGCTGCGCATGTTGTCCCCGCTGGTGCAATGCACGACGGCCCAGCCAAGGTGCGCGGCACAATACTCGGCGGCGCAGCGGCTGCGGGCAAGATACTCGGTATCCTTCTCGTGCACATCCTTCCTGCTCTCATCGCCGTGGTAACGCTGGGTCATAAGCTTCTGGCTCACGGCGGGGTCTACCTGTAAGTAGATCACCTCATCCGGCGCAGGCAGGCCCAGCAGATGGAATTCAAAATCAAACAGCCAGCCGAGAAAACTCTCCCACTGCTCCGGCGGCAGCTTGGAGCACTGGTGCACCGCGTTGGAGGTGGTATAGCGGTCGGCAATGACGATGCCGCCATTCTCATAAAAACTGCCCCAGTCCTTTTTGTAGCTGGCATAGCGGTCCACCGCATAAAAGCTGGAGGCTGCATAGGCGTTTACATCGTCCGGGTGCTGGCCGAACTGCCCGGCCAGATACATTTTTACAAGGGCGCTGGAGTCACTGCCGTAGTCCGGGAAGCTCACCTCGCGCACCGCAAGGCCCTGTGCAACCAGATACCCGGCCAGCAGCTTTGCCTGCGTGGCCTTGCCGCTGCCGTCCAGTCCTTCAATGGCGATCAGTTTTCCCTTGCTCATACGCCTGCAGCCTCCTTGATGGATGCATATTTTGCGCGCACCTCAGCGGTTTTGCCGCAGCACATTTTTCCTTCCGGGCAGGGGCCGGATACACAAGCCGGGCCGGACTTTGCAAAGATATGCGGTGCCACCGGATACACCAGCTCGAACATCTTTTCGGCCAGCTCCCGGATCTCCCACTGGGCGCGGTTGCAGCAGCGCAGGTGGAAAAAGTTCTGCAGGCTGCGGGCATTCATGGTGACCACCATCTTGGTCTCGCAGGCGTTGGGCAGTACAAAGCGGGCATCCTCGTTGGCCTGCTTGCTGGCCTTGGCGCGGGCCTGCTTTTCCGGCATTCCTTCAGCCATCAGGCGGGCGGTGTGGCCTTCTTCCAGCTTGTGGGCAAGGTCGAGGTAGCGCTTTGCGTCCTCTTCCATGCTGGCAAGGAAAGCTTCCTTTGCTTCCGGGATGGCTTCGATCTCGGGCGGTACCACATAGCGGAAATCGTCCAGCCGCACATAGCGCTGGCTCTGCACACTGAAGGATGCAATGCGGTGGCGGGTGATCTGCGCCAGCAAAGTGCGGCTGACCCCCTCGATGCCAAAGGTGAAGCTGGCATGTTCAATGGGGCTGGCATGGCCCAGATCGCTGAGCATGGTCAGGAACTTCGCAGTTTTTTCTTCGTCCAACCCGTCCAGCAGGTCGGTGATGTGCGCATCGGAATAGCAGAGCTTTGCCGCTGCAGCCACCACCTTTTCCGGTTCCGGGGTATGTGCGATCAAACGAACAGTCATCATAAGTGTGTTATTCCTCCGCAGTGATTTTGGTCAGGGGCGCAAAATTGGCCATGGTCTTTTTGATGCCCACCTTTTCAAAGTTGATCTCCACGATCTGATCTCCGGCGGCAGGCTTCACAGCCACTACCTGACCGCGTCCGAACACCTTGTGCTCCACAAGATCGCCCGGCTCATAGTGTTTTGCGCCTTTTGCAGCGGTTTTTGCTGCCGGTGTACCTGTAAAGGAGATTTGCTTTGCAGATTTTTTCTGCGTTGTTCCGTCAGAATATGCAGAACTGTAACCAGAGCCATATTCCGTACCTGCGCCGCTGCGGCCATAGCCGGAACCGTATCCGCTCTGGCTCTGGCCCCGGTTTGCATAGGCCGAGCCAAAGCCGCGGCCCTCGCCTGCGTTGTATTCGCGGTTCAGGTAGCCGCCGCGATTGCTATAGCCGCTTCCGTAACCGCCCGAACCGTACCCACTGGCGCTGCGGCCCCATCCGGACGGCCCGGAGTAACCGGACGCACCACCGGGCACCGTATCACGATAGCTGTCGCCCCAGCCGCCAAAGCGGGAGCGCTGTTCCAGTACCGGGCTGCGGGTCTCCTCGATATACTCCGGCTCGATCTCCTGCAAAAAGCGGCTCGGCTCGTTGCGCTGGGTGCGGCCATACAGCATCCGGGAAACGCTGTTGGAGATGTACAGCTCCTTCTTGGCGCGGGTGATACCCACGTAGGCAAGGCGGCGCTCCTCTTCCAGATCGGCCTCGGAATACTTGCTCATCTCGCTGGGGAACACGCCCTCCTCCATGCCAATCAGGAACACATACGGAAATTCCAGACCCTTGGCGGAGTGGATGGTCATGAGCACCACCTGATCGGCGCTCTCGTTATAGCTGTCGATATCGCTGATGAGGGCGATATCTTCCAGATAGCCTTCCAGCGTGGCTTCCTCACCGTGCTGGTCGCAGTAGTTCTTGACGTTATTCACCAGCTGACCAAGGTTCTGCAGGCGGTCAGCCGCATCCTCGTGGCCCTTGGCTGCATCGGCTTCCAGCATGGCCTTATAGCCGGTCAGCTCGATCACATCGGCTGCAAACTCGTCCAGCGTGCGGGTCTCCAAAGAATCCTGCAGGCGCTGATAGATCTGCCAGAACTTGAGCAGCGGCATTACGGCGCGGCTGAGCTTTGCATATTGGTCGGCATGGCCGATGATGTCCAGCATGCTCACGCCCTCCTGCGCGGCCAGATCGGCAATGACCTCCACGGTGGTGGCACCGATCTTGCGGGCAGGCTCGTTGATGATGCGGCGCAGGCGCACATCATCGCGGGGGTTCGCCACGATGGACATGTAGGAATGGATATCCTTGACCTCTTTGCGGTCGTTGAAGCGCTGGCCGCCCACGATCTTGTGGGGGATGCCTGCACGGGTAAAGTAGCTTTCGATGGGGGCCGATTGGGCGTTCATGCGGTAGAGGATGGCGTGGTCGGCCAGATGTCCTCCCTCTTTCAGGTGCTGGCCGATCACATCCGCGATGTGGCTGGCCTCGTCCTGCTCGTTCTCGGCGGTGTACACCTGCACCTTATCGCCCTCCCCATTGCTGGTCCACAGGGTCTTGCCCTTGCGCTCGGTGTTATGCTGAATGACACAGTTCGCAGCGTTCAGGATATTGGACGTAGAGCGGTAGTTTTGTTCCAGACGGATGGTCTTGGTGCCCGGGTAAATGCGCTCGAAATTAAGGATGTTCTCAATGGTAGCGCCGCGGAAGCGGTAGATGCTCTGGTCATCATCGCCCACCACGCAGATGTTCTTTTCCGGGCCGGTGAGGAGGCTCACCAGACGGAACTGCGCCACACTGGTGTCCTGATACTCGTCCACCAGCAGGTATTTGTATTTGGTCTGGTAGAAGTCCCGCACGTCCGGGTGCTCTGCCAGCAGCTGCACGGTCTGGTAGATGAGGTCGTCGAAGTCGAAGGCACCGGCCTCCTTCAGCCGCTTTTCGTAGGCGGCGTAGATGCGGGCCGCCAGTGCGCCCTTGGTGTCCTTGGCGGGGTTGGCAAGGGCCTGTTCCGGGCTGACCAGCTGATCCTTCCAGCGGCTCATCTGGTTGATGGCGCTCTTGATCGGGAAGAACTTATCGTCGATGCTCAGTTCCTTATAAACTGCCTTCATCACGCGCTGGGAGTCATCGGTATCATAGATGGTAAAGCTGCGGGGGTAGCCGATGGATTCCGCCCAACGGCGCAGAATGCGCACACAGGCCGAGTGGAAGGTGGAGGCAAACACCTCGTCCCCCTCTTCGCCGCCCAGCATATTGCGCAGGCGCTCTTTCAGCTCCCCTGCCGCCTTGTTGGTAAAGGTGATGGCCATCACGTTCCAGCTGCGGACAGCGTTCTGCCGCAGCATCCCGTCCAGCCAGGCGGGCGCATCGGTGCCGGTCATAATTGCAGTTTTCAGAGCCTTGACATCCTCCTCGGTCACCTCACGGGGGGTCCAGCTGGAACCGTGGGCCGAGCCAAACCGGATCAGGTTTGCAATGCGGTTGACCAGAACAGTGGTCTTGCCGCTGCCTGCACCGGCCAGAATGAGCAGCGGGCCGTCGGTGGTAAATACCGCCTGCCGCTGCATATCGTTCAGGCGGCCAAACTGCTTTTCAATATAGGTATCGCGCAGAGCGCAGAATTCCTGTTGGAGACTTGCTGCCATTGTTTCACCTGTTCTTCTATAAAATCACTTACTTTATAAGTATATCACAATTCAAGAGGGTTGTACATAAAAAACCGCCCTTCCTGTACAGCACAGGAGGGGCGGCAGTGTTCAGATAAAGCTTAGCCGAAGATGTTGATCAGGATACCGGCAGCAACAGCGGAGCCGATAACGCCAGCGACGTTGGGGCCCATGGCGTGCATCAGCAGGAAGTTGGAGGGGTTCTCACTCTGGCCGACCTTCTGAGAAACACG
>ONZV01001174.1_pt1 | contig 13160 bp, 10 predicted proteins | sample 1671561 | NCBI WGS metagenome assembly ONZV01 (sample SAMN06348169, study PRJEB24527) | human gut metagenome | reverse complement strand
GATCTCGCGAGGGGCGACTTCAAGCGCTGGTACAGTTCCGACTTTCCTATCAATTTCAATTCACGCCCCTCCGCGAGGGGCGACTTGCCCAGCGTCACCTTGGTGTAGCGTTTGAGCAATTTCAATTCACGCCCCTCCGCGAGGGGCGACGGAAGGGCTGGTCGCGCAGCTGGCGCGCCTCGATATTTCAATTCACGCCCCTCCGCGAGGGGCGACTTCCGCCTGCGTTGCGCCATTGGCGTACATCATAGCATTTCAATTCACGCCCCTCCGCGAGGGGCGACCAGGAAGCGCGGGAGTACGCCGCAAGCGTCACGGAATTTCAATTCACGCCCCTCCGCGAGGGGCGACGCCGTCGTCGTCGGTCTCTGTGCCGGGAGACACATTTCAATTCACGCCCCTCCGCGAGGGGCGACGGCATCGGCAGCCCACCCGCACATCCACATCAGATTTCAATTCACGCCCCTCCGCGAGGGGCGACAACATTTGCAGTTGGCGAAAAATATCTCAGGAAAATTTCAATTCACGCCCCTCCGCGAGGGGCGACACAAGGAGAAGATGCGGAAATGGACGATTTGCTATTTCAATTCACGCCCCTCCGCGAGGGGCGACCCCCAGCGTCCAAAAATGCAATCAGGATGCGCAAATTTCAATTCACGCCCCTCCGCGAGGGGCGACTCGCAAGCCAAAGGTTGCGCAGTTTAACTTCTACGATTTCAATTCACGCCCCTCCGCGAGGGGCGACCCGTCAGCAAATGGATAACATCGGTTTTCTGTGCATTTCAATTCACGCCCCTCCGCGAGGGGCGACCCGCAAGCGCCATCATATCAGTCTGGTGCATAAACATTTCAATTCACGCCCCTCCGCGAGGGGCGACGTTCTTGCGCCACAGGTTATACTAATTTTTCCAATTTCAATTCACGCCCCTCCGCGAGGGGCGACAACATTGCCACAGCATACGCAAAAGGCGCGCGGTATTTCAATTCACGCCCCTCCGCGAGGGGCGACACCGCTACGCCAACGGACAGGGAAGCCCAACGGTTATTTCAATTCACGCCCCTCCGCGAGGGGCGACCCGTGACGCTGCTTAAATCGGGCGGCAACTGCATATTTCAATTCACGCCCCTCCGCGAGGGGCGACACACGCCGTAGAAGTCTGCGAGGGCTATCAGGGCGATTTCAATTCACGCCCCTCCGCGAGGGGCGACCCCAGTACGAAGTTTGCGCATTCGACGCGAATCATTTCAATTCACGCCCCTCCGCGAGGGGCGACCAATTTCCCGCGCATCTTGAAGGTAAGCATACGGATTTCAATTCACGCCCCTCCGCGAGGGGCGACCAAGTAGCGGCTCTTATTTCGCCATTGACGATTATTTCAATTCACGCCCCTCCGCGAGGGGCGACGGCAAAAGATATGCAATTTCTGCAAATCTTTTGTTCAACCCTTACAAATCAGCATGGCTTAACAATCGTGCCACGCAATTTGTCGAGATTATTTTGGTAATATTTCATAGAATCATCGCTTGAATTTTGACATCACGCCGCGCGAGACGGTCGGCCATTCATGTATGATTCACATGCGCTGAAAAGAGTGTTTTCAGCTTCCGCTATAACATCAGCAGTTCCCCGGCTTCAATGCGCGCAGTGCAACCAAGCACATCAATGCGTTCCTTGTAACTGTTGCCAAGGCGATAGAAGCGAACGGAGTCATGTTCTGCATCAATTGTCGCTGCCAATTGCGCCTTGAGCGCCGTCAGCTGTGCTGCATCAAGCAGGACCTCAAATACAGAGTTCTGAACACGCCGTCCATAGCGTTCGCAGAGTTTCGCTACACGCCTAAGCCGCGCTGCTCCCGCCTCGGTTGCTGTATTCACATCATAAGTAACAACAACCAACATTTTTTCACCTCCAGACAAACGGCGGATAGCAATCAAGATCCCCGCGCAAGACACGCGCCAGCATCATGGCCTGTACATAAGCAATCAGCCCAACTTGGATTTTTTCTCCGAGATACGGATGCGTGATTTCTTCCTGCTTTCGGTCACGCCATGCGCTAAGTACCGTTTTGCGCCCGCGCTCGTTCAGCATAACAGCCAGCGAATCGTACTCAAAGTCCTTATCCGTCAGCTGACGTTTGTTGAACAGCGACAGCGCCAGCCGGTCGCACAGCGGCGCTCGGAACTCTTCCAGCAAGTCCAGCGCCAGCGACGGCCGTCCCGGTCGAAGCGTGTGCAGCCATCCAGCCGCTGGATCTAAGCCTACCGTTTCAAGTGCCGCTTGAATGTCCCGCGTTTGCAGCGTGTACATAAACGACAGGACTGCATTCACTTCATTGCGCGGCGGTCGTCTGCTGCGTTCCACAAACTGGAAGGGGCATTGTGGGGAAATCATGTCGTCAAAATGCGCAAAGTAGCATTTTGCGGCAGCTCCTTCGATGCCGCGCATTTGGTCAACACCTGCGCATGTCTCCAGCTGTGCTGCATACTGGCTAATAGACTGGCAGGCTGCTCGAAGACTCTCTGCTGTTGCCGCATCCTGCGTCCGTGCCGCGCGCATCAATACATTTTTCTCGTTGAGCAGCTTGCCCACCAGGAGGTTCTGCACGAATTTCATGCGGAAGTCATCATCATCCAGCGCTTGATACTGCTTTTTTCTCAGCAGTACATTGCCGCTGACCGGCCCGCAAATGCGGCTGTAAAAGCGTCCATTCGACGATAGGAACGTCAGCGTAATCCCGTGCTCAGCGCAGAAACCAATCAGCGGTGTGGAGACTGTCATTTCCCCAAAGCACACGATTCCGTCCAGCATTACCGCTGGCACGCTTGCTTTCTCTTCGCCGCCAATTTTCACGCCGATATTCTCGTTGCGGCAGAAAAGGTAGCTGTCTGGCGTTGTCACATAGAGGGTTTCCAGTAATTTTTTCATTCCGTCTCCACCCTCTCTGCTTCAAGAAGAAGCGCCTTGCAATATTCCTTCGCGGATGTTTTTACCTTCGGCATACAGTATTCCTGCATCGAGCAACGTTTGCATTTCGGGCCGTAAACTGCCGACGGAATCAGCATTTCGCGGCGGATTTTCCAGAGTTTCTGCACAGTCTGCCGTACCTGTTCACGCAGCGCTTCATCAAGTTCCACATCCACTCTGCGATGCGCGGTAATGTAGAACAGCGCGCCCGCCGGGATCGTCGTGTGATACATTTCCTCTAAGCACATCGCCTCCGCGCAAAGCTGAATCTTGTATTCTGATTCATCGCGTATCTTCCCATGCTTGTACTCCACCGGCAGCAGCCGCACCGGGAAATCCACTGCGGGAATCGTGCAGCCGTTTTCATCCCGCACCGCTTCAATGCAGTCGCATTTTCCGCTGATTTGCATTTCGTCCGAAAAGACACTGTTCTCGTAGAGCTTCACGAAATCGCCGCGCCGCTCCACGCGCTGTGTATGAACCCGCTCATGCTCGGCGCGACCTTTCGCCGTCTCGACATTTTCTACCCATACACGTTCATTCAGCAGCAGCGCGGCGCGCCGCAGACAGTAATCTGCCTGCGACAGCCACGATAACGGAAGATACTCCTGCTCGTCATCCACGGGTAAACCAGCTTTCTCCCTGCGGCAGTTCATCCCAGACAATTTCCCCATAAGGATTGCTCAAGAAGCCCATCCGTACCCCCGCAGGCACCTTATCCAGCGCCACCTTTGCTTCATAGTCACGATAATTGCGGGGGAAATCCACCTTCTTCTGCACCGTCACCAGTTCAAAGAGTTTATGCGCCGGTGCACAGCCCAATTTGGCTTGACGTGCGCGCTGTTCAGGATTCGTATCCGTGCCTTCGTGCTTGAAGATGATGAGCGGAGAAACGACCTCCATTTCGCCCTTGCTCGCCGAACGGTCATGCTCATACATGTTGAGAATCGCCTCAAACAGCGCCTTCATATCAGCTTCATCGAATCCCGTTTCCGCTGCAAGATTCGCGCTGATGAAGCCACGCACCTCATACAGACCAAAGGGGATAATCTGCTTGCGTCCCATCGTGCGCAGCTTATCTTCAGACGCTTCCTGTTCCGCTTTCTCATATTCCTCGTAGGATTTGTCATTTCCGCCCAATGCCGCCGCCATGCGCGTGATGGATATGTCCAGCGGCAGTACCGAATCCAAACTCTTGCCGAAAGCAAGTTGAACAGGACCGCGGACTTGCCCCGCATTGGGGCCAGTAGACATCACAGCCCCAAAGGTGCGCACATCGTAGAAGAGTTCACACGCTTTTTTGCGTGCCGCATAAACCGGGTTTTTTTCTTTCGCACCTTCAATCCCTGCTTCGCGCTTTGCCAGCGCAATCTGCTTGTTCAGATTCACCGCCTTCTGCACGAAAATCCCCATGCCCGGCACGCCCGGATAAGCAATCTCAATATAGTTGCGAATGCGGCGTTTCGTGGCCACGTCGGTGATAAATCCCTGCATGGTCTGCGGGTCAATCCGGGGCATGTTGCCCATATCCGGGTCGCCGTTCGGGTTGGCATTGGTGCAAGCAACATAGTACATAAATTCGTAACGGTTCTGCAGTGCCATTTTCTTATTCCTCCTCGTCCGTTTCTGCCGCAGCTTTCTGTTCTTTCTTCAATTTCCGCAGTTCATTGAGTCTCCGATTCAACTCCGCTGTCATTTGGCGATACCCCAGCGCAAAGTAAGCCTGCTGCTCCAAGTTCAGCATGGTGGGGATCTCCCCAATGTCACAAGTCACCTTATCCAGCATTTCCAGATACATCTTCAGATAGTCGCCCTTGATTTTGTCCTGGTGCGGTACGGAGAGAATTGACAGCTGCCCCAGCACCAGCGCTGGCATCTGACAAGCAGACGCATAATAGCGCTGTACAATACCTGCCTGAACATCTCTCATTGCAAACTGCTGCATACTCGCATAAACGGCGACCCACGCGCCGCAGCGGTATGCAACATTCGTATTTTCCGCCTGATACATAGCTTCTATCACGCCTTCCTTTCGATTGTTTTTCCGAATCAGCCATACTTTCAGCCATTGGCAGCACATTGCATTGGGCACGGGCGCATGTTTATCTTCTTCGCTGGCACTGGCCATTTGATTGCGAATGTATCGCAGCGCACGAACCGCCACGGAATCCGGCAGCATACTGTCCGTCAAGATTGCGTGCAGCACCGCTGGCGTAATTCCTGAAAGCTCCTTGTCCATCCGCTTGAAAACGTTCTTTTCGCTCTTTTGCCGCGGCATCAGACGAATCATCATTGCTTTCAGCGAATTAATTTTTGTGAATCCCGTTCCACCGAGATCGACCATTTGCAAGTCATTGCGCCATTGCTGGATGCTCTCCTCCAGTTCGCCGTAATTCCCGTGGTCGTAGCTGCGAACCATGACACGCCCTGTAACGCCGGACAGCAGGAGGATGTAATACTGCGTGCTGGCTGGAATCGCGGTTGTCGCTGCTCCGCTTTCAATGCTCTCGATGCGTTTGGCTGCAATATCGCGTTTAGCATCAGGATTTGACGGTGCTTCTACCGTTTCATCAAATTCTTCATCGTCGTCGTATCCATCATCATCTTCCTTCTGCTGTTCTGTTCCCTGATTCTTAGGATCGCCATCCAGTGCTTGCTGCATCGGGTCGCATTCCGCAGGAACATAGCAGTCAAACCAATGGACAAAGCGCATTCCCGCCAACGTTGGCGAAAGCGTTTCGCTTGACATGAGATGGTCAAGCGCCGCTTTCACCGCGTCAATTGATTCCGCAGAAACAGGCGCATTCGCCGATTGCTTTAGCCCATACGAGCAAAATGCTGGCTTGTCAAAGCAAAACAGCGCATCACCGCGTCCATGTCCGCCAACTTGCAAGAGTCCCTTAATTGGCGGCAGGGTAGCAACCGGCATCGTTTTTTCTCCAGTAATCAGGCACAAGCTTTCTGCCGCGCCATGCTGCGCGAACTGCTGACGAAACTCCCGCCACCATTCCTGCACCTCCGGAATTTCGACAATAGGCGTTCCTGCAATTTCAAATGAAACGCGGTCTGATGGCTTCAGCTTCAGCCGCATCAATTCCTGCCGGACCTGTTCGCAGGAGGTTTCGTCCTCCAGCAAATGCACGCAAACTGACAATTCCGGTACTTTCTGCGCTGCCTGCTGAAGAGAAGCAAGGAAGTATCGATGCTTGAGCGTGTTGTCTTTCGGCTTTTTGCCTTCCTCTCTTTGCTCAACTTTGCTTTCCGGCGTATCTTTCCAGAAAACAACCTCGTATTTTTCCACCAGCACATTGCACTTGTCTTTGCCATTCGCCAAGCTGCCAATGTCAGGGCAAAAGTATTCATCCTCGCCGTCCTGCCTCACGCCAAGGAACGTGCCATTTGCGCCAAGGCAAACCCATGCCTTTACCGTCTTTTTCACCATGCCCGGAGGCGGCAGCAGCTGGTAACGCATGGCATAATCGTACAGCGGTTTCAGCATATTGCATCCCCCTTCAGGACTTCCGGGCTATCATAGGGCGGCACTTCAATGACACCCTGCTTCATCACCGCATGATACAGGGACAGCCTTGTCCGCGTTTTCTTGCGAACCTCCGCGTCATGCAGGTCAAAAATGTCGTACACCATCAAGCCCAAATCCATGTCTTGCTGAATCGGCTTTTCGTTCGGATCGCTCTCAGAAAAGTACGCAACGCATTCCCTTAAGCCGAGCGCAGGCTGGCAAAAGCACTTGCCGCCTTTGATTCGCCGTTCAGCCTGTGCATACAGCTGCTCCACCGTACCATGATAATCCGGCCGCGGCACAATCTGCGCGGTAATGCGGTAGCGAACATCATACAGGAAAACCGTTTGCCGCTGTGTCCGCTCATCCTCTGCGCTGATTGGTTCCATATTATTTCCCAATATGGACTTCACTTCGTTGCGCCTGACGCTGATATAGCGAATCGGCTTCAGCACCTCAATTTTTGTCACCATCAAAAAAAATTCTTTTGGCTTGCTGTAAATACTTGACAGTATACCTCGTGCTGCTGATGGTGTTGGGACTGCCTGCGAAAGCCTTTCTACTTTCGTTGTCGGCGAAGTGAAGCACGCCAAGTCACCCCAAACGGTCACTGAAATCTCCATGATTTTTCATCACCTCCATGTTCTTCTCTCTGCCAAATCAGCAGAGAGGATAGCATTATCCTTACATTTTTTCAATTCTCAGCTTACCGCCCGTTCGCGTACTAAACAAAGCGTCAAGCAGTGCTGTCAATGTAAGTATAATGTGTTGCGTCTGAATTGTCAATGGCAAATCTGGTATATAAGAATTTTTTCACCACGTATAGTCATCATTTTTCAACTGCATCCCCGTATCCATATGATAATTCCCCTTCCTGCGAAGCACCCAATAGCCGGATGGCTGCCTGCTCTCATTCCGTTTTCCCGCAAAATACAGCTGCTCCGCATAACAGTTGAAGTCATCATTCGCATATGCCGTCACGCACAGCTTTGCAGCTTCATGCATCCACTTCGCCGTCACGCCGTTTTCCAAGGCTTCTTCCTTCAGCTTCTCAAACAGCTTGTTTTCAGGTTCATATGGCACAAGCACCTGCACGCCGTCATTCTTGATAATGCGATAGTTTTTCTCGACCCCTGCATAATCCTGCATTTGAATGGCCTCGCTCAGTTCCTTCTTCCCTTTCAGCTTCCAAAAGAGCTTCTGATAGTAGCGCTGAATGTCGCTCGGATTCATCAAGTCAATCGGTTTCTCAATATGCAATGCACTAACCAGCATTGCCACCTTTTCATACCATGTATCAGGATATAGCCTTTCTTCATCCGGAAGGAACACAAGCACTTGCCCGCCTTCGGGATGGCGGCCGTTTCGATTGCATCTTCCCGCCGCCTGAATGATTGATTCCAGCGGGGCCAGCGCGCGGAAAACGCTGTCAAAGTCCAAATCCACCCCCGCTTCGATGCACTGCGTCGCAACCACACGGCAAGGCAAGCCGTCGCGCAGCCGCTTTTTGACTTGCTCTATCACGACGCGTCGATGTGCCGGACACAATTCCGTCGTGATGTAGAATACTGATTCCGTCTCACATACCAATTTCAGCGCATCAAACAGCTTCTTCGCGTGCTTTTTCATGTTCACAATGGTGCAGATGCTCCGCTGTGTCGCCATTTTCTGCGCAATTTCTTCCCACAAGATTCTCTCATTCGGCAAAACTCGCCATGTCACCTGAACGCGGCGAAGTTGCTGATACATATCGGCATGGTTCTGACAAATTTCCGTAGCATGCCAAGTAAGATTAGGGATTGATTGATAATCCGGCTGTGTCGCCGTAGAAAAGAGCATCGTCACATTTTTCTTCGGCAGATTGCAAAGCGCCTGAATGGTTTTGAGCGTCGCAGGAAACAATTCTGCAGACAAGCTCTGCGCTTCATCGAAAATGATTACAGAATTCGCCAACCGATGCAGTTTCCGAAGATTCGGGGCTTTTGCCGCAAACAGCCCCTCGAAAAATCGCACTGATGTGGTCACAATGACTGGCATATCCCAGCGCTGTGCAAACTTTCGCTGCTCTTCTGTCAGCTGCCGTTGGCTATGATCTTCCAGCAAAACGTCATCCCCAAGGATTTTCCGATATTCAATTGCATTCTGTTCCGTCAGCGTAATAAACGGCAGCACAATGATGATTCGCTGCTGACCGTTCTTGCGGCATTGGCGCAGCGCAAAATGCAGCAAGGCCAGCGTTTTTCCTGTGCCAGTAGGCGCTGTCAGGGTGTAAATCCCCGGCGCATGATCCCCCGCTCTGCCGCACGTTTCAAACAACTCATTCCGCAGTGCATTGAGTTTTTTATCAGCCGTTGAGTTCCTTGCCAGTTCCGCCCGATGCGCATTTAAGCGCTCCAGCCAGTTTTCCGCATCACATTTCGGCGGCTTCGGGATGATTTCTCCATCCTCTTCCGCTGATGCGGTGTAATCTGCATCCACCAAGCAAGAAAGCAGCATTCGCGACCAAAGCATCCGTTCTTCTTCCCCAAGCGTCATGATCTTAGGTTCAGGACATTCCCACTGCGGAAGTTCTTCATGAAATATCTCCGCAAGCACACGGTAATTTTCTTTTCCTGTTAATGCAACCTCCTTTCCATCATTGCCTTCCAACCACTTTTGCGCTGTCATGCATTCACGCAGCGAATACTTCAGCTGGTCGTAGCAGAGCAGCGTTCCATGATGTGCATTGATTGCCTCTAAAATGGGCGCGTAATTGGTACTTGCAATCTCCTTACCTGCGCATTTATGTGTAGCAATCAGAAACCACCGCAAAAACGCAGCGCTCACCCTTGCATGGTCTACTCTGGATGCGTTTCCTTCCAAAACATCTTGGAATTTATCTGTGAGCTTGCCAGCATCATGAACCGTTCCGGCCATTTCCGCTTCTTTTTCCATGCCCAGTTGTCTTCCATACTCTTTGCTCAATTCTCCCACCGCGCAAAGATGTTCCTTCACCTCCACCTGCTTGCGTCCGGGACGCTTTGACTTCGCGTACCACTTCTTCATAGTATTTCTCCATCTTTTTGTTAAATTCAAACAGTTAAATTGCATATTTAGTGTACATAAGTTCCTCTATTTTGTCAATACTCTCCATGGTAAAATTTTAAGGTAACACCGCACAAATGAGGTACCGGTCACTGGCACCATATCCCCCCCGATATATTCACCAATTTCCCTACAAATCAATCCGAGTAATAGCAAAAGGCTCTGCCGTTCTTCCTTCACGGAAGTCAGCAGAGCCTTTTTTCATCCAATAAAGTTATATTCCAGCACCCGCAAGCCATTTGCGCCATCCGACACATCAGAATAGCACGAACGCCGCGTCTGCTATCATCTTGCTACCAAACAGGCAAACCTGTTTTGAAAAGTGCGTGTTTTCAAGGTTTTGCAGCCCTTCACATCCACTTTTTCATTATTCCCACTCAATACTCGCCGGCGGCTTGGTTGTCACGTCCAGCACGACGCGGTTCACATGCGGCACTTCGTTCACAATCCTTGCGGAAATCGTGCGCACGACGTCGTACGGGATGCGCGCCCAGTCGGCGGTCATGAAGTCGTCCGTCGTGACCGCGCGGATAGCGACGGTGTAGTCGTACGTCCGCTCGTCGCCCATGACGCCCACGGAGCGGATGCCCGTCAGGACGGTGAAATACTGGTGGATATCGGCGTCCAGACCGGCCTTGGCGATTTCCTCGCGCAGCACCGCGTCGCTCTCGCGGACAATCTCCACCTTTTCCGGGGTCAAGTCGCCGATAACACGAATCGCCAGACCGGGGCCGGGGAACGGCTGACGCCAGACAAGATCGTGCGGGAGACCCAGCGTTTCGCCCAGCGCGCGCACTTCGTCCTTGAACAGCATCCGCAGCGGCTCAATCAGCTGCGTGAAGCCGAGTTCCTTGGGCAGACCGCCGACGTTGTGGTGGCTCTTGATGACCGCCGCGCCCGTCGCCTGACCACTCTCGATAACGTCCGGGTAAATCGTGCCCTGCGCGAAGTAGTCCAGCTTGCCGAGCTTTTCGGATTCCGCCTTGAACACTTTCAGGAAGTCACGCCCGATAATCTTGCGCTTCGTTTCGGGGTCGGAAACGCCCTTCAAGTCCTCATAGAAGATTTTGCTGGCGTCGGACGCAACCAGACGCACGGGGAAAGTGTGCGTGAACACATTCACCACCTGCTCGGTTTCGCCCTTGCGCATGAAGCCGTGGTCAACGTAGACGCAGGTCAGGCGGTCGCCGATGGCCTTATAAATCAACGCCGCCGCGACGGAGGAGTCCACGCCGCCGGAAAGTCCCAGCAGCACCGTGCCCTTGTCGCCCACGATTTCGCGGATGTTGGCAATCGCCGTCTGCGCGTAGGTTTCCATCGACCAGTCGCCCACGCAGCCGCAGATATTCAGGAAGTTCTCGATGACCGCGCGCCCCTCGTCGGAATGGGTCACTTCCGGATGGAACTGCACGCCGTAGATGCGCCGGTCGTCGTTCGCCATCGCCGCAACGGGGCAGTTCGTGCTGTGCGCAATCGGGTGGAAACCAGCCGGGCACTTCTTCACCTGATAGGTATGGCTCAGCCAGCAGGAGGAAGCATCCGACATGCCGGAGAGCAGGCTCGTCTTATCGTCCATCGTCACGGTGATTCGGCCATACTCGCGCTGTGCCGCCTTTTCCACCGTGCCGCCCAGCAAATACGCCGTCAGCTGCATTCCGTAACAGATGCCCAGCACCGGCACACCCAGCTGATACACGCCCTCGTCGCAGCGGGGGGCATCCTGTTCCAGCACGCTCGCCGGGCCGCCGGAGAGAATCACGCCCACGGGGTTTTGCGCGCGAATCGTCTCCAGACTCGCGTCATAGGGCAGGACGCAGGAATACACATGGCATTCGCGCACGCGCCGCGCAATCAGCTGCGTGTACTGTCCGCCGAAATTCAGAATGACGATTTTCTGTGTTTCCGCCATTGATTGATTTCCTCCACTATTTCTTTCCCAGTTTCAAATTTCAAATTGCAAAAGCAGCACCATGTTTACACACAATGCTACCTTATATTGTGCCACATTTCCGCCGTGAAAGCAAGCCCCTGCACGGCTTTTTTTCCTGCCGGCTGATTAGTTTACACGTTAGCCTTACGTCGTTTCCTTTCATTGTTCCTTTCGGTGAAAATTTCGCCATATTTATCAGCTTTTTTCTTCTTTTGCCGCTTGACAAGGGCATTTTTCCGGGTTATAATACCCATATACCTAACTGTTAAGCTAACAGGAAGAGAGGACTGCTTCATGTTTCGTCAGGATTGTTCGCACCATCTGCTTACGACCATTCTGCCTTTCTGGGAGAACCTGACCGATTGGGAGCGCGGCGGCTGGTTCGGCTATGTGAATCATGACCTGTCCGTGGAGCGCGGGGCACACAAGGGCTGCATCCTCAACAGCCGCATTCTGTGGACGTTCTCGACGGCGGCGCGCGTGACGGGCGATAAATCCCTGCTGCGCTATGCGCGCCATGCGTTCGCATTCCTGCCGCATTTTGAGGATACCGAGCGCGGCGGCGTGTACTGGTCGGTGACGGCGGACGGTGAGCCGCTGGACAAGACGAAGCACACCTATTGTCAGGCATTCGCGATTTACGGCTTGGCGGCGTACATGCGCGCCATCGGCGAAAGTGACCCGGATTACGCCCCTGCGCGCGACAAGGCGATGGCGCTTTTCCGCCTGATTGAGACGAAATGCAGCGACGCGGGCGGCTACGGCGAGGCCTATGAGCCGGATTTCACCCCCGTCGGCAACGAGAAGCTGTCTGACAACCCGAAGCTGATGGAGCGCCACGAGACGGCGTCCCGCACGATGAACACGCTGCTGCACGTTTTGGAGGGCTATGCGGAATTATACCGCGCCATGCCGGACGAAGCTGTGCGCCGCGCCGGAGAAGTCTGCTTAGAGCGTTTCCTGAACGTGATGTACAATCCGAGCAAGCGCCGCTTGGAGGTCTTCTACGACCGCGACTACCGCTCTTTGCTGGACATGCAGTCCTTCGGGCACGACATTGAGGCCTCTTGGCTGATTTGGGACGCGGCAGAGACGCTGCTGCCCGAATCAAACCGCGCGCCGTATCTGCACATGTGCTTGACGCTGGCGGAAGCCGTCCGCGAACGCGCATTCACCGACCACGGCCTGGAGAACGAAATCGTCGAGGGCAAAGTTGACCACACGCGTGTCTGGTGGGTACAGGCGGAGACGGTGCTGGGCTTCCTGAATGCCTACGAACTGACAGGCGCATCCACTTGGCTGAGGCAGGCGGAAGCGCAGTTTGCCTACATCCGCCGCGCCTTCGTTGACCCGCGTCCGAACAGCGAGTGGTTCTGGTCGCTGACCGAATCCGGCGTCCCGACGGACAAGCCGATTGTGGAAGAGTGGAAGTGTCCGTACCACAACAGCCGCATGTGCCTGCGGGTGATGGAGCATCTGGCGTGACCAGATGCTCTGCCTCTTTACTCCGCAAGGGAGAATGAAACGGGACGAAGTCCCCTCCCTTGACCCTTTCGCGCGATTCAGTTGGTGACACTTTCAAGCTATGTCCGCGTGTTAATGCAGAGATTTCGCCTCTGCGGAGGCGACCAGAGGGCTTTGCGGTCGCCCTCTGGACTGCT
>ONZV01001171.1_pt1 | contig 13179 bp, 19 predicted proteins | sample 1671561 | NCBI WGS metagenome assembly ONZV01 (sample SAMN06348169, study PRJEB24527) | human gut metagenome | reverse complement strand
CTTCGGCAGTGATGTCTACGTAGGACATGCGTCCTCCCGTGCGGAAAATTGAGGGGGCCCGAAGGCCCCCGGGGTGGTTTTAAGCTTCGACAGCCTTCTTTCGGGCGGCGCGCTTCGGAGCCTCGGCCTTCGGTTCCTCAACCTTGACCAGAGCGCCTTCCGAGACGAGCGCCTTCACGAAGCCGAGTTCGTCCGCCTCATCCGGGAGCGCTACCGGATCGCCGAAAGCGACCAGGAGAAAGCGCTGACCGGCGACGTTAACGCGGACGTTGCACTTGCCGACGTTCTTAAAACTGGACATGGCCTTCTCCTCAGCTCATCGCAACGGAGAAGTCGCAGTAGGCGGCCGCGCCGGGGTAGCGGAACTCGGTGCCCGAGATTTTGTATTCCATCGGCGTGACGACCTGAAGCCCGCGATACTGCGGCGCAACAAAGCGCGGAGCGATGGGCATGTAGGCGACGAGGTTTTCCGGATTTTTTTCGTACGCGACCATGCGGTCGTACGCGTTCGTCTGACCGCCGAGCGCCTTCATCTGCGCGCCCAGGAGCTGCGGGAGCGGCACGATGTCGAGATCGATCCCGGCCTGGAGCTTCGCGACGTTGTTTTCCTTGATGAACTCGAGGATCGTCTGCGAGGTCACGTCGTTCAGGCGCGTCGTGGCGAGCTTCAGATAGCGCTTCGTGTCGATGAGAAGCGTGTTCGGCATGAAGGCCTGGTTCGAATCCACCCAGATGTCCGAGAGGAAGTTGTTCACGTCCTCAAGAATCTTGTCGGCGGTGGCCGTGTTCCAGTCCGTGGACGAAGTCGTCTTCGTCACGTTTTCGTGGTTGAGCAGACCGCCCATGCCGCGTTCGGCGTCGCCGTAGAGCACGATCTTCTGCTGATGTTCCTTCGCGCCGCGGAAGGCCAGTCGGGCCTGCGTCTGGTCGATCGGCTGACCGAGGAAGGCGGACGTTCGCAGTTCGTCGAGCGAGTAGCGCGTGGACGCACCGGCGTAGCCGAGCTGCACGGTGTGGAGCTGCATGTTCTGCGCGACCGTCGGAAGGTCGTCGGCGTTGGCGCCGATGAACTTGCCCATCGTCACGCCGTCGAACGAGCGGTAGTTGACCGTCTGCGCGGCTTCGTTGATCGACGTGTCGATCGGGACGAGCTGTTCAAAGACGATGTTCGCGTACTTGACCTCGTAGAGCTTCGGCTCAAGGTGAGCGAGCTGAGAGACCATGAACGCAATCGCGTCGTCGGCGTCGTTGAGCGACATGTCGACCTGCGACTTGTGCACGTTGAAGCGGTCAGCGTATGCGTCGCTGATCGCGATGTCGATCATCTTCTTCTGCATGTTTGATTAGCCCCCGATGTTGAGAGAGAGTCGGACGAGTTCGTCCTTGGCTGCGTCGCCGAGGAACACCGCGCCCGGCACCGCGATGGCGGCGGAGGTCGAGTCGCCCGCCGTGGCGGTGAACGTACCGGCCACGTCCGTGCCGACGCCCGCGTAGGCGGCGGCACCGGCGGTGACGGTGGCACCGGCCTTGACCCAAATGACACCCATCGTCAGAACCGAACCCGTGCGGCCGGCGGCGATGCCGAGCGGTCCGACGTTTTCGAGTTCGCGCACGACGATGCCGATGGGCGTGCCGCCCGTAGCGATGGCCTTGACGGCATCCGCGCCGTCTGCCTGAACGGCGACGCCGGCGGGGATCGTTTCCTTGCCCTTGTTGAGCTTCGAAACGATGTTCGAGAGCTGGAGATCGGCGACCTGCCCGGCGAAGGCAGGCGCGTGATAGAGATTGACAGCGTTCGTAATCGCCATGTCGTTACTCCTGTTAGCGCGCGGAGCCCTTCCAAGCTTCGGCAGCGCGTTCTTTGTACAGCTGATCAGCCGTCTTCGACTGCTCAGCACTCTTCTCACCGGCGGCAAACGCCTCGGCGACGGCCTTCTGAGAGTCGTTCATGACGACCTCAGCGGCCTTCTTGGCGTTCTCCACGGCCTGCGTGAAGACGCCCTTCACGAACGCCGGTTCTGCGTCCGTGAAGTCGATGGTGGAGCCCGAAGCCGTAAGGGCTTCGAGCATGATGGTGTTCACGTCGACGGAATCGCAGGTGAACGATTCGCCCGCGAGCGCCTGAGCGTCAGCACGGACGGCTTCGACGGTCTTCACGAGCTCGGCAACGTCGTCATCCGTGAGGATCATGGACTTCGTTTCTTCGAGGCTCTTCGTCAGGTCTTCGACCTGCGCGGAGAGCTTGCCGAGTTCCTCATCCTTGAGCGTGACGGCCTTTTCGGCTTCGTCGGCTCGGGCTTCGAGGCCCTTGATCGTGGTTTCGATGTGCTCGGCGAGGGCGTCTTCGAGTTCGACGCTCTGGTCGGCGATGGTGATGGTCTTCATTGCGCCTCCTTCGGCGTCGAGAACCCGCGCTTCGAAGCCCGCCCGCGGGCGGTCGACGAGCGCGACGTGATTGACCCGCGTGATCGCTTCGACGCGGATGTCGTAGGCTTCGCCGCCCGGCGTGCTGCCGGGCGTGAAGTCGAGCGTGGACGAGTAGCCGACCGAGAGGCCCACGCGACCGGCCTCGATGGCGCGGATCGTGGATTCATCCTTGATCAGCATGTCGCACACGAGAAAATCGGGATTCGCTTCGTCCCGCCGGGCGCGCCCCAAGACGACGCCGGAAGACAGCGCGCGGTAGCTCTTCGCGTCGACGAAACGCTTCGGGTGCCCGAGCGTCACGTCGACGCCCTCGAATAGCGCGCAGGCGTCGTCGGAGAGAACCACGTCGTCCGGGCGGTAGACGCGCTTTCGCAGATAAGGCTCATCCTGAAGCCCGAGTTCAAAGCCGTAGTAGCTCTGAATGCCGGAGCGGGCGACGCGGCCGCGCACGCGCATGTAGCCTTCAGGCGTGTACGAGCGCGTCGATTCCCCTTCAAACGCCGACACGCGGTCGCTCAGGAGGACCTCCTTCTTTTCTTCCATTCCTCAATCTCCCAATCCGGTACCGGAAGAGCCACGCATCGGCACTGAAAGTCGGAACCAGGTCCTAGGCGCTCGCCGTGGATCACCGGCAGGTCGTCCCACGAGTAGACGCCTTTTCCGTAGGGCGTGATGCGGTTCGCCACTTCGCGGTGCTCTTGACGTACGCGCTCGTCATGCGACGTGGACCACCGGAAGTACCGGAAGCCTGCAGCCTGTTGCCGAACACGGCTGATCGTGCTCATAACCTTCGCCGTCTGGTCGCGGGCGATGAACTTGGCTCGGGCCTTGGTCGCGCCGTAGTCCCGGATCTCGGAGACGAGCGACGACGGGCGGGCACCGGCCTGCACGTTGGCATAGACCTTCGACGCGATGGCGTCGCAGTGCTGTCGAGCGAGGCTCTGAATGAGCTGTGCGTTCTGCTCGGTCGCGATCCTGAGTGCCTCACGCATCTCCGGCGTCTGAATGCCGTTGACCCCGAAGGCGCTTTCTTCGTTCGGGAACTGCACGTCGCGTGTCGCTTGGCTCAGACTGTCCGAGACGAACATCCTGGCGACGTGTTCGGCAAACTGCCGGACGCGGTGAGACGCCCATCGTCCCATGAACGACTCAATGAGCCGCGCCACGTAGTCCGAGAACGAATCTGCGGTGTAGCCGGGCGTGGCCTTGATGGTCTCCAGGGCGTCAGCGCTGATCGCGTTCAGCAGCGCGTTCAGCTGCCGCAGGTACGCCGTCTCGATCTTCGCCGGATACGCCCTTTTGAGCATCCGGCTGCGCATCCGGTCGAGCGCCCGCTTCTGCGCCGGTGTCACCGAAGTTTTCATTCATGCGCTCCGCGAGGTCGACCGAGTTTTCGAGCTCTTCGAGCTCGTCGATGCGGTCGCTGTCGAACTGATACTTTTCGGCGCTCTGAAGGTTGCGCTGAATCTGCGAGACCGTGACGACGCCGGCGTCGAGGTAGGCGATGTCGGCGCGCGCCTGGATCTCGTTGGCGGTCGCTTCTTCCTGCGCGGACGGCACGTCGAGCGGTCGCCAGGCGTAGTTGAAGTCTTCGCAGAACGTGCCGCAGGCGCTTCGAACGAGCACTTCGTCGAGGCGGCGGAGCGCGGGATCGAGCTTCGCCGCCTGCTCGGATCGAATGTACGAGTGATAGTTCACGTCGTCACCCTCGCCGGTCGCGTTGAGGCCCTTGGCGCTGTCTCCGAAGAGCTTGGTGACCGGCGTGTGCGCCGCACCGGCGACGAGCTTCATCTGCGTCTCGATGATGTCCGCGATGCCCGAGTAGCTGAGGCTGTTCCGGTCGAACGATTCTTCGCCGTCCAGAAGCGACACGCGGAAGAGGCTCTTCATCATCCCCCATGCCTGGAAGCGCCGGAGGATCGCATCCTCTTGGTCGGAACCCAGTTCGTCGAAGAGACCCTCCTTGCGGATGGTGTCGACGTTGAATTCCTGCATGGATTCCGCGACGCCCGCGACGGAGGCTGAGAAATCGTTCAGGACTTCAAGCGCCTGACGCAGAGCGCTGTCGCCCCAACCGTGCGCCTGAAGAGCTAGGCGGACGGGGAGCGGCTCGCCGATCACGCGCACGACGTGAGATTCGTGCACGATGGCGTTCTCATCGTTGTTGATGTAGTAGTGCGCCGGGAGCATGAACTGCTCGGAGAGCACGTCCGTCACCTTGAGGTCGCCGGAGGTGAGGTACCACCGGTCGAGGACCATGAGGCGCTTCAAGCCGCCCTTCTTGATGCGGCGCGGATCCAAAGGCTTCGTGAGGTCCTGATCGGTGATCATGACGATCCCGGCGCCACCGTAGAGGCGAGCGTAGGAAAGCGCGCGTTCGAAGGCGGCGGGGACGCGCAGGCGGTCCTCTTCAGAGCGGATCTCGTCTGCGTGCTCGCACTTGATCTCGCGCCACTCGCGGATCATGTCGGCAGGTATCACGTCGCAGATGCGGCGGGCGATCCAAGATTCTTGGTAGGCCGCTTCGTACTGCTGATAGTTCGCGAGCGAGCCGTAGGTCCACTTGAAGTGAGAGCGCTTGGATCGTTCAGTCCCGAGCGCCGTCAAGGCGTTGACGAGACCGTCGGAGACCTTTTGAGTCTCCTTCTTTTTCTTTGCCATGTCAGCACCTTAAAAGGCGTCGGAATAGAGTGCGGTCGGGCGGATCAGCATCATGCTGATCGCGTCGCACATCGTGTCGATCTGGTCGTCGTGCGGGTGCGTGTCGTCCGCCGTGAAGGCGTCGCACTCCGCGAGGAAGTCGTTCAGGAACGGCGCGTTCCTGGGTAGCTTGACGTACCCGCTCTCGATGTAGCCCTGCACGTCCATGACGCGTTCGAGCTTCGAGCGGGAGCGCTCGATCGGCTTCACCGGGATCTTCGGGCGCACCTTGTGCACGAGCGTCTGAATTAGCTGCGTGCCGGATGCCTTGTCTTCGACGCCCATGTACCTGAGCGGAGAGGACTTTTCGGCCTTGGCCTTCGTCCAGAACGCGGGAATGCGCGCTTCCAGTTCGTACGCCTGAAAGCGGTCGCGGAGCATGTCGATCAAGTAGAGAAAGCCGTCTTCGCCAAGTCCCCAGAGCGAAGCCACCTGGAAGTCGTTCGACTCCTTTTCCTTCTGGGCCGTGTCGACGAACACCGCCCGGAACTTGAGCTTCGGGAGCACGTCGTAGTAGCCGAACCACGCGGACTTGATAATCCCGCCACCGAGCGGCGTTGGGTTCTGTTGCATTTGGCCGGAGAACATGTACGCGTTCTTCGAGCGCATCGCCTGGAGCTGTTCCAAGCTGTGCTTCTCGGGCCAAAGCGCCCGTTCGTGGTCCGTGCCTTCGTCGAGAATTGCGGGGAGCTTCAAAAGCTCGAAGTCGTACTCCGAATCCTTGAGGAGCATCCCGCAGAAGTCGTCCTCGTGGATGCGCTGCATGATGACGATGCATGGCGTCCGCGTGGAGTTGAAGCGGCTCTTGATCGTTTCATCCCAACGGCGGTTGATGGCCTTCCTCATCACGTCGGAGTGTGCGTCCGATGGCTTCAGCGGGTCGTCGATGATGATCGCTCCGCCGAATCCGTGGCCGTCCCGGAAGTCGGAGACTTTGCCTGCACCGTAGCCGGTGACCTGCCCGCCGGCGGAACGTGCGAAGAATGCGCCGCCGGCGGCGGTCTTCCATGCGCGGTCGGAAGCCTTGTCGAGTTGAATCGGCCAAAGTTGTTGGAATTCCGACGACGTGATCAGGTTTTTGATCGTGTTCGAGTTGTCGAGGGCCAGTTCATCCGAGTAGCTGAGGTGGATGAACTCGCACTCGGGGTTCTTTGCGAAGCACCACGCCGTGAAGAGCTTCACGACAAGCTCCGTTTTCGAGTATCGCGGCGGGATGTTGATGATGAGGTGAGTGGTCTCACCCCGAAACACCCGCATGAGCGCATCGCAGATTTGGTGGTGGTGCCAGGAGAAGCGGAACTTGACGCCCTTCTGGGTCTTGAAGAAGTAGCGCGCGAAGAATTCGAAGTCCTCCTCGCAGCGCTCTTTGATGCGTGCGAGGAATTGGGCTTCGGTGATCATCGTCAGTATTCGTCGTCCAAGAGGCGGTCGATCATCTCACGCTGTTTGGGCGTGAGCTCGACACGTAGAGTGGTTTCGGTCTTGATGGCGCCGCCGTCGGCGCCTGTGAGTGCGACCTTCTTCCTGTCGCCGAAGCGTTCGCCGTCGCGCCAGGAGGCGCTTCGGGCATCTTCCTGCATGACAGCTTTCATGGCCTCGACTACACCCTTCGGGAAGTTCTCGCCGGAAGCCGCACGGGACTCCGCTTCGCGGATGAGCCACCGGGCGGTGTTCTGTCGGCGCTGTTCGTAGACTTCGGCGGAGTCCACGCGTGCGCGCGCGGACTGGCTCGAAAACTCCGGGATGGTCTCTTTCCACTCCCAAAGCGTGGAGCGGGTAGGCATCCCCGGCATCGCGCAGATCTCGCGCTCGGAAATGCCGTCCGCGATCAGTGCGCAGATGCGGTCTGCGAGCGCCTGGGTGTACTTTGTGGGCCTGCCCATCTTCTTCGGTGCGACCTTCTTTGCCGTAGCCATGCCGCGCCTCCGGGCAAAAAGAAGCCCGCGAGCAAGCGGCTCACGGGCACTTTCCAAACTCAAAACCCTCAAAGGAAGAAGACTTCCGACGTTCTCTCCGGGCATGCCAAAGCTCCCATCCGGGAGCTTTAGGTCAGTGCCAGTGTCGAACTTTCAATTCCCATTTTATCGTTTTCGCATTCAGCATTCAACCGGTCGGCCGCGCGATGGATCATGCAGAGCGCGCGGAAGCGGTAGTCCTCGCGGTCCCGGCGCCGGATGAAGCGGAGCGCTCGATCTCCTGAGCGCTTCCAGACGTAGCGTTCAACGAGAAACTCCTTCTCTTCGCACTCAGGGAGCGAGCGCCACGCGCAGTCGATCAGCCACGCGTCTCGCTCGTCGAAGGCGCGGGAGGAAGGGCCGTCGGCGTATTCCTGTCGGTAACCGGCGGCGACCATGATGCCGTAGAGGGACGAGCGCCCTTTGGGGCGGTTTCCTACGGTCGACCACCGCCCCCAGTTCTCGAGGCGGCGCTCGATGCCGAGACGGTCAAACATCCTGCCACCCCTCACGGACCGCAGTGGCGTCGAAGATCTTCCATCGTGCGATGCGGCCAAGCGGGATGCCCTTCGCGCGGGGCCAAGCGTCGAAGCGCATGATGTCGTCCGACTTTCGAACCATCACGGCGATGAAGCCGTCGTCGCGCTGCGTCCAAACGCGTGCGCCGACGAGAGGCCATGTGTTCTCGTCCATGATGTCGAGCAGCTTCCAGTCGCCGCTGAAACGTCGATCTTTATCCATCGGTGTGCCCTCCTTAAAGCTCGTTTCCGATGAGTCGCAAAAATTCCTCGACCGGCATGATCGCGAGCCACTTCTTTCCGTCTGCTCTGGCGATCACGGCCGGGCGCGTCTTCTCGTCGCAGGACGCCTCGGCCTGGTCCATCCAGTCGTACACCTGCCCGATCCGTGCCCGGCGCTTCACTTCGAGGCGGTAGGGGCCGCAGGCGATGTCGAAGCCGCCCTCACGCGTCTGCGTGAGGTTGCGCTTCGCCTCGATGCCGAGCGTGTCGCGGATCAGGTGACAGACCTCGCGTTCGCCGGCCGCGCCCTTGGTGCGTTGAGACTTACCCATGAGCGCCTCCGTTGACGGCTTCGAGGTCGGTGCGGATTCGCGTCTCGATCATGGCGTCTAGGTCGGAGCGCCTTCCCTCGGCCTCAAAAAGCTCGTAGACGCGTGCTATGGCCTCTCCTAGGCGTCCTGCGTCGCCCGGACGTGGGGAGGTAGCCAAAGCACTCTGCGTGAGCATTGTGACGTTGTATGCGCACATGGCGGCCGCTTGGTCGGGCGCGATGGCGGGGCGTGTGAAGACGCGCTCGGGCGTCCATAGCGTGCAGCCGGTGACGATCATGTCGGCGGCGGCCTCGACGAGTGCTGGCGTGACGCTCTCGCGCTGAAGGTAGTCGCCGACCTGCGCGATGAGGGTGCCCGCGTCGCGGATGAAGCGGCGGCGCTGAACGTGGCGGCCGTTGACGACGGCGATGAATCCGAGGCGAAAGTCCCGGAGGCTGTCGGCGTCTTCGTAGAGGGTGGTGCTCATCGTGCGGTCACCCCCGTGTGGGCTTCAACCCAGTCGCGCATGGTCTCGCGGTCCTGGGCCTTCTTCACGGCGCGCTCGATCTTGTCGCGCAGAGGCTGAGCGCCGGGGAGCGCGGAGACCGTGAGTGCGCGGTAGAGAATGCGCGCTTCGGCGATGTCGACATCGAGCGGCACGCGGGTGTCGTCGGGGGCGGGGGTCGGGGTGGAGGTGGTCATTGGTGTTCCTTTTTTTCCATTTTCCATCGAATTTGGCTGAGAAGCGAGGAAGCCTCTTCGAGTGCCTGGGCGTTTTGCGCAGCCTGCCGGCGTACGATTCGTGTTTCGTCGACGGGCGTTGGAGCGTTCGCGTCCCAGCGCGGTTTGATCCCGTGCTCGATGGTCCGCTCGCATTTCAGCGCAGCACCGACGGTCAGATGGTTCTGTCGTTTTGGGTGAGGCCGCTGCGCTCGTGCTCGATTCTCTCGATCAAACTTGAGAGCCTTCGGATCTGGCAAAGCAAGCGGATTGAGATCCAGGCGCCGAGCGAATTCCAGACAACGAACGAGCAGAAGCAGAAATAGAGCATCCAGTGTTCAAACGAGGTCATGCCGTCACCTCCGTGCCGTGGTTGCGGCCGCGCCAGGAATCCCACCCGAAGACAAAGGCCTGCGAGCCGTCTTCGCAGAAGCGGTCGAAAGCCGCGTCACCGATGTACGCGCGCAGGCTCTTCCCGCCGGGCGCGCATTCGATGGGCAGGTTGGTGATGAGGATCGTGCTTTTCTGCTCGGCGTAGCGCTCCCCGATCACGTCGAAGAGGTGGAGCGCCTCGGCCTCGGTCCCGAACTGCGCGCCGACCTCATCAATCACGAGGAGATCGAGGTCGACGTAACGCCGGAGGGCGTCGGTCTCAGTCTCGGCGGAATTGCGCCGCCACGTCGCTCGAATGTCGGCGACCATGGCGCGGGCCTTCACGAAACGCGCCGTCTTGCCGTTTTGGTGCGCACACCGCGCGATGGCGCAGGCGAGATGCGTCTTCCCCGTGCCGGAGAGGCCGGAGAAGATCATCGAATCCCCGTGATCGAGCCGGGCGCCGATGTTCCGGCAAAAGTCGATCACCGCGCGCTTGATTGCGAGCTGGTCGGCCGTGTCGGCGAGCCACCCCGAGACGGTGCATTGTGCGTACCTGCGCGGAATGGCGACGCGGCCGAAGGCTTCGCGCTCGGCCCTGACCTTCGCGCACTCGGGACACGCATCAAGCCAGGCGGTCCCCATGACCCTGCGGGGGTAGCGGCCGTGCTCGGGACACTGGCCCCACGCTTCCACGTCGTAACCGGCGGGGATGTTGAAGCGCGTGCGCTCCTCAGGCGTCACGGGCGCGTCTGGCAGCCCGTCGTTCTTCGAACATTCGGAGACCGGCCTCGTAGTCGTATTCTGATTGAGGGGTGAGGACGAAGCCTCGTCGATCTTCTTGAATGCCATTGCTCTTTCCATTCATGGTGGTTTGTTGGAATGCGCTGTCATAGGGGTAGACCCAACCGCGGCCGATGCAGATGCCGAGGGTCTCGACCATAGAACGCCCGAACTTTTCGCCCTGGGCCTTGATCTGCTCGTAGGCCTTTGCGGTGAACGGACCCACGCGCTTCGCCTTGCGGACCGCGAGGTACGCCGCCCGGGTGTCGGCGTCAATGCCGTCCCCCTCGACTGGCCACGCGTCGGAAGCCGCGCGGGAGCGCTTGGGCTTCTTGGCCGCTGGCTTCGGAGCCGGTTCCGGTTCCGGCGGCATGTCGTCGAACAGCCCCGTGGGCACGTCGTCGGAAGGAGCCGTCTCGGAGAGGAGGGAGGCCCAGTCGTCGGGAGAGGGACCTACCCCGTTTTCGGGGTACCCCGTTTTCGTGGTAGGTTTTTCGAGCGCTGGCGTAACCACATTTCCCTGTTCCTCTTCCCTGTTCCTATTCCCTGTTAGTACCCCGAATTCGGGGTAGGGGGTCACCCCGTTTTCGGGGTAGGTGGGTACCCCGTTTTCGGGGGTACCCCGTTTCCGGGGGTGCCCCGTTTTCGGGGTAGGTTTGTCGTCTTTCTTCGCGGGCCATTCGTCGGGATTGAAGCCGACGAGGATGTACCGGTTGGACGCGCCGACGGACGTGGACCTGCGGATCAACCCGCACCGCACGAGATGAGCGATGGCCGAGAAAACGGTGTCGGCCTTGAGTTCGGTGACGCGGGCGATGCTTGCGGCGGACGGGCAGCAAAGCCCCGTCCTCTCGTTGAAGCAGTTCGCAAGTTCAATGAGAACGGCCTTGGCGCGCGCATTCCCAGCGACCTGCGCCCGTGCCCAACGTTCGGCGGCGTACGACATGTAGGCCCTCAGTCGAGATCAACGAAAAGATGCGCGGGCAATCCCGTCTTTTCCGACAGGTCTTTGACCTGACGAATCGGGAAGTGCTTGCGCCTCTTCCAATTACCGACCACGAAGCGAGAGACGCCGATCTTCTTCGCGAAGTCGGTGTAGCTCATGCGAAGAACTTCGCGGACGATGAACTCGACGCGGTTCTTTTGGTCTTGAGTGGTGTCTGTTGTCATGGTGTTAATGCTAGCGTTGCTTTCGCGTCAATTGGATGTTAACACGTCTGACAAAATCCGGGGCACCAAAAACAAGTAATCTTGTTTACATCTTTCGGAGGGCGTTAACAATGCAGACACTCGTAGAGCGAATCAAGGAGGCCGCGCGCGCAAAAGCCTTGACCCTTTCCGAACTCGCAGATCGGGCGGGTATCGCGCGCCAAACTATCTACTACTGGTCGAAAGGACGCGAGCCAGACCCGGAAACTCTTCGCCGCGTGGCTGCGGCGCTCGACACGACGGCCGAGCAACTACTACGCAACGACGTGTCAAACATCGTCGACGTGCGTGGCGTCGCCGAGGGCGAGCCAGTTTCGGGGTGGCACGCGATCAAGCGCCTCACGATTTCCTTCTCTGCAGGTGGCGGATCCGAGCCGATCGAAGTCGACGAGCGCGAAGACCCCCTATATCAGCCCGCAGACTTCTTCCATCGTTACCGCACTACTCCAGAGCGATGCCGCACGGCAACCGTCGACGGCGACTCCATGGAGCCAACGCTCCACGACGGCGATGAGGTGATTTTCGAGCGAGAAGCCTGTCCGGAAAGTGCGCAGATCCGAGACGGTCGAATCTACGTCTTCTATGACGGCCAAGGACTCAAGGTGAAGCGCCTCAGCCGACTTCGAAACGGCGATCTTCTCGTGCGCTCAGACAATGAAGCCTACAAAGACGAGACGATCCCCGCGGAAGAACAAGGCAACGTTCGAATCTATGGCCGAGTACTTCGACAGATCCATAACTTCTAATCTTTGACTTTTGTCAAAGGTTTGACAACACAAGCCCGCAACACGCGGGCTTTTTTGTTGCCCGACCATTTGACAACTGTTAACAACGCTGTTAACATACATCACATAGGACGTTACCTCGGAGACAACTTCGGGTTAATCCAAAATAAACCTCCTCCCCGCCCCGAAAGGGCGGGCGAGCACCGGACGGTGATTAGCCGGACGGGCGGACGGAAGCCATAAGAACCGAGCGGGTCCAGTACCCCGTAGGGAGCGACAAGACGCAAAGGCCGACGAAAGCAGTGGAGACCGCGCAGGTCTGCCGGGGTACGCCCCGTCACCCGGCGCGGTCGAAAAGGCCAACTGAAGCCCATTCCCTTGTATGTGCATTTTTTGCACATACCGCTGAGTGGGCTTTGGCTGAACTTTTCAAGGAGTGAAACATGGCCGACACTTTTAATACGGTCGCAATCTTCTTCTTGGCGATCGGAGTCATCATCAACGCCGTTCACCTGGTCATCACAGACCTCCGTTGCTCGAAACACATTCGGGAAATTCGAGAGGAGCTAAGACAGTGTGCTCAATTGGTCGCTCGTTCATCACAAAATCAACGATGACCTTGAATGGAGCCTCTGGCTTTGGTGAAACTGCGAATTCAAGATCGACAGCGCCGCCATTCACTGGAACGCTGACGCCGCACACTAGCGAATCTCGGTAATCCCTTGTTGAGTAACGGCAGGGTTTCCCGTTTATGAGTGAATGGCGAACCTCGGATAGTTTGTATCCAGGGATTCTTATCGACTTTGTCTGAACAAAGTGCCTTCCTGGCCATATGCGAACTTTCCCATAGACGGTTCCATCAATCATCTCCCATTGGGATTCTCCGATGCATGGGCGAGAGAGATCGGCCTCTTGTTTTATCTGACGCCAAGTCATCAAACCTAACTTGGCGCTGATGAAGGCGCACAACCCGGAAAACGCAGCCAACACAACCCCCAATAAAGCACAGATATCACCAAAACTCATTTTTCCTCCTCGGGTGGTTGGTTGATGAATGTCGAACTGGGCAAGCCCGACACATCAATCTTCTCACCTGAGGATGGAGAACACAAACCAAAGGCCGTTCGAAAGAGCGGCCTTTTGTTTGTCCATCGAACGGAGACCACCGCCATGACGACCGACCAAAAGATCGAGCGCTTCTTCGAGGCGCACCCCTGGGCCATGTTCCCAGCGGCGG
>ONZV01001155.1_pt1 | contig 13290 bp, 8 predicted proteins | sample 1671561 | NCBI WGS metagenome assembly ONZV01 (sample SAMN06348169, study PRJEB24527) | human gut metagenome | reverse complement strand
GAGGAGTTAAGAGGATACACCGCAAAAAGTTAATATCATAAAGAAAGGAAGTTAATATCATGCTTGGCATGAAGTTAACTTCCTTTTTTAGTTATATGCCTAATAATCTTTGGGAGGATTCGTAACACTGCAAAAAAGACTTTTAGGGCTTTTCTTCTGTTTATCTTTCAGCTTCTATTGTATAAGTAAAACTATCTGCCCTGTAATAGCCTATATTATATTCAATAGGTATTTGGTTAATATCGTAAACAAAACGTTCCCGAATCAGGATGGGAGCTGTTGGTTTGATATCTAGTTTTTCTGCAATGGTCTCTCCTGCAAGTCTGGCAGAAATCTTTTCTTTACTTGTCTTTACAATAATGTTGTAGTCTTTTTCTAATAACTCATATAAAGGACGTGTGAAATCTTCTTCACCGGTTAAGGGGGTGCTTGGGTTAAAGTAGGAGATGAAGTAAACAAATGGATACTCTTTCTTTCCTCGTACTCTTTCCAGTACGATACACTTAGGGGAAGTATTTGGAGCTATCTCAAAAAAGTTACAAATATCTTCTGTCGGTTTTTTCCGGCTAATGTGTAGCTCGAAATTGCGTATCTCTATACCTAGCATCTTCATTTCTTGAGAAAAACTCAACCAATTTTTTACTCCTCCCAAGATCCCTTTTTGTGCAACTTTTGTACCTACTCCTTTTTTACGTACCAACAAACCTTCGAATACAAGTTTGTTGATAGCTTGTCTTAGCGTATTCCGAGAAATATTCAGCTTTTGTGAAAGTTCTACTTCATTAGGTAGGTATTTGCCTGTTTTATATTCTTCGGAATCAATTAGATTGCGAAGAATCTCCTCTGCTTGTGCATGGAGGGGTTTGCTGCTATTGTGATCTATCTGCATAGTTATTTGCCTTTATTTCCTTTTGCAATGATAAGAATAAAAAAAAAAATGTGCAAATCTTTTGTGATAATAATATATTCTATATATTTGCGCAAAATAATATATGTTCAAACAAAGTGTTGTGATTTATGAGAAAATCAAATTATGACAAATTCCCTGTTACGATGATTAATGGTAATATTATGCAGGGATGGAGTGATATCCGTAGTGTTTTAGAGGGTAAGATAAAAGAAAGTCGTATTCTTGCTGTTGATTGTTATACAGGAGTTTATGAGGATGAATTGGTGGGGGAACTGACAAAAATCTCCGCGCAAATAATATTGGTACGTGATTTGTATAAACCGGAAGGTATGTTGATACAAATGACGGAGCGCTTTATGACAACCGATGTACTGTTTGGTTATGTAACAAATTTGTGCTTGACTGATTATTTTGATATGGAGAAATTGGAAGTTACAAGGAAAAAAATTGCAGAGTTGGATATTCCTGTCATTATAATAGGTACGGGTGCTGCTTTGGTTGCCCCTGAAGCAACGTTGGTATATGCGGATATGGCACGTTGGGAAATACAGCAGCGTTTCCGTCGTCACGAAGTAAAGGCTTTGGGTATTGATAACCGGGAAGAACCTGTCTCTTTGCAGTATAAGCGCGGATATTTTAACGATTGGCGTATTTGTGATCATTATAAAGATACACTGTTTACGAAAGTTGATTTTTGGTTGGATACGCATATTGCCGGACATCCTAAAATGATTGATCGTGAAACATTCTTTTGTGGTATAGAGAAAACGGCTTCCGGACCTTTTCGTGTAGTTCCGTTTTTCGATCCGGCTCCATGGGGTGGACAGTGGATGAAAGATGTTTGTGATTTGGATCGTAGTAAGCAGAATTTTGGTTGGTGTTTTGACTGTGTTCCTGAAGAGAATAGCTTATATTTTGAGGTAAATGGAGTACGGTTTGAATTACCTTCTGTGGATTTGGTTTTATTAAAGAGTAAGGAAGTTTTAGGTGAACCGGTAGAGGCACGTTTTGGAAAAGATTTCCCAATCCGTTTTGATTTTCTTGATACAATGGGAGGGGGAAATCTGAGTTTGCAGGTTCATCCTACAACTCAGTTTATTCGTGACAATTTTGGCATGTGTTATACACAGGACGAGAGTTATTATTTACTTGATGCGGGAGAAGATGCTGTTGTTTACTTGGGTGTAAAGAATGGAGTAGATGGTAAGGCTATGATTGACGATTTGGAAAAGGCTCAACGTGGAGAAATTGTTTTTGATGCAGAGAAGTATGTAAATAAAATTCCCGCTTGCAAACACGATCATTTTCTGATTCCTGGCGGAACGATTCATTGTTCTGGTTCAAATAGCATGGTGCTTGAAATTAGTTCGACTCCAAACTTGTTTACATTCAAACTCTGGGATTGGCAACGCTTAGGATTAGATGGAAAGCCGCGCCCTATAAATGTGGAACGTGGTAAGCATGTTATCAATTGGAATAGAGATACAGACTATGTATATGAACGTTTGCGTAATCATGTGACTCGGATAGCGGAAAGCGAGGGCTGGATAGAAGAACGTACTGGACTGCATGAAAATGAGTTCATTGAAACACGTAGGCATCGTTTTACCGAACCGGTTCTTCATAGTACCAATAATAGTGTGAACGTGTTTAACTTGCTTGAAGGGGAAGAAGCTGTCATTGAAAGTCCGTCCGGAGCTTTTGAACCATTTGTTGTTCACTATGCGGAAACTTTTATTATTCCGGCTTGTGCAAAGGAATATACGATTCGCCCATATGGTAAAGCAGAGGGCAAAGAGTGTGTAACAATAAAAGCATACGTGCGTTTCTAAGTAATTTCAAAGTTTATTTCAAAGAAATCTAATATTATGTATGAACATGATAAACGTGTGGTATTAACGTTGGATGCAGGAGGAACAAATTTCGTTTTTTCTGCCATTCAAGGGAATAGCCAGATTATAGCTCCGATTAGTTTTCCATCTGTTTCGGATAACTTGGACAAGTGCCTTGCTAACTTACTGACAGGTTTCGATACTGTAATGAAGAAATTGGAAACTTTACCAGTTGCTATCAGTTTTGCTTTTCCTGGCCCTGCAGATTATAGGAATGGAGTAATAGGAGGAAATCTTCCTAATTTTCCTTCTTTTCGGAATGGAGTTGCATTAGGTCCTTTCCTACAACATCACTATGGGATTCCGGTATTTATAGAAAATGATGGTAACTTGTTTGCCTATGGAGAAGCCTTATCGGGTGCACTTCCTATGGTAAATCAGCAGCTTTCTATTTCAGGAAATACGCGTGAATATAAGAATTTGCTAGGAATAACCTTAGGTACCGGTTTGGGGGCAGGAGTGGTTATCAACAACTGTTTGCTTAACGGTGACAACGGTTGTGGTGGGGATACATGGCTGATGCGTAATAAGAAATATCCTAATATGATAGCTGAAGAAAGTGTCAGTATTCGTGCGGTGAAGCGTGTCTATGCTGAGTTATCTGGCGTAAAAGATATGAGTTTGACTCCCAAAGATATATTTGATATTGCTGAGGGAATAAAGGAAGGCGACCGGCAGGCAGCGGTGGCAAGCTTTGGTGAAATGGGAGAAATGGCAGGTAGCGCTATAGCCTCGGCACTGAATATTGTAGATGGTCTAGTTGTGATTGGAGGAGGATTAGCAGGAGCTTCGCGCTATATTCTCCCGGCATTGATGGCAGAACTACGGTCTTCTGTTTCCATGTTCTCTGGAGAAACTTTTCCTTGTGTACAAATGGATGTTTATAATTGGGAAGATGAGGTTGAGAGGAAGGACTTTCTTGCTCCTTGCGATAAGGAGGTATACATTCCCGGTACGGAAATTAAGGTTCCTTATAATTATTCGAAACGAATTGCCGTATTATGTAGTCGGGAAGGAACGAGTTGCTCTATCATGCGTGGGGCTTATGCATATGCATTGCAATCAATAGATAATTAACTATATAATGTAATTATGAAAACACTAAAGAAAAATTTGTTTATTCCTTTTGTTTTAGGAATAATGCTGTCTGTCATTATTGCTTGTAATGACGAAAGTGGAAGTGGAACTGCTCTCACATTGAGTTCTTATGAAGGAAAGGTGAAAATTGGTGATATGGCTTCTGTACAAATATCATTATCTGATCCGGAAAGTTTTTCTAAAATAGTTGTAAAGAAATCTATTTCGGGGAAAGAGGTGGTAGACTATAAAAAAGAGTTGAATGTAAAAGACATTGAATTCCCTTATACTTTCCGAGAAGAAGTCATTGCAGGGGATGAAACAGGTGTAGTAGTTTATTCTTTCTATGGAATGAATGCTAACAATTTATTGGTAGATGCCTCGGATTTGGTACTTACAGTAGATTTGGCGGAAGTTCCTTTATTGCTGAAATATGACTGGAAATTGGTTCAGCAGATTATACAAGGAGAGGATTGGGCTACTCCGGATCTGAAAGATGATGTTTATCGCTTTAATCCGGACTTGACTTTAGAATGGGATTGGGGAACTGTATTCTCTGCAGTAGGATTGGAGAAACTGAATGCATGTTGTTCATGGGATGTAGACCAGGCTGGAGCAAAAGTGGAATATCTGTACATGGTGAAGTATAGTGTTTTTAATACTGCTTCTCCGATGATAACAAAATATAAAGTAGTACAGTTGGCTGACAGGAAAATGATTTTGGAAAGCCATCAGAATCTTGCAGGGCTGGGACCGGATTTTTCAACGGATGAAGTTGTGATGGAAACCTATGAGCCTGTATCCAAGACTGATGATTTTATTCCTTATCGAGGAGAAAATCCTGATAATTATATCATAGATACTTGTAATCCGGGATCTTATAAATAAAAAAAATATGAAAAACATGAATTTTATTAAAGCAATAGTCGTTTGTTCTTTCATGCTGTTGAGTGGAATCGTTTTGGCTCAGAATGGTATGAAAGACATAAAAGGTACAATTTGTGACGAAAGCGGTGAGCCGATAATTGGAGCTTCTGTCATTGTGAAAGGGACATCTAATGGTACTATTTCCGATCTGGATGGTAAATTTACTTTGTCGGTATCCGATAAGGCAGTAATTGAAATCTCTTTTGTAGGCTATGAAACGCAGGAAATAAAAATGAATACGTCAAAAACGGATTTTAAGATTGTATTGCGTGATGATGCTGAACTCTTGGAAGAAGTTGTAGTGGTTGGATATGGTGTGCAGAAAAAAAGTGATTTGACTTCAGCGGTTGCTACAGTTAAATCTGACGAGTTGGCAGCCACATCGGTAACTTCTTTAGATCAGGGGTTGCAAGGACGTGCGGCTGGAGTGGTAGTATTGAATACATCTGGACAACCGGGTGCGGGGACGTCAATTCGTATTCGTGGTACTAGCTCTATCAATGGAAACAATGAACCGCTTTATGTTATTGATGGTATTCCTGTGATTAGCGATGCTTCTTCATTCAGTACGGGTGCTTTACAGAATCCGGCATTGAATCCGTTGACTAATATTAATCCTAATGATATTGAGTCAATTGAAATTTTGAAAGATGCTTCTGCCACATCCATTTATGGTGCACGCGGAGCAAATGGTGTTGTATTGGTAACTACGAAGCAGGGTAAGAGCGGTAAGCCGAAAGTTTCTATTGTTGCAAAGTTTACTTTGCAACAAGTGACAAAGAAGATGGATATGTTGAACTCTGTTCAACTGGCGGAATTAGTAAATGAGGTAGCCGATAACGATGGAGTAGAACGTAATCCTGTTTTTGCCGGTTTGAATAATCTGTCGAAAATCAATACAGATTGGCAAGATGAAATATTCTGTACAGCTCCGATGCAGAATTATGATATTTCAGTTTCGGGCGGTAATGATAAAACGACTTATTTTATTTCTGGTAATTTGTTGTTGCAAGATGGTATTATCATAGGATCGGATTTCGGTAAGGGAAGTTTCCGTGTGAATTTGAACCAACAAATCAATAAATGGTTAAAAGCCGGTATATCAACCAACTTGAGTTATAGTCGTTCGAACGGGGTAGTTACTAATGCAGAAGGAGGCTTTGCTTCTAGCGTAACCTCTTGGGCGCTTGAAATGAATCCGGGACTTCCTGTAAGAGATTCTGAGGAAAATTATACGTATGAAAATAACATGAAATCTCCCAATGTAGGTAATCCGGTCCAAGATGCTTTAGAGGCAAAGAATAGAAATACATCTTTCCGCACATTGGCAAACGCATTCTTGGAATATATGCCGATTAAGGATCTAACATTCAAGACTAGTATCGGTGTAGATTATTTTTATATCAAGGACCAATCTTTTGGAGCCGGAGAACTGAAGCGCGCAGAATCGAATGGTGGCTATGCGAATATAGGAAATCGTGATGGCTACAATTGGGTGTGGGAAAATACGATTAACTATAATCAGACTTTTGGTGATCACACACTAGGCGTATTGGGTGGTATGACGGCCCAAGCATTCGTTTCCGAAAACTCGTCTGTTTCAACAGCTGATTTTGAAGATGGGTTTTTAGGGTTCAATTCTATCCAATCAGGTGCATTGCGCCAAGCGGCAAATTCAGGAATTGCAGAATGGCAAATGCTTTCTTACTTGGCCCGTATCAACTATGGTTATAAAGGACGTTACTTGTTAACTTTGACCGGACGTGTTGACGGTTCTTCCAAATTTGGTAAAGGCAATAAGTATGGCTTTTTCCCCTCCGTTGCTGGCGCATGGAGAATTTCAGAGGAGAACTTCATGAAAGAAATGAAAGCTGTTTCTAATTTAAAATTAAGAGCAAGTTATGGTATTGTAGGTAATGAAGGTATCCCCCCTTATAGCTCGCAAGGTTTGATGTATAATGCAGAGGCTTATTTTGGCAATACTGAAATAGTAAAGGGGCTTACTCCTTTTACATTAAGCAATCAAGATTTGAAATGGGAAATGACTTCTCAAGTTAATGTGGGTATTGATTTGGGATTATTTAAAAACCGACTGACATTGACTGCAGACTACTATTATAAAAAAACTCGTGATTTGTTGCTGACCATGCCGGTTGCTTTTAATACCGGCTATGATTCTGTAGTGAGCAATGTAGGTAATTTAATGAATCAAGGTTTTGAAGTGACATTGGGTGCAGTTCCGTTTGCTGGTAAGTTCAGTTGGAATATGGATTTTACACTTGGATACAATAAAAATGAAATCACCAATTTAGCGGGAAGTCAGGAAAATCTTAGAGGTAATTCCATTTTGGGTATCACTTATTGGACTGAAATAACCGAAGGCCAACCTATTGGAACTATTTACGGTTATAAAACCGATGGCATTGCTCAATTAGGCGAGGATTTATCCGGAATCCCATTTTTTGCAGGAAAAACATTACGTCATGGTGATCGTAAGTATGTAAATAAAAATGATGACAATGTTATTAATGAGGAAGATTTGTTCATTCTGGGAAATGCCAATCCTGACTTTACTTTTGGCTTTAATAATACATTCAATTTTAAATTGAGAAATAACTCTTCATTAGGATTGACTGTCTATTTGCAAGGGGCTGTGGGGAATGAGATTGTTAACTTCAATAAGTTTTCTTTGGAGAGTTTCGATGGATACAAGAATAACTCTACTGCAGCTTTGAATCGTTGGACCCCTGATAATCCGACAAACTTATATCCCCGTGCAACAACCAAAAGTGCGGGGAATATTTTGTCAGATCATTATGTAGAGGATGGTTCCTATCTAAGAATAAAGGATATTACGTTGAGCTATACTTTCTCGGCAACTATCATAAAGAAGTTCTATTGTGAGGGATTGACTATTTTTGCAGGACTAAAAAATATACATACATTCACTGACTATTCAGGATATGATCCTGAGGTGAGCCGTTTTGCGAACAATAATCTTTCAATGGGTGCAGACTATGGTTCTTATCCGATGTCTAAATCTTATGAATTTGGTTTAAGAATGAATTTTTAACTGAAATTTTATTATGAAAAAATATATATTAGCAGTTTTATTTTGTGGAACTTTTACATTCTGTTCATGCTCAGGATTTTTGGATGAAGTTCCCAAAGGACAAATTACGACTGAAAGTTATTATCGGACAGAACAGCATGCTATTTCTGCTACCAATGCGATTTATAATTATTTGATTATGGGGTATTCTCCAGGTGGTTTGTGGGACAAAAACTATGGTGGAGTCTTTTATAATGATTATTGGGTTCTTCAGGATTTGTTTTCTGATAATGCAAACAGCCAGCAGGCAAATATTCAATACACGTCTGTTGACAACATGCAGATAGACCAATATAATGAACCGGTTGAGTTGCTTTGGCGAGATTTCTATCAGACCATTAAATGTTGTAATGTGGTGATAGATAAAGTTCCGGCTATTGATATGGACGATATTTTGAAGAAACATTTGATAGCAGAGGCTAAATTCTTTAGAGGAATGATGTATTTCGATTTGATTCGTATGTTCGGTGATGTTCCTCTACGAGAACATAACTTGGAGAGTGCAGACGAAGGATCGATGCTCCGGGTATCCAAAGACGAGATTTATAAATTGATCTTTGAGGATTTGATAACAGCTGAAACTGATTTGAAGTATTCACCAAGATATGGCGGTGGAAGACCTTATCCGGAGTCTGCGTCGGCATTATTGGCACGAGTCTATTTGACTTATGCAGCTGAGCACAATGATACTGAGTATTATGAACTTGCCGTTAAAAAAGCAGATGCTGTAATACCCAAATTCCCAATGTTGGAAAATTATGCAGATCTGTTCAAGATTAGTAATCGTTTTAATAGTGAAATTATATGGGGAGCAAATTTTAGCGCTTCATTGAGTGATGGTTGGGCTGGAGCTCAATTCTTGGTTCGATTGCTTCCTAATATGGATGGAGTGGATAATGCACAAGGTTGGGAAAGTGCAACGGAAAATTTATATAGCAGCTTTAATGCTAATGATGCACGTTTGCCTGTAGTCTTAAAACGTAGTGTTACTTATCAAGATGGGACCATTAAACAGTTTGCAGAACCTTATGTATTTAAGTACTGGGATCAAGAGGCTGAGCCTAAAGGAAATAGTACAGATGCAATTTTTCCAGCTATCCGTACAGCAGAGATGTATCTGATTAAGGCTGAGGCACTGAATGCGATTAATCAAGGGCCAACGCCGGATGCAGTGAAAGCTATAAAGAAAGTGAGAGACAGAGCTGGATTGGCTTCTGACAATTTACCGACAGATTACGAGGGGTTCAAAAAAGTAGTGCTTGAAGAATATCGTCATGAGTTTGTAATGGAAGGACATCGTTGGTTCGACTTGACAAGAATGTGTACACCACAGGAGTTTGTGGATATCATCAAAGCTGCCAAACCGGATGCAACCCCGCAACTTTATCATGTAAAGTTCCCTATTCCGCAGCGTGAGAGAGATTTGTCACAAGGGCAAATAACTCAAAATGAGGGATATAATCAATAGTATTAATTAGAATTATAAGTCGGAGATTATTTTCAATCTCCGACTTTTCCAAAAGAAGTACCATGAAAAAGATAATGATTTTTTCTTTGCTGTTTTCATTAGCGGCTTGCCGGGGAAATTCCGAACAGAAAGTTGTGGATCCGGTCGTTGAGTTTGATTCTGCTTTTTGTGAGAGGTTAATGCCCGGATTAGGTGGGGGAATCACCGGAGGGGACGGAAGTATATCAATCGACTTGAAAGACGGGCGTAGTTTGTTTATGTGGGGGGATTCTTTCTTTGGTGATGTTATAAACGACAAGCGGGCAAAAGACACAAAATTTGTAATAGGCAATACATTTACAATTATTGACAAGAATGGACAACTGAAAACTTTATATAGTGGAACAAAAGAAAATCCATTGGCATTCATTGAGGCAGATCAAGATGGGAAGAGTCCGGTTTGGTACTGGCCCGGTCATGGATTTGTAGAAAACGGAATTCTTCATTTATTTATGTCTAAGTTCCATAAAGTCGGAGAAGGGGCTTTCGGCTTCGAATATCTGTGCTGTGATTATTTCCGTTTGGATGTGGAAACGATGAAGATTATTGATAAGGAAAACTTCAAGGCTGCCAATGAAAACAATGTACATTACGGGCATGCAGTACTTCCATATAGAGGAGAAATATATGTATATGGAACAAGGGCTGATGCTGTGGGGATGGCAGAAGTACACGTATCAAAAGCAAAGCTGATAAATGATAAATTGGTGGACTTTTCTTATTGGGACGGAGCCGAATGGCAGACTGATGCCCGAAAATCACAAAGAATAGCAGGGATTACGAAAAGTGTTTCCGAGCAGTTTAATGTTGTAGAACTGGAAGAAAAGATAGCACTGGTATCACAAGACCGTTCGAGGAATGTGAAAGATATCTATTCCTTTATTGCAGACAAGCCGGAAGGACCATTTAGTAATGAAAAACTGCTTTATAAGGTGGAGGAGAGTGGCTTTGAGGTAGACAGTATGATGACCTATAATGCAATGGTACATCCTCAATATAGAAAAGACGGTAAGGTTTTAATGTGTTATAATGTAAATACATATAGCATGACGAAATTGTTTGAGAAGGCTTCTTTGTATCAGCCTCGTTTTATATGGGTGCCGGTTGAGAAAATTGTAAAATAAAAGAGATAATAGGTATGACAAAAATAGCTTTAAGAAAGATAGTGACCTCATTGATAGGGAGCATAATACCCTTGGCAATGTTTGCTGGTCAAGATAATGTAGCTCCTCAGGCAAAAGTTTCAGTTTCGGATATATTGGGAATCGGATTCGAGGCGCGTAATTTGGTAGATGGTAAGGTTATGTATGCTAATGAGGGAGAGTGGGCATGCAAAGGAAGTGTGACCTCATGGGGAGTTATGCACTTACCATGGGCTCAATTGGACTGGGATAATGAAATAGATGTTGACCGGATAGTACTATATGACAGAGTATCGGAGTTGGAGCATCTTGCCGGGGGAACATTGCACTTTAGTGATGGATCAAAAGTTAGTGTTACGGCAATCCCTAATGATGGAAGTCCTAAAGAAGTTTGTTTTCCATCTAAGAAAATAAAATGGGTTCGTTTTGGGGCAACTGATGGCGCAGGAAAAAATATAGGTTTATCCGAAATAGAAGTATTCCGAACTCGTGGCGAGAATACAGAATATGTTGAATGGGTAGATCCTTATATTGAAACGACAAGAGGGCGCTGGTTCTATTGCACTCCGGCAGCTCGTCCTTTTGGAATGGTGGCAGCGCATGCTTTTACCCGCAACAAAAACCAAGGTGGCGGCGGATATAATTATAACTTTAATGAGGTCTTAGGTTTCTCTCAAGTTAATGAGTGGATGGTGTCCGGACCGAATATAATGCCGGTATCCGGTGGAGTAAATCCGACTCAAGGAATGGATGGATGGAAATCGGAATTCAAGCATGAAAGTGAAATTATTCAGCCGGGGTATCATCGTCTGTTTCTTGACAGATATAAGACGTGGGTGGAATATACGGCAACTGATAGGGTGACATTTTATCGTTTGAATTATACATCTGACAAGAATGCCAAACTACTGGTAGATATAGGTAGTGTATTAGGTAATTGTTCTATGGATAAAGGGGCGTTATTGCGTATTAGTGATAAGCGTATTGTAGGTGAATTTATGGCGACCGAACGTTTTTGGGGAGGGCCAGACAGCCTTAAACTTTGTTTTGTCCTTGATTGTAGTGTTCCGATAAAGAAAATAGATGGATGGAGTGAGAAAGGAATCAATCCGGATGTAGAGGCTATTTCCGGTAATAATGCAGGTATGGTCCTTGATTTTGGAGAATTGGAAGGAAGTGAGGTGTTGTTCAAAATAGCACTTTCATATACGACTGTGGATAATGCCATTGAGAACTTGAATACAGAATTATCGCATTGGGATTTTGAAAAAATACGTAAAGATACACGTGATATATGGAATGAAATGTTTGGCCGTATTGCGGTAGAAGGTGGAAGTCAAGCACAACACATAAAATTCTATACAGATTTGTGGCATGCCCTTTTGGGACGTCATAAAATTACTGATGTTAATGGTTATTATCCTGATTATACGGCAGGTCCGTATGTAAACAAACGTACTGCAGCACCGATGAAAATACGTCGTGTTCCAATGGATAAGACCGGAAGGCCAACGTTCAATATGTACGGCTTTGATGGTCTGTGGCTGACCCAATGGAATTTGAATATATTATGGGGATTGGCTTGGCCGGAGGTTCTGGATGATTTGAGTGCTTGCTTGATACAATATGCGGACAATGGAGGCTTGTTGCCTCGTGGAGCCTGTTCAGGGGGATATTCATTCATTATGACAGGATGTCCGGCTACAAACATGCTGGTAAGTACATATATGAAAGACCTGATGAAGAAAACCAAGCCTTCTCATGCATATGAAGCAATTAAACGTAATCATGCTCCGGGAGGAATGATGAGTTATGAAAGCGCAGATGACTTGAAATTTTATGTTAAAAAAGGATATTGTCCCGGCAATGCGGGTAAAACATTGGAATGGGCTTTCCAAGATTGGGGATTAAGCCGTATGGCATTGCGTATGGGAAAGAAATCTGATGCGGCATTATATGAGAAACGTTCTCGTGCCTGGACTCCGTTATTTAATAAAAATATAGGATTGATTCTTCCTAAAAAGGAAAATGGAGAATGGTTGCATACCGATCCATTGAACGGGCAAGGATGGGTTGAAGCTAACGCATGGCAGGCCACGTGGTCGGTTTCCCATGATTTACCCAAACTGGTTGAATTAATGGGAGGTGTAGACGCCTTTTGCGAAAAACTAAATTATGCGTTTGAACAAGCGCGTCCGACCGATTTTGTACATGCTTATAGTGGAGGATATGTAAGCTATGCTAACCAACCGGGGTGCTCTAATGCGCATTTGTTTACTTATGGCGGACAGCCATGGTTGACCCAATATTGGGTACGTCAGGTTAAGGAACATGCTTATGGTGGCATCACTCCGGATAAAGGATATGGAGGACATGATGAAGATGAAGGACAGATGGGAGCTGTAAGTGCATTAATGTCATTGGGGTTGTTTAGTGTTACTGGGACAGAGTACGATATTCCCTATTATGATATAACTTCCCCTATATTTGACAAGATTACGATAAAGCTGAATAAAGATTATTATTCAGGTGATGAGTTTGTAATTAATGTACATAATAATTCTGCCGATAATTGTTATATCCAGAAAGCTGAGTTGAATGGTACGGACTGGATTTATGCACAACTCGACCATGTGGACTTTGCAAAAGGAGGAACTCTGGATTTGTGGTTAGGAAATATGGTCGAGTAGATCGGAAGAGCACACGTCTGAACTCCAGTCACA
>ONZV01001090.1_pt1 | contig 13807 bp, 9 predicted proteins | sample 1671561 | NCBI WGS metagenome assembly ONZV01 (sample SAMN06348169, study PRJEB24527) | human gut metagenome | reverse complement strand
TGCCATTTACTCCGAAACTGACTTATAAAGGCAAGCCCCTCGTCCGCAAGGACAATGAGCTGTATTACGGCTGCATGACCGACCCGTATGTGCTTTATCTGCAGATCCAGTCCACCAAGACCGTGGGCGGTGTGGATGTGGCAGACAAGGTCCATCTGCAGCTGCTCTCTACCGATGAGTCCAAGCCCCGTGAGGCCCGCGTGGCACGTCAGACCACCAAGAACGGCCTGTACAATGCGCTGGACATCGGCAGCATCTGGCTGCAGAAGGCAAACGAGAACGGCTGAACCCAAACGCGAACCGCAAGCTGCTGAAAGGGACTGCTCCTGCATGGAGCGGTCCCTTTTTTGCTGTGCAAATATTTTGCGTTATGCGGAACTTTGTGGTATACTTATCCTGATATTTTATGCACAAAAGGCAGGAATGAAATTATGCTGCATGATCCGGAACTGCATTATCTGGATAACGCTGCCACCACCATCGTTGCTCCCGAGGTGGCAGACGTGATAGACAAAGCCATGCGGGAGCACTGGGCCAACCCCTCCAGCCTCTATGCCCTCGGCGCACGGAGCGAAGAGGTCCTGAACGCCGCCCGTGCCGCTGTGGCCCGCACCCTGGGCTGCAAGTCGAAGGAGCTGTACTTTACCTCCTGCGGCAGCGAGGGCAATAATCTGGCCCTGCTGGGCGCCGCCCAGACCCGCACTTTCGGCAAAGGCATCGTGGTGTCGGGCTTCGAACACCCCAGCGTCCAGCGCCCGCTGGAACGCCTGGCCGCGCAGGGCTATAACGTCACTGTCGTGAAGCCTCAGGCCGACGGCACACTGGACATCAACAAGATGCTGGATGCCGTGGACAAGAATACCATCCTCGTGGCCTGCATGATGGTCAACAACGAGATAGGCACCCGCAGCGACGTGGAGCGTCTGGCCGCCGAGGTCAAGCGCCGTAACAGCCGCACCATCGTCCATGTGGACGCTGTGCAGGCGTGGATGCGCGTCCCCATCAAGCTGGACAACATCGACACGATGACCGTCAGCGGCCACAAGATCCACGCACCCAAGGGTATCGGTGCGCTCTACCTGAGTGACCGGCTGGTGCAGGCGTTCCAGCCACCCTATCTGGGCGGTGAGCAGGAGCGCGGCCTCCGCCCCGGCACCGAAAACCTGCCCTATGCGCTGGGCCTTGCCGCTGCGGCCACCCGCCTGGCCGGCAGCATCAAGAGCCGTGACAAGGCTGTGCGCGCCCTCAACGACCGCCTCCGCGCGGGGCTTTCTGTGTTCCCGGAGGTGGAGATCAACAGCCCGGCGGGCGCTGTGCCTGAGGTGCTGAATTTCAGCGAGAACTGCATCAAGAGCGAGACGATGCTGGCCTGGCTGTCCGAGAAGCAGATCTACGTCTCGTCGGCCAGTGCCTGCGGCAGAGGACAGCCCAGCCACACGCTGGCGGCTATGGGCCGCGACCCGCTGGCCATCGACACGGCCATCCGGGTGTCCTTCTGTGCCGATAACACCCCGGAGGATGTGGATGCCTTTCTCGAGCGCTTTGAGGATGGTATGAAGCACTTGCAGAGAATCAAAAAGTAAGGAGTAACGATGAGAGAAGTCATTATGGGCTATCAGGGCGAAATGTCCCTGAAGGGCCTCAACCGCAACCAGTTTGAATCGACGATGATGAAGATCCTGCGTTACCGTCTCAAGACGGTGGGCAAGTTCCGCGTCTACTGCACCCAGTCCACCTTCTACATGGAGCCGGAAGAGGAAGATATTGATATGGACCTCGCCTTTGAGCGGGTGAGCAAGGTGTTCGGCCTCGCGGCCCTCAGCCGTGCTGTGGTCTGTGAGAAGGATTTCAACACCATCTGCCAGACCGCCGAGGATTATCTGGGCGACAGCCTCCACGGCATCAAGACCTTCAAAGTCGAGGCCCGCCGTTCCGATAAGACCTTCCCCATGACCAGTCCCGAACTGATGCGGGAGCTGGGTGCCTATCTACTGGGCAGGCACAACTACCTGCGGGTGGACGTCAAGAACCCTCAGTTCAAGGTCATCGTGGAGATCCGCGATTACGGTGCGTATATCCATGGCCCGAAAATACAGGGTGAGGGTGGCCTGCCGGTGGGCACCTCCGGCCGCGCCCTCAATATGCTGTCCGGCGGCATCGACAGCCCTGTGGCGGCATATCGGATGGCAAAGCGCGGCCTCGGCCTCGACCACATCCATTTTGCGTCCCCTCCGTATACTTCTGAACGCGCAAAACTGAAAGTTAAGGCTCTGGCCCAGCTCATCACCCCCTATACCGGCAGCACCAACCTCTTTGTGGTGCCGTATACCAAGCCTCAGGAGTATATCCGCGATAACGCGCCCGATGTTCTCTTCACCGTCCTCATGCGCCGCAGCATGATGCGCATTGCCAACATCATCGCCAGGAAGCAGGGCTGTGAAGCCCTCGTCACCGGCGAGAGCCTGGCACAGGTGGCCAGCCAGACCGTCAAGGCTCTGCAGTGTACCGACGCCGCCCAGGACCTGCCCATCCTCCGTCCCCTCATCGGCATGGACAAGACCGAGATCGTCGAGACGGCCCGCCACATCAACACCTTCGAGACGAGCATCCTGCCCTATGAGGACTGCTGCACCATCTTCACCCCGCCGCACCCGAAGATCCGCCCCGAACTGAGCGAGATCCTCGAAGCCGAGGCCGGGATGCCCGGTCTGGCAGAGCTGGAAGCCGAGGCCGCAGAGGCCACCGAACGTATCCGCCTGCGTATCACCGACGACGTGGAATTCGAGGGCTGAGCCATGACAGCAGAGATCATCAGTGTGGGTACCGAGCTCCTTCTCGGCAACATCCTCAACACCAACGCCCAGTACCTCAGCCGGGAGCTGGCTGATCTGGGCATCACGGTCCAGCGGGAGAGCACCATCGGCGACAACCATGGCCGTCTGGCCGATTTCGTCAACGAGGCCAAGAGCCGCTGCGACTTGCTGGTCTTTACCGGCGGCCTCGGCCCCACGGCGGACGACCTGACCAAGGAGACTGTTGCCGCCTGCTTCGGGGATGAGCTGGCCTTCGATGAGGCCGAGTGGGATAAGATCACCAGCTACTTTGCCCGCACCGGCCGCGAGGCGACCCCCAACAACCGCAAACAGGCGATGGTCCCCACCAAGGGCCATAAAATCATCAACAACCACGGCACAGCCCCCGGCGCGTGGTTCGAGCAGGACGGCCGCTGCGCCGTCCTCATGCCCGGTGTCCCCCACGAGATGAAGGCCATGTGGACGGAGAGCGTCCGCCCTCTGCTGATGGAGCGCCAGAACTGCACCCTCCACTCCGTCACCCTCCGTGTGCTGGGCGGCGAGAGCGATATTGAGTATAAGGTGCGTGACCTGCTGGAAAATCCGAATCCCACCGCCGCCATCTACTGCAAGACCGGCGAGTGCGAGATCCGTATCACGGCCCGCGCTCGCTCCGACGAGGACGGCGAAAAAATGTGCCGCGCGTATGCCAAAAAGTTCTATGATATGCTGGGCGATGCGGTGTATGATGAGGATGTGGCCGGTCTGGAAGAAACGGTGGTCCACACCCTGCAGGAAAAGGGTCTGACCATCTCCACCGCCGAGAGCTGCACCGGCGGACTCATTGCACAGCGCCTGACATCCGTGTCCGGCTCCAGTGAGGTGTTCGGCTATGGCTTTGTCACCTACTGGGAGCAGGCCAAGGCAAAGCTCGTGGGCGTGGACCCTGCGGTCATCGAAAAGTACAACGTCGTGTCCGCCCCCGTGGCGGCACAGATGGCTCTGGGCGCGGCAAAGGCTTCGGGCGCTGACATCGCTGTGAGCGTCACCGGCGTGGCCGGCCCCACCGGTGGCGACGAGGTGCGCCCTGTAGGTACCGTTTATCTGGGCGCTGCCCGGGATGGTGTGGCCTACGTCAAGAAGCTTTTCGTCTCCCGGCCTGACCGTGCGCTGGTGCGTGCCCGGGCCGCACAGGCTGCGCTGGAACTGGCGCTGCGTCTGGCACAGGGCAAAGTCCCTGCCGGGACGCAGGCCCTCACCGCAGCCCAGCAGTCGGACGACGAAGCGCTGGCCGCACTGGATGAGGTGTTCGTCCGGTAAAAATCAAAAATGAGGGGTTGATGGGATTTGGCAGAGGAGACCCGCTGTGTACTGCGCCTGTACGGTGCGCCGCAGGGGCGGCTGGCGGCCGCTGTGGCGCTGTTTGCGCCCCAATGGAGGGCTGAGGCCCAGTGGAAGAGCCGGGGCGCAGAGACGCTGCTGGCTGTCCATGCGGACACGCCCACGGGACTGAAAAAGGCGGCCCAGAGCCTCCGCAGCAGCTTTGGCGCGGACGTATATGGTGCAGGCGATACCAGCCTGGCCGCTGCCGCCGTGCAGGCGCTGGAATCCCATGATCGTCTGCTGGCCTGCGGTGATGCCGCCGCCGGTGCGCTGCTGGAATCCCGGCTCGAGAAAGTCCCCGGTGCCGAGAAGGTCTATGATTTCGGCACCATGAGCTATGCCGACGCCAAGGTCGGCCCCCAAATCGAAAAGCGCGCCCGGGCCAAGCTCGGCGGGGAAGGGGACAAACCCGACCCTGTTCGTCTGGCCCTCGCCCGGGCGCAGGCGGCCCGCCGCATCGTGGGAACAGAGCTGGCCGTGGCCTGTGCCGAGCGGGAAAGCGACCATGTACTGGTGCTCAGCACCAAAAAAGGCTGCTGGCTCCGCACCGTCCCCGCCGCAGATAACCCCGGCCTCTGGCTGCTGGATATGGTGCGCCGCGCCGCTGCCGGTCTGCCGCAGGCCGAAGGGACAGGCTTCCTTCCCGCCGGACAGGCCAAACAGAGCGATCCTCCGGGCCGTTCGCAGAGCAAGGACCCCACCCTAAAGAAGAAGCATCCTCTCCGCGTTCTGCTGGCGGTGCTGGTGATCCTGGCGCTGGCGGCGTTCGGTGTGGCGTGGTATCTCACTGGCGGCGATCTCGCCGCCCTGCCCCAGCGCCTGAAGACCCTGCATCTGCCCGAGTGGGTCACCCTCTGGCAGGCCCATGAGCCGAAGCCCGGTGCAAGACTGATATAAAACACAAAGGGGCCGCTTCCCGGCAGAAATACGGGAAGCGGCCTCTTTTTATACAGCACAAAACCCCGCCGCAATGGGATGCTTCCCAATGCGGCGGGGCATTTGTGTTAAAATACAGTCAAGTGACAGTGCTTAGAGCTGGCTCTGATATTCCTTGCGGTAGCCTTCCAGCTCCTTCTGGTTGCCATAGACGAAGTGGCCGTTGGCGATCTCCTCCCAGACCGGCTTGTCCACGCTGTAGTCGTGGATGGAGGGGTCGTAGACCAGAAGCTTCTTCTTCTTTTCCAGACCCGGGTCGGGGATGGGAACAGCGCTCAGCAGAGCCTTGGTGTAGGGGTGCAGGGGATGGAGGAACAGCTCTTCAGCCTCTGCCAGCTCCACGATGCGGCCCTTGCTGATGACGGCGATGCGGTCCGAGATGAACCGGACGACCGACAGGTCGTGGGCGATGAACAGGTAGGTCAGACCGCGGGACTTCTTCATGCTGTTCAGCAGGTTCAGCACCTGCGCACGGATGGAGACGTCCAGAGCAGAGATGGGCTCGTCGGCCACGATGAACTCCGGCTCCATGACCAGCGCACGGGCGATGCCGATACGCTGACGCTGGCCGCCCGAGAACTCGTGGGGGAAGCGGGAGGCGAACTCCGGCAGCAGGCCGACCTCGTGCAGAGCGTTCATGACCTTTTCGTGCAGGTCATTCTGGTCCTTGTACAGGTGGTGGTTCAACAGACCCTCAGCCACGATGTACTCGACCTTGGCGCGCTCGTTCAGGGAGGCCATGGGGTCCTGGAAGATCATCTGCACCTTGCGGATGACCTCACGGTCCAGCTCCTTGGAGATCTTGCCGTTGATCTTCTGGCCCTTGAAGAAGATGTCACCGCCCGAGGTCGGGTTGATGCGGCAGATGGCACGGCCAATGGTGGTCTTGCCGGAGCCGGACTCGCCGACCAGCGAGAAGGTCTCACCCTTGTAGATGTCAAAATTGACGTGGTCCACGGCCACGAACTTCTTTTTGCCGGAGCCAAAGGTGATCTGAAGGTCTTTCAGCTCAATCAGCTTTTCACGCTCAGCCATTTAAGTTGGAACCTCCCATCTTTCCCATTTTCTCACGCAGGTTCTGGATGGAGTGCGGGCGTTCCATCTTGGGAGCCCGGGGGTCCAGATACCAAGTTTTTGCCGCGTGGGTCTCGGACACCTGGAAGAACGGAGGTTCTGCCACGAAGTCGATGGCCAGCGCGTGCTTGTTGCGGGGTGCAAATGCATCGCCCTTGATCTCATTGAACAGGTTCGGCGGCGTACCGTCGATGGTGGGCAGGGCCTCACCCTTGGTACCCAGCTGAGGCAGAGCCTGCAGCAGAGCCCAGGTGTAGGGGTGCCATGCGTCGTAGAAGATCTCCTCCACGGTGCCGTATTCCACGATCTGGCCGGCATACATCACGGCCACACGGTCTGCTACGTTTGCCACAACGCCCAGGTCATGGGTGATGTAGATAACGGACATGCCCAGCTCCTTCTGCAGGTCACGGATGAGCTGCAGGATCTGTGCCTGAATGGTCACGTCCAGAGCGGTGGTGGGCTCGTCGCAGATGAGGATCTGCGGACGGCAGGCGGCAGCGATGGCGATGACGACACGCTGACGCATACCGCCGGAGAACTCGTGCGGATACTGCTCGTAGCGGCGCTCCGGGTCGGGGATGCCGACCTTGGCCAGCATCTCGATGGCGGCCTTCTTGGCCTCTGCGCCCTTCAGGCCCTGATGGTGCTCGATGCTCTCCTGGATCTGCTTGCCGATTTTCTTCAGCGGGTTCAGGCTGGTCATCGGGTCCTGCATGACCATGGCGATCTTCTTGCCGCGCACGCCCAGCCAGTCCTTCTCGGTGAACTTGGTCATGTCGCGGCCTTCGTACATGATGGAGCCGCCGGTGATCTTACCGTTGACATCCAGCATACCCACGAAGGTCTTGGTGAATACGGACTTGCCCGAGCCGGACTCGCCCACGATGGCCAGCGTCTCGCCGTCATAAAGGTCCAGCGAGCACTTGCGGATCGCGTTCAGCTTCTTGCCGCGCAGGCTAAAGGTGATCTCCACGTCTTTGGCAGAGATGATCGGTTGTCTATCCATTTTTGTGATTTTCTCTCCCATCTGTTAAACGTGGTTGCGCGGGTCAGCAGCATCCGAGAAAGCGTTGCCCATGATATAGAAGGAAATCGAGATGATGGACACGATGGATGCGGGGAAGACCAGCAGGTAAGGATAATCGAGGAAGAAGCCGCGCACCTTGCTCAGGATGAGGCCCAGAGACGGAGTCTCGATGCCCAGACCGATGCCCAGATAGGACAGGGTGGACTCGAGATTGATGGTGGCGGGGATGCTCAGCGCCATGCGCAGGATGATGACGGAGACCAGATAGGGCAGGATGTTCTTGGTCAGAACGCGCCACAGCGGGGTGCCAAGGCAGCGGGACGCGAGGTTGTACTCGCGGTCACGGAACATGAACACCATGTTGCGGACGCGGCGGGCCATGACCAGCCAACCGATGGCGATCATCGAGACGGCCATGATGGTGAAGCTCTGGCCGACGACCAGTGCGATCAGGGTCATGTAGATGATGTAAGGCACGTTGTCGATGAGGTTGTACAGCTCGGTGAAGAAGCGGTCCAGCTTACGGACATAGCCCCAGATCAGGCCGATGATGACGCCGAGGATGCTCTCGCCCACGGCAACGATGAGGGCCAGACGGATGGACACCTGAGTGGCGTACCACACCTGACACCAGTAGTCGCGGCCAAGGTTGTCGGTGCCGAACCAGTATTCACTGTTGGGCTTCCGGAAGGCCAGAGAGGAATCCGTCACCAGCGTCTGATAATCGTACTTGCCGATGGCCAGTGCGATGAAGGAGAAGATGACGAGGAACAGGAACAGGATCAGGCAGACGACAGCAGCCTTGTGCTTGAGGAAGTTCTGGATGACAGAACCCCAGTAGCTGTAGTTGGAGTAGCCGACACGCTCGGCTTCTTCCGGAGAGTAATCGACGAAGTAGAACAGTTCGTCCTGCTTCTTGCCCTCAAAATCAGATGCTTTAGCCATCAGCGTGCGGCCTCCTTTCCGGTCAGAGTAATGCGCGGGTCAACCAGCATCATCAGCACATCGCCCAGGAAAACACCCACGATGCCCAGTGCAGCGTAGAGGATGACCAGAGTCTGGACGACGTTCAGGTCATAGCGCTGGATGGCGTCGGTCAGCAGGGGACCCATGCCGGGAACGGAGAAGAACCGCTCCATCAGCAGAGAGCCGCCGACCGTCAGCAGGATGGACTGGGGGATATACTGCACCATGGGGACCATGGCGTTGCGCAGCACGTGCTTGAACATGATCTCGCTGGAGCTCAGGCCCTTGACGCGGGCCAGCTTGATATAATCGCGGGTCAGCTCGTCCACCATGTAGCGGCGGGTCCACAGAGCGTAGCCTGCGATAGACGCCAGCGACAGGCAGACGATGGGCAGCACGCTGGACGGGCCGACATTACGGGTGGAGTACAGCGTGGGGAAACCCAGGTATTTGGAGCCGAAGACCAGCACCAGCGAATAGGAGACCAGAGAAGGCACAGCGTTGACGAAAACGGTGTAGGCAGTGCCGATCCAGTCAAAGACCTTGTCCTTGAAGGCGGTCTGCAGGATGCCCAGCATGATGCCCACCAGCAGAGAGATGCCGGCGGAGATCAGGCCGAGGCGCATGGAGACGCCGAACTTTTTGCCGATGACCTTCACGACGGAAGCGCCATTCTGGATGCGGCGGGAAGTGCCGAAGTCCAGATGGAGCAGGTCGTTGTAGAAGTTCAGCAGCTGAGTGCCGATGGGGTCGGTCAGACCGGCGGCTTCCAGTGCGGCGTATTTCTGCTCTTCGGTAAACTTCATGAGCTGTTCTTCCGTGAAGTAGTAGTCCGTAGGCAGGCAGCGCATCAGCAGAAAGACGATGGTTGCGATCAATAAGATCGTGACGAGCGACTGAGCCAGCCGCTTGACGGTGTATTTTAACATGATAACCAAACCTTTATAAAATAATCATCAGGCTTTGGTTGCTGCATTGAAAGCAGCGGAGAAAGCCTCGTACTCCTCGGTGGTGTAGCCGTCGCCCTGACGGGTCTCCCAGTTGACGGCCTTGTAGTTGCAGGGACCGTACATGGCGTTGATCTTGGTGTACTCGTTGACGTGGGTCAGGCACCAGAGCACCTCGTACAGGCAGGGGATGCACAGTGCGTTGTTCAGCATGGAAGCCTCAGCCTTTGCGAATGCGGCATAGCGTGCATCGGTATCGGTGACGATGGCCTTTGCCTCAGTGACCAGATCGGTGAACTCCTGGTAATCAGCCAGCAGCTCCTTCTGGTAATCCTTCGGGTCGGCCTCGACGGCTGCGATCCAGGAGGTGGTCTGAGCGTAGTAAGCGTTGTCGTCGCTCAGGACTTCCTGACCCAGGAAGTTGATGGGGTCGCCGAAGTCAGCGCCCCAGCCGTTCTGCAGGATGGAGTGCAGCTGGACGTTACGGACTTCCTTATAAAGAGAAGAGACGTAGGTGCCGATGTCCAGCACGACAAAGTCATCGCCCAGGCTCTCGGAGAAGCACTGCTTCAGAACGGTGGCGGTATCCAGAGCAGTGGTGTCGCCGCTCTTGATGTAGTGGTAGCAGTGGACGGGGAAGGTGACGCCGATAGCGCTCAGCTCTTCCATTGCCTGCTTCTTCAGGTCGGCGATGTCGCCGCCGTTGTCGCGGAGGCGGATCATGGTCTTGCCATCGTAAGCCTGACTGTCGAAGCCCATCTCCTTGGCGACCAGAGTGGTGTACTCCTCACCCTTGGTGTTGTAGCAGACACCGGGCATGGTGTAGTAGTCGTTCTCGCACTTCAGGGGGTTGATCTTGTTGGTGCGGGCGTAGTAGTTGGTGAAATCGATGCCCTTGTAGAAGCACTGACGGAAAGCGCGGTTGGAAACAGCCTTGTTCCAGTTCTCGTCCAGATTGCCGTTCTCATCCTTGCGCTGGAAGTTCAGGTGCATCTGGAAGCTGAACTTGGTGGGGCGCTTCTCGCACAGGAACTTGTTGTGCTCGTTGTTGGGGTCGGAGGTGATGGTGGTCAGGTTGGACTCGGTCAGGTCGATGTTATCGACTTCGCCGTTCTCGTACAGCTGCAGGCCCATGGACAGGTCGGGGATCATGGTGATGGTGTGATGCTCGAAACGGGTGCAGTCGTTTGCGGCGTAGTAGTTGGGGTTGGGGATGAAGCTCTTGGTGTTTTGCTGGATGTACTCCTCGATGAGGTACGGACCATTGTACCACATGGTGGAGTAGTCGCAGGAGCGGAAGCCATCGATGCCCAGCTCGTTGATGAGGTCCTCAGAGGCGGGGTAGAAGCTGTTGTAGGCAACGACAGTGTCGAAGTAGGGGCAGGGGTTCTTGCAGGTGAAGACCAGAGTGTAGTCGTCCGGTGCCTCGACGCCGACACCGGCAGCCAGCATATCCTCGTAGGTCATGTCAGCAGCAGCGTCGCCCTTGTCCTTGGTCAGGTCGTAGTACTCGGCAGCGCCCACGACGGTCTCAGAAGGCATGGAGGTGTTAAAGGCCTCGTTCTTGAGGGCGTTCAGGACCCACTCAAGACCCACGAGGAAGTCCTTGGAGGTCAGGTGAGACTTGACCTCGCCGTTGACGTCGCACCAATCGACATTGTCGCGCAGGTGGAAGGTCCAGACGGTGGAGTCGTCGTTGTGCTCCCAGCTGGATGCGATGGCGGGCACTGCCTTGCCGTAGCAGTCGAAGCTCAGCAGGCCGTCCCAGCAGTTGGTGGTGACGTTCAGGTCGGAAGCGGACTGGCTGTACAGGAAGTTCCAGGTCTCCAGCTCACGGTTGGCAGTCTCGAAGGAGACGTAATCGGTGATGGCGTCGGCTGCGGGTGCAGCTGCGCCGGAGGCAGCACCGGAGGTGCTGGCAGCAGTGCTGCTGGAAGAACCACCGCAAGCGGCCAGGATGCTTGCAGCGCCCACGACGCCGGAAGCCTTGAGGAAGCTGCGGCGGCTGATGGAATGAGACTCAAAATTTGCGTTCATTGTGTTTTCCTCCCAATTATTCTTTCGTGTCTCGGCTCTATGGCGCAGGGTACCTTGCCCTGCCGATTTCCCACTCCTACGAGATTATCTGCCCCTCTGTATTACCAGAGAATACAAAAGAGCGCAGAAACAGACCCCTCTGTCTGCGCCTGTGCTCCTCCCGTAAAATCCTTAACACGACATATATTGTACCATCGAAATAAATAGTTGTCAATGGAATGTGAAATGCCTTTTCTTTCAAAAGAAAGTTGTACTCTGCATAGAGATGAAATAAATTTACTTTACTGTGGTGAAGAGTGACGAAAATAAGATAAACAGGCCCAAAAACAAAACAACGGGAGCTGTTCTTGGGCTAAGAACAGCTCCCGTGTGTGGATCACGGGCCGGAAGCAGGAACTCCCGGCGGAAAAGATTTAAGAAAAAGTTAAGATTTTGCGGCGTCGAAAGCCTTGGCAAATTCCTCGTACTGAGCGGTGGTGTAGGCGTCCTCGCTGGTCTCCCAGTTGACGTACTTGAAGTTGCAGGGGCCGAACATGGCGTTGATCTTGGTGTACTCGTTGACGTGGGTCAGGCACCAGCGGACATCGTAGTAGCAGGGGACAGCCAGCGAGTTGTTGATCATGTAGGCCTCGGCCTTTGCGAAAGCCTCGTAGCGGGCGTCGGTGTCGTCCACGATGGCGTTGGCGGCGTTGACCAGGTCGGTGAACTGTTCAAACTCGTCTACCAGCTCCTTCTGGTAATCGGCGGGATCCTCCGCCACCAGCTGGATGTTGGAGTAGTTGACTGCGTAGTAGGCGTTGGAGTCGTGCAGGATCTCCTGACCCACAAAGTTGACGGGGTCGCCGAAGTCTGCGCCCCAGCCGTTGATGACGAAGCCGTGGAGCTTGGGGATGCGGACTTCCTTTGCAAGGCTGGAAACGTAGGTGCCGAGGTCCAACTGGATGAAGTCGTCGCCGAAGCTGTCGGTGAAGCACTGCTTGAGGACAGTGGCGTTGTCCTGAGCAACCGTGTTGCCGGCCACGAAGAAGAAGGGTACCTTGACCGGGAAGGTGACGCCGACGGCGGAAAGCTCGTCCATGGCCTGCTTCTTGAGGGCGGCGATGGAGTCGGCGGTGGACTTGCGCAGATGGACCATGGTCTCGCCGTCATACTTCTCGCCGTCGATGCCCAGCTCCTTGGCCACAAGGTCAACATAATCGGTGCCTTTGGAGTTGTAGCAGACGCCCTTCATGGTGTAGTAGTTGTTCTCACACTTGAGGGGGTTGATCTTGTTGAAGCGTGCGTAGTAGGGAATGAGGTTCAGGCCCTCCTGGAAGCAGCGGCGGAATGCCCGGTTGGCCACGGCCTTGTTCCAGTTCTCGTTGGGGGTGCCGTCGGAGTTGAGGCAGTGGAAGTTGAAGTGGAAGTCGTAGGCATACTTGGTGGGGCGCTTCTCGCAGAGCTGGTCGTTGTAGGCGTTGGAAGTGTCGGAGATGATGGTGGTCAGGGTGCTCTCGCTCAGCTCCAGCTCATCCAGCTCACGGTTCTGATACAGCTGGTAGCCCACGGTCAGGTCGGTGATCATGCTCAGGGACACGCGCTCGAAGCGGCTGCACTCGTCAGCTGCATAATAATGAGGGTTCGGGATGAAGCGCTTGGAGTTGTCGGCCACAAATTCCTCGATGAGGTAGGGGCCGCAGCACCACTGCTGGGTGTAGTCCACGCCGCGGAAGCCCTCGACGCCCAGCTTTTCCACCAGAGCCGGGGGTGCCGGATAGCAGCAGACGTAGGAAGCCACGGTGTCGAAGTAGGGGCAGGGATTTATGCAGGTGTAGACGACGGTGTAATCATCCGGTGCGTCGATGCCGACGCCTGCGGCCAGCATATCTTCGTAAGTAAGGGCTTCGCCTGCGGCGTCATCCATTCCGTAAGTCTTGTCGTAGTAGTCGGCTGCGCCCACGACGGTGGTGGAGGGCATGGAGGTGTTGGCGGCCTGATTCTTCTTTGCGTTCAGCACCCACTCGAAGCCTACGAGGAAGTCTTTGCTGGTCAGGTGGTCCTGCACCTCGCCGTTCATGTCCACCCAGTCCACGTCGTCACGGAGGTGGAAAGTCCAGACGGTGGAGTCCTCGTTGTGCTCCCAGCTCTTAGCCAGAGCCGGCACAGGCTTGCCGTAGTTGTCGAAGCTGATAAGACCGTCGATGATGTTGGTCGATACGTTGAAGTCGATGGCCTGCTGGCTGTAGAGCATATTCCAGCTCTCGATCTCGCGGCCGGAAGTCTCGTAAGTAAACAGCTCGCTCAGGCCCTTGCTGGAAGCAGCTGCACCGGAAGAAGCCGACGAAGCACTGGCTGCGGTGCTGGAAGAAGAGCCGCCGCAGGCAGCCAGCAGACCGGCTGCGCCAACAGCGCCGGCACCCTTAAGGAAGCTGCGGCGGGTGATGGTGTGAGACTCAAAATCGTGGTACATATTCTTTCCCTCCTGTAATGACTGGTACGGTCCTGCCTTTCCCAAATCCCTGTCCTGTCCATACTATTTTACCTTCCCACAAGGTCTGGAAGCAGTCTTCATAACCATTGTACGCCGTCTGAACGGTCTTTTTGCTCACATACTGCGTTGCTTTCCCTTGCAATCCGTCAGGATTGCTGCGGAAAATCGCCTT
>ONZV01001086.1_pt1 | contig 13845 bp, 16 predicted proteins | sample 1671561 | NCBI WGS metagenome assembly ONZV01 (sample SAMN06348169, study PRJEB24527) | human gut metagenome | reverse complement strand
GTTTAATAGTTTAATAGTTTAATAGTTTAATAGTTTAATAGTTTAATAGTTTAATAGTTTCAGTCCAATATTACATTTTAGCATTGCAAACAAATATTCACTCACGCAACGGTTAATTAAGAAGCAACCAAGTAATCTTAGTGATGATGTTTCAGAATGATGAGTAACAAATCGTTAAATCAAGTATTCGATGCTAGTGTTTTGAGCCTCTTTAGCTGATATTATTGTCGTTTACTCTACTTTACATTGAATTGTTTGATGACCATGACTACACGATATAGATCTGATATTGATGGCCTACGAGCACTTGCTGTCCTTCTTGTTTTTGCTTATCACCTCAAGCTATCACCTTTTAGTGGCGGCTTTATTGGTGTTGATGTCTTCTTCGTTATCTCTGGATTTCTTATCACTGGTATTGTTATAAAAGCTATTGACAGAAATAGTTTCTCATTATCTGACTTCTTTAACAGAAGAATAAAGAGAATAGTACCAAATGTTTTTTTAGTTGCATCTTGTACAATTATAGCCGGATGGTTCATCCTATTACCAAAGGATTATTCTTCACTTATTAGTAGCTATTTGTACACATCCATCTACGCTGCTAACTTTTATTTTTGGAAAGCGACAGGAGCTTATTTTTCATCTTCTGCAGATGAGATGCCACTACTTCATATGTGGTCATTGGCCGTAGAGGAGCAATATTACTTTATATGGCCAATTATTATTTTACTTGCACTAAAGCACATTAAGACAAAACATATTGGTGTTATTACATTAATAATTTCAGTATTTGCCTTTATATTCTCTGAAATAATGGCAAGGCGTTACGCTGGGTTCTCATATTATATGCCAATCACACGCTCTGGAGGCTTGCTTCTAGGGTCCGCCCTAGCATTAATGAATAGAGATTATAAAAAAATAAGGGAGTTTAATTCTTACATAGTAGTAATATTAGGAACTATTCTTATTGCGGCATCATCTGTAACAGTGAACAAATTATCAGTGTTTCCTGGGTTAAATTCTGCGATACCATCATTTGGTGCAATGTTAGTAATTTTAGGGGGGAACGGTTTTAATGGCAATGTGATATCAAAAATCTATGGTTCAAAAATAATATCCACAATTGGATTGCTATCATTCTCAATATATCTTTGGCACTGGCCGTTGATTGCATATTCAACATATATGGGAGTGATAGACTCACTTGAAGTCAAATTGACAATAGTACTCCTGACATTTATTTTATCATATTTAAGTTTAAAATTCATTGAGAATCCAATAAGAAAATCAAAAATATCATTTGTTCGTTCTTTTATTTTTATTAACACATTTTTTATTGCAACTGCTTTTATTGTGTTGTTTATGTCAACTATAACAAATGGCTTCAAATTCAGAAGTGTAGGAGAAAATCATAATTTAGATGTGAAATATGCTGGAATGGACGAAGGATGGTGTCATGTTAGCGCAGAAGGAAAAAATGGCATAACTTTTAATGAGTCTATGGCCAAATGTTATATAGGTGATAAAACATCAAATAAAGAAGCTCTATATATTGGTGATTCCAATGCAGGGCATTACGGTCCATTTGTAGATGAAATGGGTCGCAGGGCTGGAATAAAAATAAATCAACTGAGCACTTCATCTTGTTACCCAACAAGAGAAGTTAAGAAAGATGGAGAAAACCCTGATGTCTGCATAAACTTCAGAAGAATAATTAATGAAAAAATAAAATCTGGTAAATATGATACAATTATCATTGCTAATAGATGGGCAAGGGATGATAAGAATATGTCATATAAAAACGCTAACTTCACCGAGTTCCTATCATTTTACTCATCTCACGCAAAGAAAGTTATTATTATGGATCAAATGCCTGAGTGGGTAATAAATCCCGCTGCCTGCTACGAGAGAGGAACATGTGATGCTGAAACTAATTTTGATCTAGCACCAGGATTGGATGAGTCGCGTAAAAAAATAGAAAGCGCAGCATCACATTTTAATAATGTTTATCTTGTTGACCCGTACTACCTAATGCTTAAGAATAAAAAATACACACCTTTCGCAATGGGATACCCTATGTACCATGACAATGGTCATTTAAGCATCAATGGAATGATGTGGATTGCGAAAAAATACTTGCAAGATAATAAAAACCCACTTGAAGATTAATTGAGTTATAATTTTTATTGGTAATATGAACCTCTTAATTTATGAGAGGTTCATATTTTCATTGAAATATTTAATTGTGCTCCTTAGCAAAGCGCAAGCTACCTGCGCTTAATACTGCAGATAACGTATCTCCCACTCTAGTCACACTTAAGTTGCTAGTTCCTGCAATGTAACTAGTAGTTGTCGTTGTTGCCAGTGTCATAACTATTGGTATAGTTATGACTCGTTCTGTACCTCCGCTATCAACAAACTGAACAGATAAAAACTGAAACCTTCTATTTATTTTATATGAAAATGATAATCCAGATATGGATAATAATCCACTTTGTCCTATTTTTATATTCCAATCAGAAAAATCAGTTATGTTAGATGGGTCTATATTATTTTGCGAGTACCATGATGTTATTGCGCCTGATGATGTTTTTCCTTTAAAATAAACAAATGAACTACTTGCTTTTTTAAAATTATTATCACATATGATAACCACCTCTTGAGTTGATAGTTTAGTTTCATCAAAGAATGCACTGGTTAGTACCGCGTCAACTGCGTGTACCCCTCGAATCTCAGAAATCTTGGTCACACCCGCCTTGTCAGGATCTTCTGCTTTGTTTATGAGAGAGTCTGTATGATTAACCCATGCGGACAAAACCCTACCCACGGGGGTGTTGTACTGACGTATTAATTGCGAAACGCCGGATATTATGCCAGCTTTTAGAGTTATTTCCTGACAACCGTTGCCGTAAGCGAGGATTGGCTTATTCACCCCATCCCACCGGTAGTTACCAACTTCCACATCTACACGCCCGCCGCTGCACCACACCACAGCCTTTGTTTGCCCGCCATCAAATTTAATGCCATAAACAGCACCAACTCTAACAAAAGCATAGCGCTCGGAGTTTATTTTCATTTGAAGCGGGTTGTTGCTTGTCCCCGTGGCGTACCCGATATCTATACGGCAATTATCGCCCCCTCCATCTACATTAATGCCGCGGTGGTCAGACCCAATAACCCCGCCAGTGCCGACAACGCTGCAGTTTTCACAAGTAAAGAAACCAATAGGGTTATTGTTGTGCGGGTTAGAATGAATGGAGTTATATTCTGTACCTATCTTGCCGTTAAGAATGTAGGTAACATTTTTCATAACAGCTGTAATTGTGTAGTTATTGTCATCCCAAACAGTTGCATCAGGGTTAAGAAAATGTGCAAAGGACCACATGCCCCCGGAGTTTAACCCCATAATTTCTGGCCCTACCGTGGGGTCATCGTAACGCCCCATAACTGTAACCCCAGCTTCGTGGTGTATTTCTATATTATCTCGTAATGGATGAATAGATCCAAGAACATAAAAAGTACCTGTTGCACCATATTCAAATTTACTGAATCTTGTGTCTCTTACCAGTTTTTGAATTACATTACGGTTATGTGCGGCGTTTAGCGGAACATATTCACCTTCAATAATGCCAGCGGAAGCGAAGTTAGGCGTCATTAAAATAAGATACCCGCCAACTGCAGAAATATAAAATATAGGTGACTGTGGTTTTTCAGTTGTAAACACCCAATCTGTTACAACTGGAACATTATAATAATAAGTTCTAACCTTTTTCCCATCTGTTAACCCTAATATTGATTGGGCCTGTTCAACGGATGAGCATTCGAGAATAGCACCACCAACGATAATGGCTCCTGCGCTCCCCTGTAATTCTTGCCGTAGCTGATCAGGATCATACTTCAGAACATTAGGAAAATAGAACTGCTGCACACCGTACGCATCATAAATAGCCATAGAATGGCCTTGCACGGTAACGAATTTGGCAATCTGCCCGTTATATACCGGGTAACCAGCAGCGTTAATGATGATTGGTTGCGAAACAGGAACGTGAGAGCCATCTTCGTTCTCCACATAAACCTGAATCTGGTTTTCAGGATTTACAGGGTCAGTGTCAATTTTCCCGATATAAATTTTGCCATTGGCTACGGCTTTAAAAGAACGAGCCATAGTGAAGAGTTGCGAAGGCATGCTCACTACAACATTGGCTGTAATGTCTGTCATTTAATTTGCTCCAGATACAAGGAATCGCCGCAGCATGGCTACGGTGAATTTTGGGCATAAAAAACCCAGCCGAAGCTGGGTCGTTGCGTTGGTTATCTGTCAGTAGTTATGTACTGAAGGAGGTAATTCTTTATTCTTAAGTCTCATCCATGCGGAAAGATTCGTTGGTCCGTCTGGCTCATTGATATCAACATCTCGTGTGTGATTGATTAAAACGTCTCTCGCCATTCCGATAACATACGAGAACTCATGACCATAGTCGTAGCATCTGCCGGAATAGTTCGATTGAATTTGTTTTAATGCCGGATACAGTTCGCGGAATAACGCCTGTGAGCGGTTGGCATAATCCCATAACCATACAAGGCTGTTTGCTTCTTTTGCAGAAAGCTCGTTGGTTTTCTTCTCTTGTTTGCCAATGAACTCACCTTCAAGCGGAACGCGAGCAGCAAGTGACAGTGCTTCGGTAAACTGCTCATCACTGATTTCTTTGTACGAACATCCAAAATGGGATTTCAGTGACGACCACATGGTGATCATCGCCTTCGCCTGTTTTTCTTTTGGCAGAGACTGACCGCGACTCATGACGAGTTGTTTAATGGCTTCCTGCTGTTCAGTGGTGATTTTACCCGGCAACGCCTTTTTAGCTTTGCGTGGGTTAACTACATGGCCTTTAGTCCAGTACTCGTAGAGCACATCGTCACACTCTTCCTGATACTGGATTACCTTGTCGCGGATTTCAGGGCGGACTTTGTTAGGACTGATGCTGTTCAACCAAGCTGCCAATTTTCGTAAAGCCATACAAATCATGGCTTGCACCCCACCGGCAGAAGGTATGGTGATTTCCACCATACCCTTCGAGAAGCGTTGAGAAATCTTCTTATGTTGAGATTTCCAGTCTAGCCCCATTCCCTCAACGATAGGTTTCATTGGGGTATACGGTTCGCCGTTGTGATTGACAACATAAAGCTCTGCGCCGTGGAATGGTACATTGATAGTAGATACTGCTGTTGCTATACTTTTCATGTCGTTAATTCATATGCGTGGTTTTACGATACCGAAGCCCTGACTGTTCCCGCAGTTGGGGCTTCACTGTTTTGATTTCTTTGCCGCAGAAGCACAACAACGCAATCAAGCTCTTTGGCAAGGTTCTTCAGTCCTTTGGTGATCATGCCGTAAGCAAGGTCGTTGCGATCGGCCTTCTCAGCGGTCATTAGTGTCAGGTAATCGACCAGAATCATGCCAACACATCCTTTTTCTCGCTTGATTCGACGGCTTTCGCTGACGATTTGAGCCAGAGATAATCCCGGCGTGTCGTCGATGTAAAGCATGTCGATTTCACTCAAGCGATTTGCTGTTTCTATCGCCCTATTGAAGTCACCATCGTAATCACCCTGATAGCCGTCATCAGCGTCATTTGTCGCCGGAAGGTAAAAAATATTCGGGTTAACACCTGACTTCTGTCCTACCAGCTTTTCCAGTATCTGGTCGCCTGGCATTTCAAGACTGAACATCAGAGCGGGCTTTTTCTCATGCACTGCGCAGTTGATTGCCATCTGGCTGTATAGCGTCGTTTTCCCCATCTTAGGGCGAGCGCCAATGACGAACAGAGAGCCTTTCACCAGACCTTTCGGTGACAGCATCCTGTCCAGAGATGGGATCCCTGTGCTCATTCCTCGTTGTTCGCCTGACGGGTCAAATCGCTTCTCAAGGTCGCTAACCCAGTCTTCCATGACCTCACCAAATGAGCGAAGGCCTCGACGCGATCCGGTTTTTGCATGGTCTGTCAGTTGCGTGAAAATCGCCTGAATAGCTTCGTACTTCTGCGTTGCAGTCATTCCGTTGCGGGAATAGAGCAATTCCGTCGCTTCAGTCATGCGGTTGATGGCGTAGCGTTCCATTGCGGTTTCGCGAACCTGCATTGCATAGGCAACGATGTTTGCGGCGCTCGGCGTGTTCTTTGCGATCTCAGCGATATAAGCAAAACCGCCAACAGACGCCGTTAACGATTTACGCTCCAGTTCATCGAAAAGCGTCAGGCCATCTACTGGCTTTTGCTCCCGGTGCATTCTGGTTATTTCTTCGAAAAGGATTTTGTGTGGTCGGCTGTAAAATGAATCGGGCTTCAGCATCGCCAGAACTTTCTGGACGCGCTCACTGCTGTCATCATCCAGAAGCAATCCACCAATCACCGCCTGCTCTGCCTCGATGCTATGGGGCGGCGCATAAAAATTATCGGTCATCGTGTTCACCCTCACGAACTTTCAGGTAGGTATTGTCGTTAAGCAGGAAATCAAATCCCTTTTTGTGCCAGACGGTTCCGCGTTGATGGTTTGGGCGTTCTTCGAACATCCATCGGCAATTTTCGCCTACGTAGATCAAATAATTTCTCCAGTCCTGCATCGTGAACCCATGCCCGTCAAGCTGGCGGGTTATCACTCCGGCTTTGCGCCAGAACGTTCGGATCTGGTTTTTACGCTTGTCATTCAGTGCGCGGATTTTTGGCGCTTCAGGAAGGATTTCGTGGTAAGCATCGACAACATCCTGACAGCTAACGGAAGGTTTTTTCTTGTCAGACTTTTTGTCTACTGTGGCACTCTCTAATACGTCAGTATTAGAGATAATATTATTATATTCTTTATCTGTGGTAATTTGCTGGTAATCTGCTGGTACAGTATTGCTTACAGGCATTGGTATTGCTGGCTTTGAGGTGGTAATTTGCTGGTAATCTGCTGGTACAAAATTTGACTGATAATCGTCATATTTCTCTACCGAGAAAACTGAGAATTTACCGTGTGAAACCCAGTCAATCATGCCGAGTTTTTTGAACTTTCTAAGCAGGTACTGAACGCGATCTGGTTTGAGTCCTGTTTCAAACGCCAGAGAGTTTCTACCGCCAAGTAGCTTCCCTCTGCCTACCAGAATTTCTCCTGCGTCAGTCATTACATACTCAGGCGTATGCTTTGCTTTGAGGATTAAGTGAACCCACAGATGCGCTGCTTCTGCGTCCTTGTAAAACGGCACATCCATAATTTTACGGTGCAGCAAGGCATACCCCTTACCGCTGCTTTGATGCGGTTGTTGTAGCCTTCTGGCCTCTCTGGCTTCGGCTAGATTAGATATGTTACTCATGACCTTTCTCCTTCTGCATCAGCTTCACTTTTTCCAACTCAGCCCGGAATCGACCAGGCTGCTTGAAGCTGGACAGGAAGCGATCACGTAGTATGTGTTTGTGAATTTTGTCCTGGTAAGGACTGAGTTGTTTTGTCATAATTACTCCCGTGGATTGATCCAGTCTTTCTACATTAGGCCTCGAAGAATTCGCCGTTCTTCGGGGCTTTTTCTTTTGTCAGGTAATCGGCAAGCCGCTTAGTCAATTCAGCCATTTCATCGTCTTCGATTCCGTATTCCAGAACAGCAAGCATCATGCTTACCTGCGAGAAGAAACCATTCTTCCATCGGCTTACCTGATATTCAGGAACCCCCATTGCTCGAGCGAATGTCTTCTGCCCCATCAGTGCCAGTTTGTTCAGCAAGGCTGACTCGATGCGAGCCGCTTTCTTGCTTTTAGTTGCAATAGTACCCATAGATAATTTCCTTAATGATTAGATAGAGTTGGCTTCGCAAAGAAACGCAAAACCATAGAGATTTGTTTCTGGTAATGCCCTTTTTCAGGGCTGGGATGTGTAAGAGCGGGAATGTCTTAAGCGGCTTTACCGCGTTTAGTTCCGTACTGTAACCAAACCGGATCACAGTTAAGCGCCATAGCAATCTCAAACAAGAAGCGCGGTCGCTTGGTTACTCCAGCTTCAATCAGTTGAATTGATTGCTGTTTAACACCGGCTTTGGTTGCCAGTTCGGTTTGCGTCATTTTTAACGCAATTCGCCTCTTCTTGAGGCGTTCAGAAAGAGTTTGCATATCGCCTCCATCAACAAACTTTCTTGTATTTTCATACAATGTATCTTGTTTGTCAAATACAGTTTTTCTTGTGAAGATTGGAGGTAAATAACAGAGGTGGCTTATGAGTATTTCTTCCAGGGTAAAAAGCAAAAGAATTCAGCTTGGACTTAACCAGGCTGAACTTGCTCAAAAGGTGGGGACTACCCAGCAGTCTATAGAGCAGCTCGAAAACGGTAAAACTAAGCGACCACGCTTTTTACCAGAACTTGCGTCAGCTCTTGGCGTAAGTGTTGACTGGCTGCTCAATGGCACCTCTGATTCGAATGTTAGATTTGTTGGGCACGTTGAGCCCAAAGGGAAATATCCATTGATTAGCATGGTTAGAGCTGGTTCGTGGTGTGAAGCTTGTGAACCCTACGATATCAAGGACATTGATGAATGGTATGACAGTGACGTTAACTTATTAGGCGATGGATTCTGGCTGAGGGTTGAAGGTGATTCCATGACCTCACCTGTAGGTCAAAGCATCCCTGAAGGTCATATGGTGTTAGTAGATACTGGACGCGAGCCAGTGAATGGAAGCCTTGTTGTAGCCAAACTGACTGACGCGAACGAAGCAACATTCAAGAAACTGGTTATAGATGGCGGTCAGAAGTACCTGAAAGGCCTGAATCCTTCATGGCCTATGACTCCTATCAACGGGAACTGCAAGATTATCGGTGTTGTCGTGGAAGCGAGGGTAAAATTCGTATGATCAGGATTGCGGCGCTACTCTCAATACTCTTAACTACCAGCGCCAATTCTGAATGCTGGATTGTCACAAACCTGCACGGGTACGGGGCAATGAATGGCGGTCGTTACGGGTTTACAAAAGACAGCACGGAAGATTCCGTTTTTCACGTAACAATAAATGGCGATAAATCATCAGTTTATGAATCAGTCTCTGGCGTCTATCCAGAGATGAAATACACTGCTTTGTCATCGAACACTATGGTAGGAGAATACCAGTCTGGAGGAGGAATAACCGTTGAAACTTGGTCAATCACTACAGACAAAAAAGCTCTTTACTCCAAAGTAATGAATATCCCAGGTATGCAACAACTTACATCAACCAAATCATTTGTTGGTGATGTAGTCGGAACCTGCAACCAGTAATCCCCACCTCAATCTCGATAACCAAAAACAAACTATTTTTCATTTAAAAACAATGGAGTTTGTTTTTCACGCCTCTTTTTACAATATTTCTTGTTTACAACATACAATCTTTCTTGTAATTTTAAGCCATCAGCAGGACGCACTGACCACCATGAAGGTGAGGCTCTTAAAAATTAAGCCCTGAAACTGGAGAGCAAAAGGAGCAGACGGAGTGGCACCGCGTGGTAATGAGCGGAAAACTGGCAGAAATTGCCAGCGAATATCTGCGAAAAGGCTCTGAGGTTTATCTTGAAGGAAAATTGCGGACAAGAAAATGGCAGGATCAAAGCGGACAGGATCGGTTCACTACCGAAGTCATCGTGGGCGTTAGTGGAACCATGCAAATGCTTGGTGGCAAGCAAGGAGGCAATGAACAGTCTTCACCTCAGCGAAATGACGGTCAGCAACAAAGACAGCAACCTCAGCAGCAAGGGAATCACAGCGAACCACCTATGGATTTTGACGACGATATCCCCTTTGCACCAGTAACTCTCCCCTTCCCTCGTCACGCTATTCACGCAATTTAAGGACTTACATGAATCACTTGATGGTTGACCTTGAAACAATGGGCAACGGGCCATACGCGCCAGTTATTTCTATTGGGGCGGTATTCTTTGACCCGAATACCGGAGAAACAGGAGAAGAGTTCTCGGTAAATATCTCGCTTGAGTCATCAATGCGATATCGGGCGCGTCCTGACGCTTCAACGATTTTATGGTGGCTGGAACAGAGTGAAGAAGCCAGAAAATCGCTAACCAGCAACACTCAGGAGCTTTCAACGGCTCTTTCATGGTTATCTGAATTCATCATAAAGAACGCTAACCACAAATTCGTTCAGGTTTGGGGGAATGGAGCATCATTTGACTGCGTTATTCTCCGAAACAGTTATTCGCTGACAGGGCAGCCAGTTCCATGGCAGTGGTGGAATGACCGCGACGTAAGAACAATCGTCGAGCTTGGAAAGGTAATAGGATTCGACCCTAAGCGAGATATGCCATTCAAAGGAACTCGCCACAACGCTCTTGATGATGCCATTCACCAAGCCAAATACGTTTCAGCGATCTGGAAAAAGTTAGCTAAATAATCAACAGGAGAAAACCATGCCAGCGCCTCTGTATGGTGCGGATGACCCGCGCCGCTGTTCCGGCAATTCCGTATCGGAGGTGCTGGATAAATTCAGAAAAAACTACGATCGGATAATGTCGCTACCGCAGGAAACGAAAGAGGAAAAGGAATTTCGCCATTGTATATGGCTTGCAGAGAAAGAAGAACGCGAGCGAATTTACCAGACATCAATCCGACCATTCCGCAAAGCCACATATACCCACTTCCCTGAATATATCGACCCGCGCCTGCGTAATTACCGCTCACGCTATGGCGCTATCAGTAATGACTGAGGAATTTACAATGAGAGGACTTGCATACAATCCCGGCATTCTTCCGGCAGAAATGATTATTCGCCAACGCGTAAAGCCAATGCCATCGAGAGAGGAATTGCTTAAGAGAAAGAGTTTCGGTTCTGTTAATGACAACAAATATCTGAATGCGATGTTGCGCAAAGGAGGCAACCGGTGACTGGACATGCAGCGATCCTCGACATGTGCTGTGGCAGCCGCATGTTCTGGTTAGATAAGAATGACGAACGGGCGAGATAAGCGATCGGTTAAGTGCTATAGTAATGCGCTTTTGTATTTATGGAGTGAATATGAAAAATATCCTACTGGCATCATTGTTAGTGGCATCACCGGGTGCATTTGCAGCCAGCTTTGACTGCCAAAAGGCTTCGACAGCAATCGAACATAAAATCTGCGATAACGAACGTCTGTCAAAATTAGACGAACAGCTTAGCTCTGCCTATTCTAGTGCCCTCAAAGAAAACCCAGAGAACGCAGACACCCTAAAAATGGTTCAACGTCAGTGGGTAAATATGCGTGGAAAACTCACTGATAATAAGGCTCTGGAGCTGGCTTATCTTATCCAAATTAATGGCCTCAAAGGTTTGGGGAGTTCAGTCAGCGTAACAGCGGCCAATGAGATACCCACGTCGACGCAGAAACATTCTGAAGAGCAGGAAGAAACAAGTAAGGCAGAAGTTAAGTCGGTCAAGAACGGCAATAAGCTAACCTTAGAGTCATTCCGAGCTAAATATGTAGAAGTAGATGGTGAGTATTACAGCACGACGTCCATTCCTAGAGGCAGTTCGTTCTTGTTCACTTGCGCCAGTCGTATTGCTGATGACCAAGTGAATGTTTGGAAGAAACATGCAGCCAAAGAGGGCAAAATCGACCTATTCTTTGAGGTTGAGAATCACTTACACACTGCTATGTTGAACGCCAATTTCCAGAAGTTGAATTCAGACCCTGCCAAAAGAGGTATTTGTAATCTGATTAACGCAGTGCCGTAAGTAAATTTAGGGCCACAGTTGTGGCCTTAAATATTTTTTCAGCCTTTTCTTATTTGTAATAAGCAGTACTTAGTAGTGCTTATAAAACAGAATAAAAAACATATGACTTTGGCGATTACCCAGTAAATATATTCGAAATAAATGTAAATATCGACAATGAATAACTATCCTCGCACTCGCGGGGATTTCTTTTATCTGAACTCGCTACGGCGAGTTTTTTTTATTGAGATGATAAATGCACTTCCGAGTCACAGGTGAATGGAATGGAGAACCATTCAACAGAGTTATCGAAGCCGAGAACATCAGCGACTGCTATGACCACTGGATGCTGTGGGCGCAGATAGCACATGCAGACGTAACCAATATTCGAATTGAAGAACTGAAAGAACACCAAGCCGCCTGATGGCGGTTTCTTTTTGCCTGGAGAATTAAGATGACCGATACCAGCCTGATTCCTGAGAAAGAAGTGATGAACAAGCTCGGTGTTTCATCACGTCAGACAATCTGGAACTATACCAAACGGCACGGATTTCCGAAGCCAGTCAGAACCCACCCCAAATCATACCTTCGTGAAGCTGTTGAAGGGTGGATTCTTAACGGTGGCGTTAATCAGAAATGCTCCTGATGTGCCAGAACAATTTATCAGCGTGAAGCTCATACGCTTTGCGCTGAGCCTCTATCCAGTCGTGTTTATTGTACACGGACATTATCCCGCCAAGTTCATGACCGAGCATTCGCTCAGTAACATGAGGCTCGACATTCATCTCGGACAGACGTGTAACAAGCGTTCTTCTGAAATCGTGTGTTCGCCAGTAACCTAGATCCATCCCTCCCCTTATTCTATTTACGAATCGGTTGGCTGCAGCGATGCTGATCGGTTTGTTTATGTCTTCTCCAGGGAAAAGAACATCATTGTACGTTGTCATGGCCTTTTCGAGGAAAGGCTTAATTTGTTCGAAGATTGGACGGCGGATAACATTACCCATCTTGCTATGCTCTTTCGGTACGGTCCATACGTTTTCCAGCAGGTCAAATTCTGTCTTTTTTGCCAGCCTAAGCTCTGAGAGCCTCGCCCCCCACAGCATAAGCATCTGATGAAGTAGCTTATTTGACGTAGACGCACGGCTTCTTTCAATAGCAAGCCAAATCTTAGCCAGTTCGTGATACGACAGTACCCGATCCCCTACCTCAGCGCGGGAGCCGAAGTCCCTTGGTTGGATGCTCATAATTGCGCAACTATCTATCAACTGACGCCGCATGCACCAACTTATTGCTGATCTTAGTTGACTTAGCACCTGCCTTGCTCGGCGTGGATTATCTCTTTCTTCTTCGGTAAGCAGGTCAACCCATTGCTTAACCGTGATAGAAGATGCCGGACGATTAGGAAAGGCGTCATGCATGCGCTTCATAACCGTTGATCGGTAAAGTGCCTGGGTCTTTTCTCTGAGAGTTGTAGAGACGTAGTTGTCGAACCAGTAGTCGAGACACTGGGCGACCGTCATGGAGTTCTCCACCTTCTCTTCAAAATAAGTGCGTGGATCCGTTCCTGAGAAATAGAGCTTTCGCAAGTCAGCAGTGATCTGTCTGGCATCCTTCAAAGACAGGGATGGGTATCGACCAAGCCCAAGTCGATTAGGCTTGCCATGCCAGCGATAGCGGTACTGGAACTGGATGACCCCCTTCGGTGAAATTCGTACGCTGAGGCCATCGGCATCAGCCACTTCTTGTGGGCCCGAATATGGTTTACCATAAATACTACGCAGTTTTGTGTCGCTTATAGCCATAAATAATATTTGGTACGCTCAGAAATAATGGTTTGGTACACATCTGGTACACAATATCACATGGACAACAGCGCACAGTAAACAACTATATTTGACGTTCGTAGACATACTCAGGTGAAAAAATGGTTGTTTTTCGAGTTATAACAGACAGTTAATTAACTACAGTGGACAATGCTAGACAATGACAGACACAGATAAACAACCTACCTTCCTCTTTCACGATTACGAAACCTTTGGAACGCACCCCGCGTTAGATCGCCCTGCACAGTTCGCAGCCATTCGCACTGATAACGAATTCAATGTCATCGGCGAACCCGAAGTCTTTTACTGCAAGCCCGCGGATGAC
>ONZV01001074.1_pt1 | contig 13991 bp, 10 predicted proteins | sample 1671561 | NCBI WGS metagenome assembly ONZV01 (sample SAMN06348169, study PRJEB24527) | human gut metagenome | reverse complement strand
GATCTACACTCTTTCCCTACACGACGCTCTTCCGATCTCGCACCAGTACGCTGTGACCTTTGGCGCGCAAAACTTCCGCGAGGCGCTGGCAAAAAAGACCAGCCCTGCCCTGCACCACGAAGTAGACCCCAACACCGAGATCTGCGTGACCTGCGGCGGCACTGAGGCCATGATGGCAGCCATGATGACCATCTGCAACCCCGGCGACAAGGTGATGATCTTCTCACCGTTCTACGAGAACTACGGTGCCGATGCCATTCTTTCGGGCGCGGAACCCATCTATATCCCGCTGGTGCCGCCCACCTATGAGTTTGACATCAGCCTGATCGAAAAGGGCTTTGCCGAGGGTGCTAAGGCGCTGATCCTGTGCAATCCTTCCAATCCCTGCGGCAAGGTGTTCCGCCGCGACGAGCTGGAAGCCATTGCAAAGCTGGCCATCCAGTACGATGCCTTTGTGGTGACGGATGAGGTGTACGAGCATATCATCTATGCGCCGGCAGAGCATATCTGCATGGCAAGCCTGCCCGGCATGTTTGAGCACACCATCACCTGCAACTCGCTCTCCAAGACTTACTCCATCACGGGCTGGCGTCTGGGCTATCTGATCGGACCCGCAGAGGTCATTGAGGGCGCGCGCAAGGTGCACGACTTTCTCACTGTGGGTGCGGCTGCACCCCTACAGGAGGCCGCTGTGGCCGGTTTGGAGATGCCCGCCAGCTATTACGAAGAGCTGCAGGCCCTTTACACCGAAAAGCGCGATCATTTTCTGGCCGGGCTGGACCGTGTGGGGCTGAAGCACAATGTTCCGCAGGGCACCTATTTTGTGATGATCGATATTTCCGATTTTCTGGCGCTGCCCCAGTTCAAGGGCTGGACCGACCTGCAGTTCTGTGAGTGGATGATCCGGGAAGTGGGCGTGGCCGCTGTGCCTGGCTCCAGCTTCTTCCGGGAGCCGGTGAACCATCTGATCCGGATGCACTTTGCCCGCGGCACCGATGTGCTGGACGAAGCCGTCCGCCGGCTGGAAAAGCTGCAGGCTTTACTGAAATAAAAGCAAAACAAAAAACAACAGCGCCGCAGGAAGTTTCCTGCGGCGCTGTCTCTTTCCCGATACTCTATACACGATTCATCACACGGCGTGGCGCTGCACGGTGGGCATTGGCTCCACAAGAGCGGGATGCATCCCCTCGCGGTAGTCCAGGTCGCCCTGATCCATACCGCGCAGCAAGACCTCGGCGGTGGCAATGTTGGTGGCAATGGGTACGCTGTGCATATCGCACAGGCGGAGCAGATTCTGCTCGGTGATGCTGGCGGCATCCGCTTTCAGCGGGTCACGGAAGAACAACACCAGATCCACTTCGTCGCACGCAATGCGGGAAGTAATCTGCTGCACACCGCCCAAGCGCCCGGAGAGATAACAGTGCACGGGCAGGCCGGTAGTCTGCGCCAGCATCCGTCCGGTGGTACCGGTAGCAATGACTGTGTTTTTGGACAAAATGGCGCTGTAAGCAGTGCAGAACTGCAGTGCAAGCTCTTTGCGGGAATCGTGTGCAAGAATGGCGATCGTCATAGTGCTCTCTCCTTTGTTCCAAGTATAGTGTTGCGTGTGACAAACAACTTTCTCATTGGAAAGTGAAATGAAGTGAAATCGTTATCAAGCTTTTCAATATAGTTTTACCGCATCGAAATAGGGGTTGTCAAGGGGTTCTTGTACTTTTTACAAAACAAAATGGAGAAAGTAAGACTATATCTTTGTGAGAAGTGCAGAAAACTGGGATACAATCATCCATATCAGTGAGCGAACAGGAAAGGCAGATTGAAAACATAATTCAGTTTTTGTCTTTACTGAAAGAACATTTCATGGGAATAAAACAAAAATACAGGCTGGCGCAAATCGCACCAGCCTGTTTCGGAAAAAGCTTTTCAGTTTCGTTTCTAAATTATGAATATTATGGAGAAAACGCTCACTCCCGATTTCCGCACTGGAAAGGTGGGTTCAGCGGGCTTTAGCGGATCTGACCATTGCCGTGGATGATATACTTGTAGCTGCACAGCTCGGCCAGTCCCATGGGGCCGCGGGCGTGGAGTTTCTGGGTGGAAATGCCCATTTCACATCCAAGGCCGAATTCACCGCCATCCGTAAAGCGGGTGGAACAGTTCACATACACGGCGGCGCTGTCCACTGCGGCAGTGAACAGATCGGCATGGGCCTGTGTCTGGGTCAGGATGGCCTCGCTGTGGCCGGTGGAGTGCTCAGCAATATGCCCGATGGCCTCCTCCACGCTGTCCACGACCTTGACCGCGAGGATGTAGTCCAGAAATTCGGTGTCAAAGTCCTTATCTCCGGCAGGGGTGCCAGCGATTATGGCGGCGGCGCGCTTATCAAGACGAAGCTCTACCGGATGCAGACCCTTTGCAATGCGGTCCGGGCCAAGCCGCTGGGCCAGACGGGGAAGAAACTCCCCGGCAATGGCAGAGTGCACAAGGCACACCTCCTCGGCGTTGCACACGCTGGGGCGGCTGGCCTTGGCGTTCTCGATGATGTCCAGAGCTTTGTCCAGATCGGCGGTGTCGTCTACGTACACATGGCAGATGCCGGTGCCGGTCTGGATGCAGGGAACCTTGGCGTTCTGAACGCAGGCACGGATCAACCCGGCACCGCCGCGCGGGATCAGCAGATCCACATAGCCTACAGCGGTCATCAGAGCATTGGCAGAAGCGTGGGTGGTGTCCTCGATCAGGCAGACCGCTGTCTCGGGCAGACCGGCTTTTTTCAGGCCCTGCCGCAGAACGGTGACGATAGCGTTGGCACTGCGCCAGGCCTCCTTGCCGCAGCGCAGGATACAGGCATTGCCGCTCTTGATGGCAAGGGCAGCGGCATCGCTGGTCACATTGGGGCGGCTCTCGTAGATAATGGCGATCACACCCATGGGCACAGCCGTCTTTTCAATGACAAGCCCGTTGGGGCGCTCTACCCGATTCAGCACCCGGCCCACCGGGTCGGGCAGGGCGGCAACCTCGCGGATGCCCTGCGCCATGGCTTCGATGCGCGGAACGGTCAGGGCCAGACGATCCAGCATCACATCGCTGATGTGCCCTTTGGCAGCAGCCATGTCCTCGGCGTTGGCGGCAAGGATGGCAGACTGGTTCTGCGCATCGCATAAAGCGTCCGCCATGCCCAGCAGGGCCGCGTTGCGGGCGGTGTTATCGGCCAGCGCAAGGGCACTTTTGGCGCTGCGGGCGGCTTCCAGAATTTCCTGTGTGGTCATGTGTTCAGTCCTCCTTGCGGGCCGCAAAGCGGGTGCCTGCGGATCTGCCTGCGGCAATGTCGTACAAAAGCTCCGGGTGTGCGCCGTTGGCAATGACCATATCGGCACCGCTGCCCGTTACCATGCGGGCAGCGCGCAGTTTGGTGGCCATGCCGCCGGTGCCAAGGGCCGAACCGGCACCATCGGCCAGAGCCATCACCTCGGGGGTGATCTCCTCCACCAGCGGGATGAGCTTTGCATCCGTGTGGGTGTGGGGATTGGCGGTGTACAGGCCGTCGATGTCACTCAGCAGCACCAACATGTCAGCCTTGGCGCAGCAGGCCACGATGGCCGCCAGCGTGTCGTTGTCGCCAATGGAGGTGATCTCATCGGTGGCAACGGTGTCGTTTTCGTTGATGATGGGCAGGGCACCCAGCTCCAGCAGGCGGGACAGGGTGTTCTGAAAGTTCACGCGGCGTTCGGTGTGCTCCACGTCCACGCCGGTGAGCAGGATCTGCGCCACGGTGTGATTGTAGGCGTTGAACAGCCGGTCGTAGGTGTACATCAGCTCACACTGGCCCACAGCGGCGCAGGCCTGCTTGGTGGTGGTGTCCTTTGGGCGGGTTGGCAGTGAGAGCTTGCCCACGCCCATGCCAATGGCACCGGAGGACACCAGAATGACCTCATGGCCCTCGTTTTTCAGGTCGCTGAGCACCTTGACCAGCTGTTCCGTGTGGCGGATGTTCAGCCGTCCGGTGGCGTATGCCAGAGTAGAAGTGCCTACTTTTACAACGATGCGCATGATATCCTTAACCCTTTCCCATTTCCTTTGTCTTATTGTACGAGGCGATCACGGCATCCATCACCGCACCGCGCAGGCCGTGCTCTTCCAGCACGCGCACGCCCTGAATGGTGCTGCCGCCGGGGCTGCACACAGCATCCTTGAGTTCGCCGGGATGCTTTCCGCTTTCCAGCACCAGCTTTGCGCTGCCCAGAACCATCTGCGCGGCATATTCCTGCGCTTTGGCGCGGGGCAGGCCGCAGGCCACGCCGCCGTCGGCCAGAGCCTCAATAAACTGGTACACCCATGCCGGGCCGCAGCCGGAAACGCAGCTGGCGGCATCGATCAGACTTTCCGGCACGGCATCCAGACGGCCCGCAGGAGCCATGATCCTGAGGAAGGCTTCTTCTTCCTCAGCGGTGACATTGCTGGAACAGTACTGGATCATACCCTCGCCCACCGAAGCCGGGGTGTTGGGCATGATGCGGATCACAGGAAAGTCCTCACCGGCCATCTCCTGAATACGGGCGATCGAAAGGCCCGCTGCCATGCTGCACAGCACAAAACGGCTGGGGCGCTCGTCAAAGGTGAACTTGAGCGGCTGGAGCAGAGCTTCCATCATCTGGGGCTTTACCGCCAGAAAAATCAGGTCGCAGTCACCGGCCACCTCGGCATTGGTGGCTGTTTTGCAGCCCAGTTCTTTGGCCAGTGCCTGTGCCTTGGCCGCAGTGCGGTTTGCCAGAAAAACTTTCTTAGGGTCAACAGCTTTGCAAACGGCACGGGCGATGGCTCCACCCATGTTGCCGCAGCCCAGAAAACCAATGGTATCCATCATAGTTTGTACCCTCCCTCAAAACGGCACTTCAATCACAGCCGTCTGCTCCCATTCTAAGCGTAGAGGAATATAAAATCAAGGGCCTTTTCCGCTTTTTTGCCGGAAGAAGCCGCTTTTGCAGGCATTGCGCACCGCCGGAAGGGGTTTGGGAGGGCTGAGAAACGGCTTTTGAAACGAGAAACTGCCGGAGTGAAAACGCAGGAAGTCGTTCTTTGTTTACAAAATGGACAGAATCAATGCTTGCAATCGGGACGGCTTTTGCGGTATTATAATGTACGAAGCTGCCAATCACCGTACGCAGCGGGAAAAATTTCTACGGTCGGGAAAGGAAGGTTTTTGTGTCACAAACAACGAAGCGGGCACTGGAAGCATCGCTGAAAAAGTTGCTGCTGGAAAAGCCCCTCAATAAAATCACAATCAACGATATCACCGAGGACTGCGGCGTGAACCGCATGACCTTCTACTACCACTTCAAGGATATTTACGATCTGGTGGACTGGATCCTGATGGAAGATGCGGCCAAGACGATGGAAGGCCGCCAGAGCTTTGATACATGGACCGAAGCATTTCTGGACATCCTGCACCAGATCCGGGATAACAAAGCACTGGTACTGAACGTATACCGCTCTGTGGGTCGTGAACAGGTGGAGCAGTATCTGTACAAACTTCTGGACTCCATGCTGAAGGAATTTGCGGATCGCGAATGCCGCGACATCACCGTGCAGGACGATGACAAGCAGTTTGTGGTGGATTTTTACAAATATGCGCTGGTGGGCGTGGTGCTGGAATGGATCCGCCGGGATATGAAGACCGAGCCCGCTGTGATGGTAGAACGTATGGGACGGATGCTGCAGGGCGATCTGCGCCGCGCGTTATGCCGCCTTGCCAGCAATAAGATCCATCTGGAACAGGACGGTTGAACCGGAAGAACGACAAAATTTTATCATAATCCGCGCCGTGATGGGTTTTCTATCACGGCGCTTTTTCTGTTTATGGCAACTTGTGGGATAGAGTGGTAGAGTAATGGCATAGAAATAGAAAAAGAGATTTCCGAAAAATACCGTTTGGAGGAAAAGGATAATGAATACTTCTGTTGAGAGCCTGACTCATAAAATGCAGCGTGCTGCCGTTGGTAAAATGGTGGACGTGGTGCTTTCTCATGCCGATAAAGATCGTCAGAAAACCGTGGGACAGCTGGTGGATGTTGCAAAGCAGTTCTATGGCAGTTCGTTCAGCGCTGAAGCCTACGAACACGCCAGACAGACCCTGACCGACCCCGACAGCAAGTGGTCCAAGCTCATCAACTGTGTGCTGGATCAGACCGACCCCAACGTGGCCCGCACCATGGCGCTGAATCTGGGCTACGAGGCTTTCTTCCGCGGCACCAAGACCATCCGCGAGAACCGCGTGAAGTATCAGTGCAACATCCCTTGGCTGATCCTGTTCGACCCCACTTCCGCCTGCAATATGCACTGCGTGGGCTGCTGGGCCGGTGAATACGGTCACAAGAATAACCTCAGCTTTGAGGATATGGACAAGATCGTTACCGAGGGCAAGGAGCTGGGCGTGTACCTGTACATGCTGACCGGCGGCGAGCCGCTGGTGCGTAAGGCTGATATCCTCAAGCTGGCCGAGAAGCACAACGATGTGCAGTTTGCCATCTACACCAATTCCACCCTCATCGATGAGCCGTTCTGCAAAGAGGTGGTGCGTCTGGGCAACATTGCCTTCATGCTGTCCATCGAGGGCACCCCGGAGACCAACGATGCCCGCCGCGGTGAAGGGCACTATGCCGCTGTCATGAACGCGATGGATCTGCTGAAGAAGTACGGCATCGTGTTCGGCACGTCCATCTGCTATACCCGTGATAACATCGAAGCTGTCACCAACGATGAGTTCATGCGTTTCCTGTGTGAGAAGGGCGCACACTTCGGCTTCTACTTCCACTACATGCCCGTGGGCAACGAGGCAGCACCGGAACTGATGCCTACCCCGGAGCAGCGCAAATATATGATCGACCGCATCCGCTATCTGCGCTCGGAAGAGTGCGATATCCCGTTCTACCCGATGGATTTCCAGAACGACGGTGAGTTTGTGGGCGGCTGCATTGCCGGCGGACGCAACTACTTCCACATCAACTCTGCCGGTGACGCAGAGCCGTGCGTGTTCATCCACTACTCCAATGCCAATATCCACGACCAGAGCATTCTGGAAATTCTGCACAGCCCGCTGTTCATGGCTTATCACAACGGCCAGCCCTTCAACAAGAACCATCTGCGTCCCTGCCCGATGCTGGAAAACCCCGAACTGCTGCAGAAGATGGTGCACGAGACCGGTGCCCATAGCACCGACCTGCAGTCGCCGGAGAGCGTGGAGCACCTGTGCGAGAAGTGCAAGAACTATGCAGCCAACTGGCAGCCCACGGCGGACGAGATCTGGTCCCACACCAAGATCCGCGAGAGCCGCTACGAGAACTACAAGGACTGGAAGCCCTCGCAGCCCATTGAAAAGTAACGAAGGCAGACATCATAATGCAAACAAGGCCCAGGCGTTCCATTGAAGTGCGCTCCGTCAGGTAGGCAGAGAAATAATATAAGTTTTTGTTCGCCGTTTCCACAAGGAGACGGCGAATTTTTTGTGCAAAAGTGATGGTTCTTTCTTGACATAAAAATACCCCCAGAGTACGCAGAGTTTTTGTTTTACTCTGTCTACTCTAGGGGGAGCATATCACACTCAGAGAGGGTCTTGCTGTTTCATGAAAGAGTGGTTTTGAAAATTACCAGAACCAGTAGCGCTTTTTCAGCACAACATATGCAATGCCGATCAGAACCACTACAACACCACCGGCAATGAAGAAGGTCCAGTTGATATTGGCAAATTTCAGGTTCTGGTTGGTCAGCAGATAACGGCCTGCAGTATCGGCAGTGATGATGCCGTCGGTGTAGCTGTTCAGGTACTGCCACTTGTTGGAGACGGCGTTGTACAAATACAGGCGGGTATAGGTGCTCACATCCAGATCGATGCGCACCGAGCAGGGAAGAGCCGTGCCCTTGTCCAGCTCAAACTCGATGCCCTGATCGGACTCAGTCAGGGTGAGCATGGTGTCCAGCTCACTGGTGGTGCTCTTGACACCGCTGCCTGCAATCTGCATTGTGTAGCCATCGCCCACCACGCACAGGGTCTTGCCGGTGGTGCGCAGCGCATTGAGGATATCACCGGTCACGGTAGGCACCTCGGCCTGTGTGAAAACGATCTCGTTGTCCTCACTGTCCTGAATGGCCTGCACAACGGGATCGATCTCGATGGGAGCATCGTTATCCGGTTCGGTGGAGTTGCTGTCCGAAGAATTATCGGAAGAAGATGCAGCCGAACGGTTGACGATGACCGTGACCATGGCGGATGCAGTGCCGTTGGAAACGGTAATGGAAGTAGCGCCGGTGCCCACAGCCGTGATCACGCCGCTGGGGCTGACCGTGGCAATGTTGCTGTTGGCGGACTTATAGGTGAACTTCTGGGAAGCGGAAGAAGGCTTGACACTGGCGGTCAGGGTGCGGGTGGCACCGGGCTTGAGCACAACGTAGGAAGGATTCACCGTGACGACCTGACCGCTGTTGGAAGAACCAGTGCTGGCGGTGCTGGCGCCGGAGTTGGGAATACTCATGACCGTGACATTGGTGGTAGCAGTCACCGAACCGCAGGTAGCGGTAATGGTGGCGGTGCCGGGGGCAATGCCGGTAACACGGCCGAAATTGTTCACCGTGGCGACCTTCTCATTGGAAGAGGTCAGGGCGACGGTGGCATAGTTGGAAGCCGAAGTAGGCCGCACCTGCAGCTGTGCCGAGACCGAGTTGCCAACATAGATAGTGTTGGAGGAAAGGGAAAGGTCCATCTCGGTAACGATCATGGAAGAATCCATGGAGACAACGATGGTGTAGGCACAGATCTGGTTGCCTGCGGCAGCGGTGATGCGGGTGGTGCCTACGCCCACAGCCTGCACGACACCGGAGTTGCTCACGGTCAGAATGGAAGTATCGTCCGAGATAAAGACAACCGAGTCGGTAGAGTTGCGCGGACGCACCACAGGAGACAGCTGCTGAGAGGAACCCAGCAGCATGTTGGCGGTATAGCTGCCGGCCTCAATGCTTTCGGCAGGCACGTCCTGATCCCAGGGCATGGCAACGCCGCTCAGGGCAAGGCCGGAGACAGGGCTTGCTGCGGCCGCAGACACAGCTGTGCCGCAGGCCAGCAGGCAGAGCGCTGCCGCACAGACGGCCAGTTTTTTTGCGGTTGATTTCATAGTAAGTGTACCTCTTTGGGTGATATAACGGCGGCTGGCAGTCAGCACAGCTCCGGTTTAGCGGAACAGAACGCCCAGGGCTTCCATTGCGTACTCGAAATAGGTGACCTGATCGTACTCCACGCGGGCAGTAACGCTCATGCCGTTGGAAAGATCCACCTTGTCGCCGCTGCGGCTCACCACATAAGTGGCATCGGGCTTAATGGTCATCTTATAGTAGGAAGCGTTGGAGCTGGCCGTCACGTCACTGTCAATGGCCGTTACAGTGCCGGTCAGGGTGCCATAGGAATACTCCGAAAGGCCGGTAATGGCAATCTTGCACGGGTCACCCACATGAAGCAGCGGGCGGTCATTCACGGTGACCATGGCAACGATCTCCAGATCGTCGTTCTCGCTGGCAACAGTGGCCAGCGGGGAGCCTGCGCTCAGCACCATGCCCTCTTTGTAAGGAGTATCCATGTGGATCACACCGGAGGTGGGGGCGTAGATGTAGTAATCGTTGGCACCGGTGTTCAAGGCATCGAGCTGAGCCTGAACGTTGTCCACGTTGCTCTGTGCGCTGGTAATGCTCTGGGAGATGGACTGCATGGTGGAGTAGTACAGAGCTTCTACTTCGCTCTGGCTCTGCTCCATCATGGTCTTGATCTGAGCATCGGAGTAACCGGCAGCCTGATAGGCCGTGGCATCAAAGGTCTTCTGAGAGACCTGGCTCTTGTAGGTCTCGTACTGATAGTAGTAGGGCTGATCTTCGGGGTTTGTCTCGCTGAAGTAGTTGGTATCATCCTGCACGCACTGCAGCAGCTTGTTGTACTGGTCCAGCTGGGTCTGGTAGATCTTGAGCTGGCTTTCCAGGTTATCCTGCTGCATGTCGATATCCGTGCTCTTGATGTGGGCCACGAGGTCGCCCTCGTTCACATAGCTGCCCTCCGAAATATACATCTCGGTAATGGAGCCGGAATAACTGGACATGATATAGGTTTTATTGCTGGCCTGCACGGTGCCTGCGTTCTGGCTGACATAAATGCGGTTGGTATGGGTGCTCCACACCACCAGAAACAGCATGAAGATGCCCACCAGAATGACAAAAGCGTAGCCATAAGGCGGCAGCTTTTTTTCCATCATGATGCGGCGATCCTGCAGATCCGAAAGGTTCTGAACTTTAATCGTCATAATTACTTGGTCTCCATAAAGACATCGACCACGGCATCATCCTCGTCCTGATTGACATAGATGGTATAGGAGGTGCCGGTCAGTTTCTGCTCATTCTCAAAAGCGTGGACCTGCAGCTTGTAGGAAGCCAGCTGGCTTTCGGGCATGGGGCCGGTGTAGTGGGCATACAGGCAGTTCTTCACGCGCAGAATAGCATCCATATGGTAGTCCTGCTCCATCTGGCCGATGAACTGGGTAGCCTGCTGCATCATGTACAGGTGCATCTGACGGTCCTCACCAACCACCATGGCCTGCACAATGGGGCCAATGGGCTGTGCGTTGTTGCTCTTGATAAAGTTGTGCATCTGGGTCAGCACCACGGGCAGACTGGCCATCTCTTCCGGATGGATCTCACGGGAGAGCACATTGGTGAGCTTCAGGGTCTTGTTCTCGGCTACTTTGATCTCTTTCATGTTGAATACCTCGGTTCCTTTTCAGATTTACCTCAGAAGAGGCAGTAATAGGCAATCGAGAAAGGGGAGAAAACCGCTGCAGAGAGCAGCTTCCTCTCCGCTCCCGATCGCCTACTACTTATAAAAGTAATAGGGATCTTGCAAATAAAATGTGCCCGGAGGCATTTTGCCTCCGGGCACACCATAGTGAGGCATAGTTACCTGAGCAGGCGGGGCCTGTTCAGGATAACACCATCTACTTCTACTAAACAGAAAGTCTTTCTAGCTCTTTTTATCTGACACAGCAAAACTATGTCAAATCAAGCTATCCATCATGAATGACTCCCTTTCATATGTAACCGGGTGCGCACCCGGCTGCAACACATCAATAGGTGATCGACTCACCGTCGTCATCCTCTTCCACCACGGCCTGCATGACAGACTGCTTGGGCTCTGCCTTTTTGCTGCGGTAGATACCCTGCTGCATGTTCCACAGCTCGTAGTACTTGCCTTCCTTGGCAAGCAGCTCATCGTGCGTGCCGCGTTCCACGATCTTGCCGTGATCCATCACAAGGATCAGATCACAGTCACGAACAGTGGACAGGCGGTGAGCTACGATCAGCATGGAACGATCTGCAAGCTGATCGTAGATCATGTTGAAGATCAGATTTTCCGTAGCAAAGTCCAGATTACTGGTGGATTCATCCAGAATGTAGAGGTTGGAATCTTTCAGGAAAGCGCGTGCCAGCGCAATGCGCTGCTTTTCACCGCCGGACAGGCCGTTGCCTGCTTCTTCCAGATAGGTGTTATACTGCAGGGGCAGATGACGGATAAAGTCGTGAGCATCTGCCTTCTTGGCAGCTTCCTTAACTTCGTCCATCGTAGCGTCCATACGGGAAACGCGGATGTTATCATAAATGGTCTTGCTGAACAGCTCAACGTTCTGCGGCACATAAGAAATTGCGCGGCGGACAGAATCATTGGTGTATTCAGCCAGATTCACACCGTTCAAGTCGATCTCGCCATCTTCCGGTTCATAATACTTGAGCAGAAGCTTGGTGATCGTGGATTTGCCGCTGCCGCTGCTGCCCACCAGCGCGACCTTTTTACCGGCCGGAATGGTAAAGCTGATGTGATCCAGTGCAGGGGCACGGTTGCCATAACGGAAAGTGACATCCTTGAACTCGATATCGCCCTCCACCTTGTCCAGATCGGTGCGGTCTTCGTCGCCGACCGTCTCGGAGGGATAATCCATGATCTCGCCCAGACGCTTCATGGAAATGCTGGCCTCCTGAATCTGCATCTGCAGACCAATCAGGTTGCTCAGCGGAGAAGTAAAGTAAGAGGACAGCGTGCTGAAGGCCATGAATCCGCCCAGTGTCATCTCCCCCTTCAGAACCTGACTGATACCCACATAGGTGGTCAGCATGCTGAAACCGGTGGAAATGAAGGAGGAAATCAGGCCCTGCGTGGTGCTGATCTTGCTGGAGCGCAGGCTGATCTTCAGGCTCTTGATGTACTCACGCTCGAGGTTCTCCATTTCGGTATCCTCGTTGGCGTTGCACTTGACCGTCTCAATGCCGCGCAGGCTTTCGATCATCTGGCTGTTCAGTGCAGCGGACTGCACCATGGTCTCTTCGTTGATCTTTTTGTAAGGTTGCTTGTAAATCAGCACCAGCAGAATGCTGACCAGAGCCATGAACAGCGAGATCGAGAAGAGCATCGCATTCATGCGGAACAGAATGATACCGGTAATAATGGCCATCGAGATATCCATGATCAGGCTCAGCGCAATGCTGGTGAAGATGGATTTGATGGTGTTTGCATCCGAATAACGGGTGGTGATATCACCAGTCTTGCGGGTGGCAAAGAACTTCATGGGCAGACGGAAGATATGCCCGAAGTAACCCAGCATCAGCGGAATATCGATCTTGATGGATAGGTGGATCAGAACCCACTGCCGGACAAAGCCCACCAGCGTATTGGTGATGCTGACCATGCTGAACACAAGGATCAGCGTGACCAGCAGATTGTCTAGGCCATATGGCAAGACCTCGTCCATCAGGATCTTGTTGAACATGGAGGAGGCAATGCCCAGAATCGTAACGATCAGAGAACTCAGGATCGCATAGGCAAAGAGCTTTTTCTGGGGCAGCAACAGGTCGATGTAACGCTTGAACATGCCGCCCTTTTCGATCTTACCGCCCTTGAACTCCGAGGTGGGGTTCATCAGCAGCAGAACACCGGTAAAGTTCTTGTAGAACTCATCCAGAGAGATCTTTTTCAGCTCACTGCCAGGGTCGCCGATCACGACATAATCCTTGCACTTGTGTTTTTTGCCGTTCTTCTCATCTTCCTTGGCGGCTTCGGCTTCTTTCAGCATGTGCCGACGACGCTCACCGTCATCTTTGATGGTGGTCTTTTTAAAGACAACCACAAAGTGGGCCAGACCCTGATCGGTGATGACCTGCGCAATGCAGGGCAGCGAGAAATCGCTGAGGAAATTTTCACGGTCTACGCGAACCGCTGCAGTGGTGAAACCCAACTCATTAGCGGCTTTCTGCAAACCAACAAGGTTCGTGCCTTTCAGGTCGGTACCCATCATATCGCGCAGGCGGGTGATGGTAACTTCCTTTTTGTAATGGAGGCACACCATTGCGAGGCAGGCAGCCGCACAGTCAGTGGTGTCGTGCTGCCGGACATAGGTATAACGCATAGATGCTTCCTTTGATCATATACAAATTTATTCAAACAGCGGCAGGCGTTTTGAAGAAGCGGCCTGCCGCAGATCTGACAACGTGAAAAGAGCCGGAGCCTGAAACAACAGCACAGAGACCGGTGCTTTGTCCTGTCCTGCGGAGAACCATGACAAAACACCGGTCGGCTGCTATCAAAAGAAGGGAGCACCTACCCTTTGATCTGTGTGCCGGACTTTGGAAAAACAGATACAAATTCCCAAAGCTTATAAGCAGTATACCACAATGTGACATCTTCTTCAAGTAGTCAAATTTTAAGAAATCATTATGCTTGATGCTTTTTTCGCATGGATGCTGTGTTTTTGGGACAGAGAAGCCCCAAAACAGAGGAGAAACACGACTGCATGGCTGTACAGAAAAAGGGTGTAGTGTGGGACAAACAAAAAAGGCAATGTTCTGTGGAACATTGCCTTTTCTTCTGGCGCCTCTTGCCTGACTCGAACAGGCGACACCCTGATTAACAGTCAGGTGCT
>ONZV01001057.1_pt1 | contig 14240 bp, 9 predicted proteins | sample 1671561 | NCBI WGS metagenome assembly ONZV01 (sample SAMN06348169, study PRJEB24527) | human gut metagenome | reverse complement strand
AAGTCACTTTTTATCGAATTTTGCGCAAAACTTATCTATGAAATATTGTCTTTTTAATATAGCATTCTGGGGGCTACTATTTTTCAATTTATTTGAGGCCGCAGCTAATTCAAACATCTATACAATCTCGGGACGTGTGACCGAGGCAAAAACGAATTCCCCTTTGCCTGGTGCTTCTATTCTCATTAAAGGTACCTATTTGTGGGCCGTATCCAATCAGAAAGGAGAATTTACGATACAAGGAGTACAAGAGGGAAAATATAATCTGGAGGTTTCTTTTCTTGGTTATGTACCGGCAACAATTCCCGTAAATGTACGCAGCAATATCAATAACCTTCCTATCATACTCAAAGAAAATACACTTGCACTGGATGATGTAGTCGTCACTGCACAAGCACCCAAAAATGAATTAAACACGACGCTCACTATCGGAAATCATGCATTGGAACATCTACAGGTGTCCAACGTGAGCGATATCTCCGCTCTCCTTCCGGGAGGAAAGACTAAAGTGCCGGATCTTACCGCCAATAATATCTTCTCATTACGCGACGGAGGGTCAACAGCCGGCAATGCCGCATTTGGAACAGCCGTAGAAGTGGATGGAGTTCGTATTGGAAACAATGGTTCGTTTGGCAATATGAGCGGAGTGGATACCCGGAATATCACTGTTGCAGATATTGAATCGGTGGAAGTCATCACCGGAGTGCCTTCGGCAGAATATGGAGACTTGAATAGTGGTATGGTCAAGATTCACACCCGGAAAGGGAAAACACCCTGGAACATATTGCTGTCTATCAATCCTCGCACCGAACAGGTTTCATTTGCTAAAGGATTGGATTTAGGAAACGATAAAGGAGTCATCAACATAAACGGTGAGTGGACCAAGGCTACTCAAAAGTTGGTATCTCCCTATTCTTCTTATACAAGAAGGGGATTCTCTGCCGGATATAGCAACACGTTCCGCAACGTATTAAGATTCGACATCGGTGTTACAGGCAATATCGGAGGAATGAATACCAAAGATGATCCTGATGCCTATTCGGGAGAATACAACAAAGTGAGAGACAACGTATTCCGGGCAAACACTTCACTGGCCTGGCTGCTCAACAAATCGTGGATAACCAACCTTAAGTTCGACGCATCGATATACTACAATGATAACAACTCCCACGCGCATACGTTCTACTCCTATGCATCGGAGCAACCGGCTGTTCATGCCACGGAGGAAGGATATTTTATGGCAAACAAACTGCCATATACTTACTTTGCCGACCAAATCATCGACTCCAAAGAACTGGATTATGCCGCATCGTTAAAATATGAATGGAACAGACGGTTTAAGACTGTAAACAGCAACCTGAAAGCGGGTGTTCAATGGAAAGCAACAGGCAATGTGGGTGAAGGAGAATATTACAAAGACCCAGCATTGGCTCCGAACGGTTATCGTCCCCGTCCTTACACTACTTATCCATATATGCATAATGTTTCGCTTTATGCAGAAGAAAGTCTGTCATTTCCTGTGGGAAATACCATGCTTAGACTGATGGCAGGGGTACGTTGGGAACATTTGTTTATCAAGGGAACGAAATATAAGAACCTGAATACTCTTTCACCACGTTTCAATGCCAGATGGCAGTTGAACGAACATATCGCTATCCGTGGCGGTTGGGGAATTACCGAAAAACTTCCCTCTTTCTACACCTTGTATCCCAAACAGGAATATCGGGACATACAGACCTTCGGCTTTTCCTATAATAAGATTGAATCATCTTATATATATTATAGTCAGCCCTACACGTTATTGCACAATGAAAACCTACGCTGGCAACGGAATCAGAACGCAGAAATCGGTCTGGACGTCAACATTGCCCGTACCCGGATTTCATTAGTCGGTTATTTCAACCGTACCAAGCTGCCGTATAAATACGCAAGTACTTATACTCCGTTCTCCTATGATGTGCTCCAATTGCCGGATGGATTCACGATGCCGACTAACCCGCAAATCAATATAGATAACCAGACAGGGATGGTTTACATACGCGACAATGCATCCAGTTACTGGACTCCTATGGATGTCAAAGTGACCGACCAGACTTTTGTAAAGTCAACTTCTCCCGACAATGGAATGGACGTGATTCGTCGCGGAGCGGAAATGATTGTTGATTTCCCGGAAATTACTCCGATTCGCACGCAATTCCGGGTAGATGCCGCTTATACTTATACGAAATACATCGACAACTCTTTATCGTATTATTATCAGAATGGATGGTCGCACACCAGTCTTGCCAATCGTTCTTACCAATATGTAGGTATCTACGCCAACGGCGACAACTTATCGACTACTGCCAACGGCAAGCGTACCCACTCGCTGGATGCCAATATCACAGCCATCACCCGTATTCCGAAAGCCAGATTGATTATCTCGTGCCGACTGGAAGCTTCGCTTGTGAAGCGTTCGCAGAACATCTCCGAGTATCAAGGAAAAGAATATGCTTTCAATGTGAGCGAAAGCAGTAATACCCAAACCGGGGGAAGTATCTATGACGGTAACTCTTATACCGCTATCTGGCCGGTAGCATACCTCGACCTGAATAATGAGATGCATCCTTTCACATCAGCAGAAGCCGCGAATCCGGCATTCTCCTACCTGATACGCAAATCGGGCAATGCCTATACATTTGCAGCAGACGGATATGATCCTTATTTTTCTGCCAATATCAATATCACCAAAGAGATTGGAGACTATGTATCTCTTTCTCTCAATGCGATTAATTTCACCAACTCACGGCCTTATGTAAAATCTCATGCAACGGGTGTAAGCGCTCTCTTCACCCCGGATTTCTATTATGGACTTACTTGCCGTATCAAATTCTAACTATATGAAACAATTCATCTACATATTATTACTAACAGTGACTGGCATCTTTGCGGGATGCACAGATATCGATAAAGAGAATCCGTATGACAACCAGTTGCACAGCCTGCAGGTTACTGCCGTATATCCGGACGGATACACGGATCATCTCCGGGAAGGAGTGACCGTAAAGATTGAAGATGTCGACCGTGGAAATTCTTACAAGGCTAAAACCGACAAGAATGGAGTGGCGCAATTCTCTTTGACCAAAGGTATATACCGCGTACAAGTCAGCGACAAAGGCGGAAAGGATATTTTCAACGGATTAGCTGATAATGTCAAACTAACCAGCGGAGACATATCTCTTAATCTCCCGCTCATTCATTCCAAGGCCGGGACGATCATTATTAAAGAGATTTACTGCGGAGGATGCACAAAGTTACCGCTGGAAGGAAATTATCAATCCGACAAGTACATTATCCTGCATAATAACGACTCGGAAGTGCAATATCTGGATAGTTTATGCTTCGGAGCACTCGACCCTTACAATTCACAAGCCACTAATGTATGGGTGACACAGGATGAAGCAACCGGAGCAACTATCTTCAAGGACTTTGCTCCCATCGTTCAGTGTATCTGGCAATTTGGCGGTACCGGTAAAACGTTCCCGCTTCAGCCGGGAGAAGATGCAGTGATTGCCATCAACGGAGCGGTTGACCATGCGGCACAATATCCGCAATCTGTCAACCTGAACAAACCCGGATATTTTGTATGCTATAATAATGTTTATTTTCCGAACACACAGTATCATCCGGCTCCGGGCGACCAGATCACACCGGATCATTACCTGAACGTAGTGTTGAAGACTGGTCAGGCGAACGCCTATTCATTCTCGATATTTTCTCCTGCCGCGGTTATTTTTAAAGCCAAGGATACCACGATACAGGACTTCGTTCTAAAAGAGGGAAGCGTCATACAAAAACCGGGAAGCACTACGGATCAGGTGATAGCGGTACCACTCGACTGGGTGATTGATGGCACGGAAATATATTATGGCGGTTCCTCCAACAATAAAAAGCGTATTTCTCCATCCATCGATGCGGGATATGTCACTCAAAGTGCCACATACAACGGACGCAGTTTATACCGTCATGTGGATGAAGAAGCGACACAGGAAGCGGGTTACGAAGTACTGGTAGATACAAACAATTCTTCTACCGATTTTTATGAACGGGAAAAACAATCTTTGCATGAGTGAGATGAAGAAAATATATATAACAGGTCTTTGGATTCTATGTCTGACATCCGGAGTTTCGGCACAGACTTATGACATCATCGAACGGCGTAACTCCTGGAATGCCGGGGCAAATGTCACAGGTATCATGATGGACAGTATTTCTGCTTCCTATGCCGAACTGTACGGAAAGAATAACCACGGTGATTTCCGCAACTATTACGAAGCAAAAGAAGCATGGAGTGCCGGAGCGGTAGCAAAGTCCATCACTCATCTGAAAGGTTATTCACTGACGGGTTCGTTCTCATTCGATCATACTTCAGGCAAGGATATGAGCGGTTCGATGTTTATCCACCCGGGATTTTATCCCGTAGACCTCCTGGAGTTCACACCCGGACGTAAAGACTTGCAAACTTACGCTTTCATGGGTGGTATTGCAACTGATATTTCACCCAACTGGCGATTAGGAGGAAAGATAGACTTTGCCGCTTCCAACTATTCCAAACGAAAGGACTTGCGGCATACCAATTACCGACTGGATTTGAAAATAGCCCCCAGCGTCATGTATCATTCGGGAGATATGGCGATCGGCTTTTCCTATATTCTCGGTAAAAACAGTGAATCAGTAAAAGCAGAAGTCATCGGTACAGCCGAAAACTCTTACAATGCTTTTCTGGATAAAGGACTTATGTATGGAGCTTACGAAGCATGGGACGGGAGTGGAATCCATCTTAGTGAATCGGGTGTCAACGGTTTCCCCATCAAAGAATTGTCGAACGGGGGAGCCTTGCAACTTCAATGGAAAGGATTTTACGGAGATGCTGAATACATGTATTCTTCAGGTTCTGCCGGTGAAAGAGATGCTATCTGGTTTAAATTTCCAACCCACCGGATTACCTCCCATTTGAGTTATCATTTCAAACAGGGAAAGAAAGAGCATTTTCTGCGACTGAACTTGCAATGGTCACATCTGGTCAACAATGAAAATGTGATAACCAAAGAAACTGTGAACGGGATAACGACCACTCACGTACACGGTTCCAATCGTATTTTTGAGCAGGATGTTTTCTCTGCTAATCCCGAATATGAATTGATTAGTCCCCGCACGGAACTTCGCCTGGGAACGAATATATCAACATTCAGACGACTGACCACACAGATGTATCCTTATGTGGTTTCGGAAAAGAAGATTTGTAGCCAGACTTATATCTCCAGCGTATTTCATCTAGGGAAACTCGACCTGAAAGCGGCTGCATCCTTTGCCATAGGAAACTTTACCGAGAAAAACAGGACTACGGCAACAGATACGGAACCGGGTGATCCGCCTTATCGGCTGACTGATTATTACAATCTGAAAAATGAATATGCAACCGCCCCACAAGCGACATTTCATCTCGGATTGCGCTATCATTTCAACTATGGAATTTATGCGGAAGTAGAAGGTAGTTATACGCACGGTTTCAACCTGCAATATATAGATGGTTCGAACCGTTGGAACGAGACTATCAAATTAGGATATACTTTTTGAAAACAATGAATATAAATAAACTAAATTATTAAGCAATGAAAAAGAGTTTGACATTTATCTTCGCAGCAGCGCTTTTGGTATCTTGCCAACAGGAAGAGAACGAAGCTACGACTCCTGCAAACAGTCGCATTACTATCTCTCCCATTATTACACGTGCTACGGAAGTTAACTTTGAGACCGGAGATAAAATCGGTGTTACAATCACCCAAAACGGTGACTTCGTATATGCAGAGAATAAACAGATGACATACAATGACGGAGTATTTGCAGGCGATTTACTCTGGTACCCGGAAGGAAATGACAAATCGCAAATAGTAGCCTATTATCCCTATAAAGAGGGTAATACTCCGGCTTCATTTACTGTTGAAACCGATCAGACTAGTGGATATGGAGCGTCAGATTTTATGGCAGCAAAGAAATCGGATGTACTTCCGACTACCAACGTTATAAGCATGAACTTCAAACACATGTTTACTAAATTAGTGATTAATGTAACAAAGGAAGTAGAAGCTAACATCTCGTCTATCGCATTGAAAGGTTCCATCCCGACTGCAACTCTTGATTTGAGTGCTCTCACAGTGACTGCTGATGCAAACGCCTCCGCAACAAGCATTGTTGCACAAGCCGTTAAAGCGAATGAGACATACCGCGCCATTATCGTTCCCCAAACAGTAGCCTTGACGCTTGAAGTAGCAACATCTGACGGCAAGACCTTGTCACAGAAGCTCACATCTACCACTTTGGCACAAGGAGGACAATACAGTGTGAACATTCGCGTGTTACCTGACGATATAGAAGTCAAACTTAGTGGTGACATTGAAAACTGGACAGATGAGGGTGAAATTGGAGCTGATAATGAGATTCCTTTCGAGGAACATCTCGATCAGAACTATTTCCTGTATGATAATGTAAAATATAAGACTGTAACTCTCTCAAACGGTACGACATGGATGGCTGAACCGCTTATTTATTTACCGAAAGGGTATACTCCTTCAAGTGATCCAACTGCTGATAGCCATGTTTGGTATCCGTATGAAATCACAGCCGACGGTGCAACTGTAGCTACAACAAAAGAAAGTGCCATAAAAGAATTAGGTTATCTATATGATTTCCAGGCTGCACTAGGTGGTAAAGAAATTACTGATAGTAATCTGACCTCCTTTGAAGGAGCACAAGGAATCTGCCCGAAAGGATGGCACATACCGACACGTCTGGAGTACTTTAATCTGGTAGGAAAAACAACGAATGATGCCGACGGCAAGGTACCGGCTGATGGTGATAAAGCTCTTTTTTATGATGCAGCTTATGATGGAGCCAAAATATCATCACTGATGGATGCAGGATTCAATTACCAATTCTCCGGTGTTCGTATGGCAACAAGTCTTACAGGCGTCGGCAGCTACCAAAAAACTGCAATAGCAGATGACGCCAAGATTCAAGCTGCGTGGCATGGAAAACCGGCAATGAATTATCTCATGACTTCGACCGCCTACAAACCCATATACAATAGTACCAGCGGCCTACTAACCAATATACAGTTCTTTGGATTAATGAGTACAATCAATGCAACCAAGTATCCGGAAGGCAGATTATCATTATCTTATGTTAGCATTAAAGCCGGTATGCAAGTTCGTTGCATAAGGGATCAAGCCGGCAACTAAAAGACTAATATTTGTTTCATGCCTTGAAACCTTTAGTTTCTCGGTGAGAAACCAACAGTTTCAAGGTTTGAAACTACCAGTTTCACACTGGGAAACTAAAAGTTTCAAGTAAGGCTACCCCCCTCGCCCGTAAGGCGAACTACGATAAGCTATAAACAAACGAAAAACAGATTACAAACTATATAAAAACGAAGCAATAACAATGAAAACAAAAAAGCTAACAATCGCAATTGCCATCGTGGCAATGACTTTTATCGGAACTTCATGTGGTAACAAACAACAGAAAAGCGCATCAGAAGCAACTACAGAACAGTCTGCATCTTCCGCCTTGGAAATTGATTCTCTTCTTGCCAATGCCGAAAGCCTTGCAGGACAAGAAGTGACCATTGAAGGCGTCTGCACACATACCTGCAAACATGGCGCAAAGAAAATCTTCCTGATGGGTAGCGACGATACCCAAGTGATCCGTGTAGAAGCGGGCACTTTGGGAGCATTCGATCCTAAATGCGTGAACTCCATCGTTCGTGTTACCGGAACACTGAAAGAACAACGCATTGACGAAGCCTACCTCCAGAACTGGGAAGCGCAACTCAAAGCACAGGCTGCCGAGAAACACGGAACCGGTGAAGCCGGATGCGACTCTGAAAAGAAAGCACGTGGTGAAACAGCCAACAGCCCTGAAGCCCGCATTGCAGATTTCCGTGCAAAAATAGCCGACCGCAAGGCAGAAACAGGAAAAGAGTATTTATCTTTCTATTTCATGGAAGCTGACTCGTATGAAGTGGAGTAGTAACATCCGTAAGTGGAGTCGGCTCATACACCGTGACTTATCATTTTTCTTTTCCGGAATGGTATTGATATATGCCATTTCCGGAATTGTAATGAATCACCGTGACACTATTAATCCGAACTTCTCCATCACACGGAAAGAGTATAAGATAGCAGAAAAGCTACCGGATAAAGCAGGAATGAATAAGGAGAAAGTGCTCACTCTCCTAGAACCATTGGGAGAAAGCGGCAACTATACCAAATATTACTTCCCGAAAACGGACGTAATGAAAGTCTTCCTGAAAGGCGGCTCCAATCTCCTGGTAAACGTGAAGACAGGAGAAGCGGTATATGAATCCGTCACCCGCCGCCCGCTTATCGGAGCAATGTCCCGCTTACATTACAACCCGGGACAATGGTGGACTTACTTTGCTGATATTTTCGCCATCGCTCTTATTATCATTACTCTCTCCGGCATCATCATGCTGAAAGGAAATAAGGGTATTATCGGCAGAGGAGGAATTGAAGTCATTGTCGGAATCTTGATTCCCATTCTTTTCCTTTTCTTCTTTTGAATAGAATAACAGATAAAATCAAATGGAACATATTATCGAATGTAACAATCTGACGCACTATTACGGCAAACGGTTGATTTACGAAAATCTTAGTTTCACAGTACCCAAAGGACGCATCCTGGGACTGTTGGGAAAGAACGGTACGGGCAAGACCACCACTATCAATATCTTGAGCGGTTACCTGAAACCCCGTTCGGGAGAATGTCGCATCTTCGGACAGGAGATACAGACAATGGCACCGGCTCTGCGTCGCAATATCGGACTGCTCATCGAAGGTCATGTGCAATATCAATTCATGACCATCACCGAGATAGAGAAATTCTACGCAGCTTTCTACCCCGGTCAATGGAAAAAGGAAGCGTACTATGAACTGATGAATAAGTTGAAAGTCGCTCCCGGACAACGTATCTCACGTATGTCATGCGGACAGCGCTCACAAGTTGCCCTCGGACTTATCCTTGCACAAAACCCGGAACTTCTAGTATTGGACGACTTCTCACTCGGACTCGATCCCGGCTACCGCCGCTTGTTTGTCGACTATCTCCGTGACTATGCCCGCTCGGAAGGGAAAACCGTCTTCCTGACCTCACATATCATTCAGGATATGGAACGACTCGTTGATGACTGTATTATCATGGACTACGGAAAGATACTGATTCAGAAACCAATCGTCGAATTACTGGAAAAAGGACGTCGCTACACTTTCACTATTCCCGAAGGTTATGAACTTCCTGCGTCTGATGATTTCTATCATCCTTCTGTCATGCGAAACCAGTTGGAGACTTTCTCCTTCCTGCAACCGGCAGAGACAGAAGCAAAACTGAAATCAATGTCAGTACCTTACACTAATTTTCATAGTGAACAGGTAAATTTGGAGGATGCATTTATCGGCCTGACAGGCAAATACTGATTAAATTAAGAATAAGAATTGGCTACTCGTAACCCACAAATCATAATTCATAAATCATAAATCCTCAAAAATGTACGCTATATTTTATAAAGAATGGATAAAGACACGGTGGTATTTTCTGCTTGCCGTGCTCGCCACACTCGGTTTTACAGGCTATTGTATGCTTCGCATCAACCGGGTGGTAGAAATGAAAGGGGCTGCTCATGTATGGGAAGTCATGCTGCAACGCGATGTTATCTTCATTGATATGTTGCAATATATCCCCCTGATTGCCGGAATCCTGATGGCAATCGTGCAGTTTGTCCCCGAGATGCAACGCAAATGTTTGAAACTGACTCTCCATCTGCCTTATCCGGAACTAAAAATGACGGGCAATATGTTACTCTCCGGACTCATATTGATTCTTGTCTGTTTTGCTTCTAATTTCCTGTTGATGGAAGTATACCTGAACGGAATACTTGCCCATGAACTGAAGAACCACATATTGCTCACCGCTTTAACGTGGTATCTTGCCGGGATTTCCGGCTACCTGCTCGTCGCATGGATCTGCCTTGACCCGGCATGGAAACGTCGTATTCTGAATCTCATTATCGCTGTATTGTTACTCCGGATCTTCTTTCTGTCGCCCACACCGGAAGCATACAACAAGTTCCTCCCTTATTTAGTGGTTTATACTTTGTTGACAGCTTCTTTCTCGTGGCTTTCTATCGTACGATTTAAGGCCGGAAAGCAGGACTAAACAATTAAAAATTAAAGATTAAAAATTAAAAGATTGAGAAATGAGACGTTTCAGTACCATACTATTATATGTAACCATCGCTTTCCTGCTTCTTTGGCAGTTGCCTTGGTGTTACAATTTCTTTGTCGTAAAGCCGGAGAAGACTCCCTTTACCCTATATAGTTTCGTCATTGGCGATTTCGCACAGATGGGACAGGAAGAGGGAAAGGGAAGCGTGCGTCGCGACTTGGCAGGAAACATTTATTCGGAAGCTGCTTTCGACAGCATCCTGCCTATGTTTTACTTCCGCCAGTTGATGTCTGACGAGCGTTTTCCAGATACCATTCAAGGAATCGCAGTGACTCCCAAAATGGTGCAGACGGAAAACTTCAACTTCCGCAGCGTTCCTTCGGATATCAATGCGCCTTCTATCGGACTTTACCCGCTAATGGAATCCATGTCAGGACGTGTGGATTTAAAAATGCCGGATGATGTATTCCGCATCACCTCCAAAGGGATCGAATTCATCGACATGGCTACCAACAGCGTGAAGGAAGATAAAAGCCTTCAGTTTACCGAAGCTATGACTAAGAAAGATTTTCGTTTCCCGGCAACGGAGATTGTAGGAAATCCGACGGTGAAAAAGGAGTATGACGAAGGTTACCTTCTATTGGATGCCGACCGCCGTCTGTTTCATCTGAAACAGGTGAAAGGGCGTCCGTATGTCCGTGCCATCACCTTGCCTGAAGGACTGACGTTAAAGCATCTGTATCTGACCGAGTTCAGAAACAAAAAGACGCTTGCTTTTATGACCGATGTCAACAACGCCTTCTATGTGTTGCAGAATCGGACGTATGAAATCGTAAAAACAGGAATCCCTGTATTCAATCCCGAAACGGATGCATTAACCATCATCGGTAATATGTTCGACTGGACGGTACGTGTGACTACTCCGACCTCTGATAATTATTACGCATTGGATGCCAACGATTATTCGCTGATAAAGAAGCTGGAGAATGAATCGAACGTTCATTCCATGCCAGGTATTACTTTCACATCTTATACTGATAAATATGTAATGCCACGTTTCGAATAGTATTCCCATATTGAATGTAACAGTTGCAAGGGACTATCAAAAGTCAATCTATTAAATATGACTTTGGGTAGTCCCTTATTGTTTTCTTCCCATGCATGTATAGGAAACAAAAAGAATTACAATCTTTTCTTCTGTAAGTATGGACTTTTTCCGGCAAGAAAGTCTATCTTTGCCTACTCATTCAACCATTTAAACCGCAATTGCTTCTGCATTATACACAAACAAATACGGTAAAAACAAAAAAACTCAAATTAAAAACCGTATGAAAATTTACCAAGCATTTGCTTTCCTAAGTCTCTTTATTATGTTGTTCTACAATTGTTCGCTTCCTGCTGATGACGAAGAAAAGGGAGATTTAGAAGGAGAAGACACCATCACGCCCGAACTTCCCTGGGAAGGAGAGCTGGACAAATTCACCATCAATTCTAAAGAAGGAATCCATCTGAATGATCCACAGGAGGACGCAGGAACAGCCTATGTCACCATTCCTTCTACCTCTGTAAAAAATACCCGTTGGGAATTTGGAGTTCACCTCACCTTTAATCCCTCCGCCAACAATTATGCACGATTTTACCTAGCCGCTTCTTCCAATGTACTTTCCGACAAGCTAAACGGTTATTATATTCAGATAGGAGGAGCCAAAGATAATGTAGCTCTTTACCGCCAGAATGGGGACGAAGTTAAACTATTAGCTTCCGGCAGAGAACTGATGAAAGGTAATAATTCACCGAAGCTATATATAAAAGTAGAATGTGATAAAAATAGTTATTGGACTTTTTGGACACGACTCGAATCCGAGAATGAATACGTAAAAGAGGAACAAGTGAAAGATACGAATATACAGACTTCACTCTACTGCGGCATATACTGTATCTACACCAAAACACGATGCAAAGGATTCACATTCCATCATATACAGTTGTCCAATGACGTGGAAACGAGTACTACACCTGATGAGACACCCGATAATCCCGAAACGGATATTCCGGATCATCCGGACACTCCCGAGCTACCGGAAGATGTGAGAGGTATGCTTCTTTTCAACGAAATAATGTATGATAATGCAACGGATGGCGCAGAATATGTAGAAATCTATAATCCGAGCGAAAAAGCGATCAGCCTGCCAGCCCTCTATCTATATAAGATGTATGAAAGCGGTACCGTATACAGTACTACAACTCTCTCCAATGAGAAATCCTCCGATCCCCTCACCATTCCATCCAAAGGTTATCTTTGCTTCACCAAATACCCCGGCAAGGTCATTCAAAGACATAAAGTAAATGGAGAAAATCTGATAGAAATATCCAAATTCCCAGCTCTTAGTAATGACGGAGGCTATCTGGCACTTTCCAGCAGCGAGAAACCGGAAAAAGGACATACGTTCGACACCTGTTGTTTCAGAGAGGAGATGCATGATACTGATAGCAAAAAGACAACCGGCATTTCACTCGGAAAGAAATCGCCGGAATTGTCTTCTCTCAATAAGAATTGGTGTTCCTCCAAGCATACTACCGGAGGAACACCGGGAATAAAAAACATGTAAGAGTATATGTCTCAAAACATCACTCCTTACATCTATTTATGGCTTCACTTCTTTGTAATCCGAAACCAATCTACATCCGCCCATCCGCCATCATTGGTAACGATAGCCGGACGCGTACAGAATGTTCCTACCTTAGCACCAATCCACTGTCCCTCTCTGGCCTTGAAAGGTTTTCCTAAAGTCTTGAACTTCTTTCCATCCAAACTATAACTGAAATTACACATCACATTCAGGTTCTCTCTCATGTTCCTGTTCTTGCCATCTTTAAGATGGCTCTCAAAACGTACTTTCAAATACACTGTATTTTGACTAAGGCTGACCGAAGTATTCGTCTCTTCCGGTGCACCCTTTTCCGCCTTTATACATTCCACCTGTGAAAGTACCAGACCTTTATCTGTATTTTCCAAAATCAATCCGGCATAATCCCTGCCCATAACAATAAGTCCCGTACGTTCCCCCTTATACTTCTGAATAGGGCTGAATGTCAGCTTCATCGTTGCGGTGAAATTATCGGAAGGCGTTTTCTGTAACAAGAGGTTAGCTACATCCCACAAATTCCTGTAATCCTTCACCACCGGATAAGAATATAATCTGACATACCCCTTGTTACCTGCATAGTATGCCCACTTCTCGTTAATGTTAGCGTGCCATTGCCATTGCGGAGAGAGGGTATATCCGTCAAACTCGTCACTTTCCTGCGGAGTGCAGATAGGATATGTTTTACCTACATTCGGTTTTTTATAAGTCAGAACAGGTTCACCGCAGCCGTCACCGTCTTTATCTATACCGATAACCGGCCAGTCATTCACCCATTTCATCGGCTGCAGATGCATGATACGTCCGTAAGCACCTACATCCTGAAAGTGAAGAAACCAATCCTCACCGGTAGGAGTGTCCACCCAAGCCCCCTGATGTGGTCCGTTGACAGGTGAGCTACCTTGTGCCAACACAGTTTTCCATTCATAAGGGCCATATACACTTTTAGAGCGAAGTACCACTTGCCAACCTGTTGCCACTCCACCTGCCGGATGAAAAATATAGTAATAACCATTCTTTTTGTAGAATTTCGGTCCTTCACAGGTTTCATGCGCTTCATGACCGTCGAAAACGATTCGCGAAGGGGTTATAGCCTTAGTTGCTTCCTTATTCAGTTCACAAATGGCAATCACACTTTTCAGTCCCGCACGGCTTCCCGCATAGGCGTGTACCATATATACTTTTCCATCTTCATCCCAAAGCGGGCAAGTATCGATGATCCCTTTTCCAGCTTTCACCAGGGCAGGTTCCGTCCACGGACCTTTCGGGTCTTTGGCCTTCACCATGAAGGCTCCCTGATCGGGATCTCCCCAGAAA
>ONZV01001047.1_pt1 | contig 14316 bp, 9 predicted proteins | sample 1671561 | NCBI WGS metagenome assembly ONZV01 (sample SAMN06348169, study PRJEB24527) | human gut metagenome | reverse complement strand
AGTCATCGGGCACTATCTGAACATAAAACACTATCAGTAAATTGGAGTCATTACCGATCATGTCAGCTTCACACACCAGAACGGGTGATATATGGATCATCATTACCCCAACGGCAGTTTTACACCATGGCTAATATGGATGCTGTCTTACTAAGATAATTGGTTTTTAGCGAGTGACGAGCCAGGTTGTGTCAGTCTGTCTCATGTCGATATTACGGGGATGATGCAAACCTGAATGCTGCGATATTGGCGTGTCAGGGGAGGCATCTTACGGTATCATTTACCGCAATTTTTAAGATGCAATGCCCTTCATCGCAGGCTTTTCTTCAGACCAGGATGATTCATGAACGACAAAATCAGTCAGGACACGATCAACAAAGCCCTGTGGGCCGCGTGTGATACGTTCCGTGGCACCATCAGTGCTGATACCTATAAAGACTTTATCCTTACCATGCTGTTCCTTAAGTACATTTCGGATGTCTGGCAGGATCATTACGATGAATATAAAAAACAGTATGGTGATGCACCAGAACTCATTGAAGCCATGATGGCCAACGAGCGTTTTGTACTGCCAAAAAGTGCCAGCTTTTATGCGCTGTACGAACGCCGCCATGAGCCGGGTAACGGTGAGCGTATCGATCAGGCTCTGCATGCGATTGAAGAAGCTAATGGCACCAAACTGAAAGACGCCGGGAAAAGCGTGTTCCAGGATATTTCGTTTAACACCGATCGCCTAGGTGAAGAAAAACAGAAGAACACCATCCTGCGTCAGCTGCTGGAAGACTTTGCCGGTCAAGATCTTAACCTGAAGCCGAGCCGTGTCGGTACGCTGGACGTTATCGGTAATGCCTACGAATATCTGATCAAAAACTTTGCTGCCAGCGGTGGGCAGAAAGCCGGGGAGTTCTATACCCCGCCGGAAGTTTCGGACCTGATTGCAGAACTGCTCGATCCGCAACCGGGTGATACCATCTGCGATCCAGCCTGTGGTTCCGGTTCATTATTGATGAAGTGTGGGCGTAAAATTGTCTCCGGGCATGATAGTCGTAACTATGCATTGTTCGGTCAGGAAGCGATCGGTTCTACGTGGTCGCTGGCGAAAATGAATATGTTCCTGCACGGGGAAGACAACCATAAAATCGAGTGGGGCGATACCATTCGCAACCCGAAGCTGCTCGATAAAAATGGCGACCTGATGCTGTTTGATATCGTGACCGCTAACCCACCGTTCAGCCTCGATAAGTGGGGCCATGACGAGGCCGAGAACGATAAGTTTGGCCGTTTTCGTCGCGGTGTACCGCCGAAGACTAAAGGAGATTACGCTTTTATCTCGCATATGATCGAAACCCTGAAACCGGGAACTGGCCGTATGGGCGTAGTTGTGCCACACGGTGTGCTTTTCCGTGGCTCCAGCGAAGGTAAAATTCGCCAGAAACTGATCGACGAAAATTTGCTGGATGCGGTAATTGGTCTGCCGGAAAAACTGTTCTACGGTACGGGGATTCCGGCTGCGATTCTGATTTTCAAAAAGCAGAAAGTTGATGACAAGGTGCTGTTTATCGATGCCAGCCGTGAATTCAAGGCAGGTAAAAACCAGAACCAGCTTAGCGAAGAAAACATTAAGAAAATCGTCAAGACCTACCGTGATGGCGATAACGTCGAGAAATATGCCTACCTTGCCAGCCTGAAAGAGATTCAGGACAACGACTATAACCTCAATATCCCGCGCTATGTCGATACCTTTGAAGAAGAGGAAGAGATCGATTTGCTGGCGGTACGTGCTGAGCGTGAGCAACTGAAAGCGGAATTGGCGAAGCTGGAAACGGAGATGGCTGGATATTTGAAGGAGTTGGGTTATGATTCCTAAGGGGTGGTCATCTCAGAAACTCTCATCGGTTGCGTCGATAATCGATTGCAAACACAGGACTCCTGAGTACGTTAAATCGGGAATACCACTTGTCTCACCGGGGACGATAAAATGGGGAGCCTTAGATCTGATTTCACCTGTAAAAAGAGTTACAGAAGAAGAATATCGCTCTCTGATGGATCACTGTGTTGTTGAACAAGGTGATTTGGTTATGAGTCGTAACCAGTCTGTCGGTGTTGTTAGCTATGTGGATTCCAAAAAGCCATTTGTATTAGGGCAAGACACTGTCTTAATTAAAGCAATCCATGCAGATTGGCGGTTTATTTACTACACATTACAATCAGATTTAGTCCAGCGACAGATAGCAAAAAGTGCAGGTGGTTCTACCTTTTCTAGAATTAACCTTTCTGATATTAGAGCGTTAAACATAAAAACTCCTGCTATTTGTGAACAAGATAAAATATCTCAAATTCTGACCGCCTGGGATAAGGCAATTTCGGTGACGGAAAGCCTTCTCGCCAACAGTCAACAGCAGAAAAAAGCCCTGATGCAGCAATTGCTTACCGGGAATAAACGGTTGCTGGATGAGAATGGGGTGAGGTTTAGTGGGGAGTGGAAAATTACTAAACTAATACAAATGGGCAAAGTTGTATCCGGTGGAACACCTGATACAAACATGGCCATGTATTGGGAAGGCGATATTCTATGGCTTACCCCAACTGATGTTACTGCATTAACGGGTAGGTTCGTTAGCAATACTAGTAGAAAAATTACTCCTGCGGGATTACTAAATAGCTCAGCTGTTCTTTTGCCAAAAGGTAGTTTGATGGTATGTACAAGAGCTACCATTGGTGCTTTAGCAATTTCGACATCGGAAATTTGTACCAATCAAGGTTTTAAAAACATCATTCCGAATGAAGGGTTTAATATCGAATTTATTTATTATTTGTTGCAAATGAACACAAATGAGATGATCAAAAAATCATCTGGCTCAACATTTTTAGAACTTTCCAAGAAAGATTTTGAAACTTTAAGCTTTTCTTGCCCATTTATTAAAGAGCAACAAAAAATCGCCGCCGTGCTGTCCGCTGCTGACACCGAAATCTCCACACTTGAGAAAAAACTCGCCTGCCTGAAAGACGAGAAGAAAGCCTTGATGCAGCAACTGCTGACCGGGAAACGTCGGGTGAAAGTGGATGAGGCGGTTGCCGTATGAAACTGACGAAAAGCGGTCCACTGACTGACCGGGAAATCGACTGGCTGGAAGAAATATTAATGAAGTATGGAATGGATGATTCTGTACTCTGTTTCTCTGAGCTGGATGGATTGCTGACGGCGATTGTCTCTGGCCCGAATACGATTTCCCCTAATACCTGGCTCAGTGCTATCTGGGGGCGAGGTGATTACCACCCTCGCTGGACCACTGAAAAAGAGATGACGCGTTTTGTGGGGCTGTGTTTTCAGCATATGAACGATATCGCTGGCTGCCTGTATGAGGCCCCTGAACAGTTTGAACCGATTTTCAATGGACGTGAGGTGAAGGGGAAGACATATACCATCGTCGAAGAGTGGTGTTTCGGGTATATGAAAGGCCGGTCTCTGGATGACTGGTCAGCCTTGCCAGAGTCCTTACGTCCCTCGCTGGAGGCGATAGCCCTTCATGGTATTGAAAAGAACTTCCCAGTGGTTGAGAAAATGTCACCTGTTCAATTTGAACAGAGTATTACTCTCATTCAGCCTGCGGCACTGGCGCTTTACCAGCACTGGTTGTCGGTGAGAATGTCAGAGGCATCATCCCGGCCTGTTCCCGTGAAGGGGGCAGAAAAACTGCCCGGTCGTAATGACCCGTGTCAGTGTGGCAGTGGTAAAAAATTTAAAAAGTGCTGCCTGCACTGACAAAGCGGAAGGGGGCTTGCTCATGGCAGTGAACAATCTGGATCGTTCCCGGTGGTACATGGGAAATGTTCTCTGGTTCGGAGGCTACAACAGCAAAACGGATCGGGAGAATAACTTTGGCTTTCTCTTATCAGAGAATGGTAATGAGCTGTTTTTTCATAAGAATGAGATAAGCCGGAACTATACACCCGCTGACAATGCACCGGTGCTGTTCAGGGAAGGTACAGGTAAAAATGGTAAGCCTACGGCTTTTAATGTTCACATTCTTGATAAAACAGATGAGGAGACGGCTGAGCTCCTTATTGAATATCTCCGGGCTATTATTGAGGAGGGCGTTGATTTCGCTCGTTGGCGTTATCGTGACTGCGTTATTAATTTCCTCACTCAGTCCTTTGGCGAAAGGGCTATAATTCGGTTAGTTACCAGTGATATAGCTGCTACAAAAGTCTTACCGCTATTTTTAAAATCACGTAACTACGATAACCAGTTTGCACTTTTCGCATCTGATAAGAATTTTGATGATTTGACCGCACAACAAATATCTCCTGCGGTCATGCCTTCGTCATTTATCGATAATAACATTGATCAATTCGCTGTTTGGGTGAAAAGATGTTCTGCGGCTACGGATTGCCAGGGGGCTTCAACATCGGACATCATCAATGAATTACTCAGCCATATATCTATAAGTGCTATTCTCTACCTGGCTTTTTACGATTGTATAAGTAGCGAGCGGATTCTTGAGCATCGGCATGATGATATAGAGAATTTTGTTCGACGTAGTTTCACGAAAAATAAAATGGATATACAACCATTTGTCCGTGATGCCTATCAGCAGAAATTCTCATCGAGAGAGCAATTTTATAAACATTCCGTGATTAGTCCTTTTATCAATACGTATTTGATTAAACAGAAGATGTTCAGAAAAGATTTCAGTTTTGTTAATGATATCGAGTCGAATACTGAAATTGCTTCTGATCCTGAATACTTCATTCTGAGTAAATTGTTACCGTTGCTTGGGCGCAACGATGAACAGTCCGTTCTGAGTATTATTCTGCATGAGATATGGCACGGAGTCTTGTCGGGTAAAATTCCGGTAAATCATCCTTCTGTTTTCAAATTGTTCCCACAATGTAGTTCATTACAAATTCGTTTCCCAAGTTTAGAATTATCCTGTGAGGCGTTTCACTGGAATGCAAAACAACCTGACGGAACGATAGAGAAAAAATTCCTTTGTCGTTCGAAAATCTGCCATGATCCGCAGGTATTACCCGACCTCAGTCGGGATTACATCGACTTCACTATTTATGACTGGCTTGCCCACTATGGCATGACCTATCTGATTGCAGGCGAACCTTCTAAGCGGGATTTCCCAATTAAACTGGCTGGGTATTTCAATCGTATCAGAGAATTACATTCCCGCTTGCATTGCCGAAGTTGTGGGGTGCTGATGGTTCCAGATATGAAATATGCTCGTGTGGAAGTCAGCGTCTGGGATACAAAGTCGAAAGGATTTGTGAAAAAACCTTTCCAGGCCGCGTATCGCCTGACCGTCTTTAAATGTGCCAGTCATTCGTGCGAACAGTTTGGTATCGGGCATTACATTAATCACTGTATTGGTTACAAATGCAGCGAAATAATTGACGCCAGGGATTTGCATGAAAAATGTTCAGAAGGACGATTTATTTGTGCATCCTGTGGTTCCTGCTGTACGACGCATCAGGAGAAATTTGGTAATGTAAACAAGGGCGAAACAGAACAGGTCAAGTACAATCGCCTTTATCGGGACTCGCCGTTCTTTTCATCATAAGTCTTCGTTCATTTTGAGTATGTCCGTAAGGACATACAGTTTCACCTCTTAGCCAAGAAGGATTACCGGGTGGATAAGCACTACCAACCTAAATTCCAGGAAGAATACAGCGCCAAAATTCCGGCACTGACGTTACTGACCAGCCTCGGCTGGACGTTTTTATCTCCGAAACAGATTATGGATTACCGGGGCTATAAACAGGATGAGGTGGTGCTGCGTCCGGTTCTGCGTGAAGAGCTGTCGAAGCGTTCCTTTATGGCGGGTGGCAAAACCTGCCAGTTATCGGAAAAAGCACTGGCTAACCTGATATCACAGGTCTGTTCTCCGGCGCTGAATGAAGGGCTGCTCAAAGCCAATGAACGGATGTATAACCATCTGCTCTACGGTATCGCCGTCACGGAGTTTGTCGATGGCAAGAAGGTCAACCCCACCATTGCGCTGATCGACTGGGAACATCCGGAAAATAACCAGTTCCATTTTACTGAAGAATTTACGGTATTGCGGTCAGGTGGTGTTGAAACCCGGAGGCCAGATATTGTCTGCTTTGTTAATGGTATCCCGCTGGCTGTTATTGAAGCGAAAAGCCCGGCTGGTCATGGCAAGAAAGGGCCAACCATTGACGAGGGGATATCCCAGAGTATCCGCAACCAGTTCAACGATGAAATCCCGCAGCTGTTTGTCTACAGCCAGTTATTACTTTCGATTAACGGTCATGACGGGCGCTACGGTACCTGCCATACGCCAATGAAATTCTGGGCGGCATGGCGCGAAGAAGATATTACCGATCCGCAGATGTATGCGCTGCGCAACCATCCTTTATCGACTGAACAAATTCATGCGTTGTTTGATCATCGTCCTTCAGTCGATCTCAAATGGTATCAACAGTTAATCGATGGGGGGGAACTGGCAGTCAGCGGGCAGGATAAGCTGCTCATCAGTCTGCTTTCACCGGAACGTCTGCTGGAGATGACCCGCTTCTTCACCCTGTTTGATAAAAAAACCGGAAAAATTGTTGCCCGCTATCAGCAGGTGTTCGGGATAAAAAGACTGCTGGAACGCATCAGTACCCGCAGACCAGACGGGGGCAGGGAAGGTGGGGTGATCTGGCATACCACGGGGTCAGGTAAATCTTACACCATGGTATTCCTCAGCAAGGCGCTGATTCTTCATGACAGCCTGAAGCAGTGTCGTATTGTGGTGGTGACGGACCGCGTGGACCTTGAAGGGCAGCTCAGCGGCACTTTTGTTTCTGGTGGCGAACTGGCAGGGAAGGATGATAAGGCCAAAGCGATGGCGACCTCAGGTCAGAAGCTGGCACAGCAGATTGGCTCTGGTAAAGAACGTATAATCTTTACCCTTATCCAGAAATTTAACTCAGCGACAAAATTGCCTGAATGCGTCAACACCAGCCCCGACATCATCGTTCTGATTGATGAAGGACACCGTAGCCAGGGTGGTGAGAACCATGTGCGAATGAAACTGGCACTGCCGAACGCCGCCTTTGTGGCATTTACTGGTACGCCATTGCTAAAAGAAGATAAGACCACCAATAAATTCGGACCGATTGTCCACGCTTATACCATGCAGCGAGCAGTAGAAGATAAAGCCGTTACACCTTTGCTGTATGAAGAACGTATTCCCGACCTTGAGGTTAACGATCGGGCAATAGATGCCTGGTTTGACCGTATTACCGATGGGTTAAGCGAAGCGCAAAAAGCCGACCTTAAACGTAAATATGCCCGTAAAGGTGAGGTCTACAGTGCAGATGACCGCATCCGGCTGATCGCACTCGATATTGCCACACACTTCTCGAAAAATATTGATGAGGGGCTGAAAGGGCAACTTGCCTGCGACAGCAAGATTTCCGCCATCAAATATAAAAAGTATCTTGATGAAGCCGGGTTGTTTGAGTCAGCTGTAGTTATCAGCCCGCCGGATACCCGGGAAGGGAATACTGAGGTGGATGAAAGCAAACTGCCGGAAGTGACGAAATGGTGGAAAGATAACGTCGGCACGCAGGATGAGTCTGTGTATACCCGCAATATCATCAGTCGTTTCGATACTGATGATAAGCTCAAATTACTGATCGTCGTTGATAAACTGCTCACCGGATTTGATGAACCGAAGAATACCGTGCTGTATATCGACAAGCCGCTTAAGTCCCACAACCTTATCCAGGCGATTGCGCGGGTGAACCGACTGCATCCACTGAAAAAGTTCGGTCTGCTGATTGATTATCGCGGTATTCTGGCTGAGCTGGACACGACTATCGGCAAATATCAGGACCTCGCCTCCCGAACTCAGGGCGGATACGATATCAAAGATATTGACGGGCTGTACAGCGCCATGAGCTCTGAATACAAGCGTCTACCGCATCTGTATAACCAGCTGTGGGCCATATTTGCCGGTGTTAAAAACAAAAATGATACTGAGCAGTTACGTGCGGTACTGGTGCCTAAAATGGAAGAACGTGACGGAGAGATGGTCGATATCCATCAGAAAACCCGTGATGATTTCTTCGAGGCGTTAACGGCCTTTGCCGGATGCCTGAAAGTGGCACTGCAGTCCGCCACCTTCTTCACCGACAAGAGCTTTACGGAACAAGACCGAAACCTCTATAAAGAAACCGTAAAACAGATGTCCAGCCTGCGCCAGTGGACGATGCAGGTAAGTGGAGAGCAGGTCAATTATGACGACTACGCTGAGCAGGTGAAAAAATTGCTGGATAAGCATGTCACCGGCGTTGAGGTTCGTGAACCGGATGGCGTGTATGAAGTCGGTAAAATGGGCAAGAGCGAAAAACCCGAAGAGTGGGATAACAATAAAACCCGCAATGAAACCGACATCATTAAAACCCGCGTGACGAAGATGATTGAGCAGGAATTGCGTGATGACCCGTATGCTCAGGAGGCATTTTCAAAACTCCTGCGTATGGCTATCGAAGAGGCTGAAAAACTGTTTGGCCATCCGCTGAAACAGTACCTTTTGTTCCGTGAATTTGAAGAACAGGTTGAAGCCCGTAAGCTCAGCGATATCCCGGATGCACTGGCGGTAAACAAGCATGCTCAGGCGTATTACGGTGTATTTAAAAAAGAGCTACCTGAGGTTTTTGCGGTAAACGACGTTCAGGTGCAGGATAAGTGGACGAAGCTGGCTTTTGAAGTGGACAACATTATCGTCAAAGCGGTGGCAGAAAACTCCCTGAACCCCCAGGACATTGAGAAAGTCGTTAAGACAAGTCTGCTACCACTGCTGTTTACGGCCTGCCGGGAAATTGGTGCCGGAATGAATCAGGTTAACCGTATTGTTGAAACCATCATCCAGATACTGCGCGTTGGTTTGATGAAATCATGAGTGAAAAAGAATCGCCATCAATGAAAGCGTTACGCATTGTCTATGGTGATGAGGTCATCGTCGTACAGTGTGTTCCGCGTCAGGTCGTAAAGGGCAGGGTGCTCATCAAGGTGCATCCGGACTGCCGGGTTATTGTCTCTGTACCTCCAGAAACATCGGAGCACGAGCTGTTGTCTGCGCTGAAAAAAAGAGGGCGCTGGATATACCAGCAACTGCGTGATTTCAGGGAGCAACAGACACACATTGTTCCGCGTCAGTATGTCAGCGGAGAAAGCCATTATTATCTCGGTAAGCAATATCAGTTGAAAGTGACAGAAGACGCTACTGTGCCGCAACGAGTGAAAATGTTGCGTGGGCGTCTGGAAGTGACTGTCAGACACAAATCGGCAGAAAAGATTAAAGCCTTGCTGGCTGAATGGTATCGGGAACGTGCCAGAGATGTTTTTCAGCGCAGGCTTGATTTACTGATTCCGCAGACCCTTTGGGTCAGTGAGCGTCCTCCGATACGTCTGCGGGCGATGCAAACGCAATGGGGCAACTGTTCAGCAAAAGGCTGTCTGACCCTGAATCCATGGCTGGTTAAGGCATCCTCAGAATGTATCGATTATGTTTTGCTACATGAGTTATGCCATGTGGCTGAGCACAACCACAGCGAGAAGTTTTACCGTCTGATGGGGCAGGTTATGCCGGGCTGGGAAAAGGTTAAGAAGCGACTGGATGGTATGGCTGGGATGTTGTTGGCAGATATGTAGTTTCTAACTTATTCCAATGGGCTCATTTGTCGGTGATGCTGCCAACTTACTGATTTAGTGTATGATGGTGTTTTTGAGGTGCTCCAGTGGCTTCTGTTTCTATCAGCTGTCCCTCCTGTTCAGCTACTGACGGGGTGGTGCGTAACGGCAAAAGCACTGCCGGACATCAGCGCTATCTCTGCTCTCACTGCCGTAAAACATGGCAACTGCAGTTCACTTACACCGCTTCTCAACCCGGTACGCACCAGAAAATCATTGATATGGCCATGAACGAACCGTTACCGACTTAATCGTGGTGGAGATCGTGCTGCAAATAGTGCACTTCACATCATCGCCATCGGACGCTTACGAACTGACGCAAAAACAAAGGAATATGTCGCCAGGCGTGTAGCCGAAGGACATACAAAAATGGACGCGATACGCTGTCTAAAGCGATATATCTCCCGCGAAGTTTACACGTTACTGCGCAATCAAAACAGGCGGATCAACAGTATCCCGATAACAGCTTGACTCTTAGAAGGGCGTCCAAGGCAGCCATTATACGAGCAGGCAGTTCCGGCAGTTACTGTGGCGATACCGGATCAGGCAGAGTATGAGTCGGCGTGGAAACTGCTGGGATAACAGCCCAATGGAGCGCTTCTTCAGGAGTCTGAAGAACGAATGGGTGCCGGCGACGGGCTATGTAAGCTTCAGCGATGCAGCTCACGCAATAACGGACTATATCGTTGGATATTACAGCGCACTAAGACCGCACGAATATAATGGTGGGTTACCGCCAAACGAATCAGAAAACCGATACTGGAAAAACTCTAACGCGGTGGCCAGTTTTTGTTGACCACTTCATACCGCAGGAGGCATGATGGAGAGCATTAATAATCAAGTGCAGTCGGTACGCCAGTTGCTGGCCATTCCCCAACTGGCCATCCCAAGCTATCAGCGACCTTACCGCTGGGGCTCCAAGAATATCTCGGATCTCTTTACCGATTTGGCAACCCATCAGGACAAGAGCGCCTACCGGCTGGGCTCGGTGGTGTTTCATCAGCACACCGATAGTGAGCAGGGCGAGATGCTTGATATCGTCGATGGTCAGCAACGCACCCTGACCCTGATGTTGACCGTCAAGGCGCTGATCGAGGTGCTGGATAACGAAAATCGCAGTGGCAAAGAGAAGAGTATCCGGTTTCAACGTCAGGATCTGCGTGAGCAATTGCAGGTCTTGCGTGGACCTATCGATGCGTTTATGCAGCGCCAGCGCTTCCCCAGCCGGGATTCGGAGTTCAACCTCAGACGCAACTATCTGGAGTTGCGTCGGCTGGTGGCCCGCCCTGAGTTTGACGAGCAGCAAATTGACTTTCTGCTCAACCGCTGTCAGGTGGTCTGCTTTGTGCTGCAGGATATCTCGGAGGCGTTCCAGTTCTTCGATTCGCAAAATGCCCGGGGGCGCGATCTGGCTCCTCACGATCTGCTCAAGGCATTTCACCTGCGCGAGTTTGCCGGTCATGAGGCCAATCTCAAGGCCGAGGCGGTCGCCCATTGGGAGCGCCTGCCAAGCGACGAGCTGGCCAATCTGTTCGCCCTCTATCTCTATCGGGTACGCCAGTGGGCCGAGGGCAAGTCGGCCCGCTACTTTGGCAAGGGGGAGGTGGATCTCTTCAAGGGGGTCAACCTAGATCGGGTAGGGCATTATCCTTACGTGGAGTCGCTGCGCATCGCCCACCACTTTGTCGATGAGTACAACAGCCAGTACCAGCGCAAGATTGACGGCCAGTACATGACGTTTCCCTTTCATCTCGACCAGATGATCATCAATGGTCGGCGCTTTTTCGAGATGGCCGAGTACTACCAGACGCGGGTGGCCGCCATCGTGGCCGAGGAGTCTGATTCCGGCAAGGCGCAATCTGCCACCCTGCTCGGCGAAACGCTGACACCGATGGCCAGCAAGGTGCTATCGACCCTGGGCAGTTACGAGCGACGCCACCGCACCGGGGATCGTTATGTGCGGGCCATGTTCGACTGCGCCCTGATCTTCTATATCGACAAGTTCGGCAGCCAAGGGCTGTCACTGGCCATCGAGAAGTGCTTTATCTGGGCCTATCGCTGCCGCATCCGCCAGCAGGTAGTGCAGTTGGCAACCATGGATAACTATGTGCTGGAGCACAATCTGATCCGTGCCATTCATGATGCTCGTCTGCCGGGAGATCTGCACGGCTTCCCTTTGCCTAGCATGAGCAGTCGAGAGAACAAGAACAATCGCAATGGTGCCGAAGATGAGCTGGTCGGGCTGTTTCGGGAGATGAAATATTATGAATGATGCAGGCGTTCGCCCCTTTTCCATTCGTGCACTGCTTGAAGATCGCGCCCGCTATCTGGTGCCCATGTACCAGCGCAACTATGCCTGGGGTGAGGGAGAGATCACCCAGCTGCTGCAGGATGTGCTGGATTATCAGCAAAAATTGGTCAGTGGTAAGGGGCCGCAAACCTACTATATCGGCACCCTGGTGGTGTTTGCCCGGGACGATGGCAGTTTCGAGGTAATCGATGGCCAGCAGCGCTTTACTACCCTCTCTCTGCTGGCCAATTGGCTCAAACATCACGCGATAGATTCGGTGGATATGAGCTGGTATCAGACCATCAACCTCGCTTTTGAGAGTCGCCCGATATCGAGCCATACCTTCGAGCGCTTATGGCAGGGTGTTGCCCCCTACGATTTGCGGGGGAGTACCTTCAATGAAGGTTTGGTGAACGGTTTTGAGCTGATTGACAAGGCAATGGCGGATCTTGGTTTGGTAGGGGCTAAACTGACGGCCTTTTGCGACTACCTCTTCAAGCATGTGCAGATCTCTCGTATCGAAGTACCCAAGGATACCGATCTCAATCACTTCTTCGAGGCGATAAACAATCGCGGCGAGCAGTTGGAAAAGCATGAAGTGATCAAGGCGCGGCTGATGGAGACGCTGAACCAGATACCCGAGGAAGAGCATCGTCGCCAAAGTATTCATATCCTGACCCGGGTATGGGATGCCTGCGCCAATATGGAGCGCTATATCCAGTACGGCTTTACCCCGCAAGAGCGCCACCGTCTGTTTGGTGAGAGCGACTGGGGTCAGTTTGTGCCCCGTGATTTTGCCCATCTGCTTGATCTGCTAGGATCCCCAAACACGGCCGACGCTGCCGATAAAAGCCGAGCAGCTGCCGGTAGCCAAGGGCGCACCTTGTTGGCCATTTTGCAGGATGACAAGCTTGATGGTGAGCAGACGGTGGAGGAGGAGAGCCCAGGCTCCGAGCGCTTTAACAGCGTCATCAACTTCTCCAACTTCTTGCTCCATGTGCTGCGACTCGTGAGCCGCGACCCGGGTGATACGGAGGGGGTGCCGCTTGATGATAAACAACTGGTCGATCAGTTTGAGCTGCGAGTGATAAGGCAACCGGATCCAGTAGCGGCAGTTCAGCGTTTTATCTATGGCCTGTTAAAGAGCAAGTATCTGTTTGATCAGTTCATCATCAAGCGCGAGTTTGCCGATGGCAAGGATAGTTGGAGTCTGAAGCGGCTGCACTGGTATTCGGAAAAGAGCGTCAGTTACATCAATACCTTTGACAAGGATGAAAATGAGAATGGTTTCTCTGGTGTTAACCGGCGGGTCCTGATGTTGCTGTCAGCGTTTCATGTGTCGACCCCGACCCTGGTTTACAAACATTGGCTGAATGGTGCACTGAGATATCTGTTCGACAATTGTCACCCTGATCAACCGGTGGATGCCGGGGCTTATCTGTCCTATCTGGAGAGTCAGGCTCGCCGCTTTGTCTTCCAGCGCTTTTTGGCGCCTGGTGAAGGGGCTTCCTATTACCAGATGCTCTACCTTGATAACGCCCTGTTGCCCGCCATCAATGTGGATGAGAGTTGGCACAAGGTGATTACATCCAAACTTCGCTTCGGTCATATCGAGAACAACTTTGTCTTCAACTTCCTCGACTATCTGCTGTGGGTACGAGATCGGAATAGCGACAAAGTTGCTGGCTCCTTTGAGTTCACTTTCCGCAGCTCGGTGGAGCACTTCTCACCCCAGCATCCGATGGATGGCTATAAACCGGTTGAGCAGAGTGCACTCCATTCGTTTGGCAACCTTTGCCTTATCAGCCACAGCAAGAACTCGCGCTTGAGTAACTTCCAGCCGCAACAGAAGCAGGAGCACTTTGAAGCAAGCCTTGCCAATAACCAGACTGATAGTCTTAAATTGCTTGCTATGATTCGGCTGATGAAAGATAAAGGTCGTTGGCTGGAAGATGAGATAGCTGTGCATCAACAAGATATGTTGCAGGTCTTACTATCCAATCAAATTCAGCAATAACGGATTGAATCTGTTTATGAAATTTGGCTGCTATCAACTAATGGGCGTTAAGTTGATTGTATGATCTGATTGATAAAGAAGGGGAGACTAAAAATCTCCTCTTCTTTGCAGCAGTTTACTGCGGTCTTTTTGTGATGCATCAGCATAAAACGTTTTACTTGTGGACCCTAAGAAATGGAGAACAGGTAATGCTGCCAACTTGCTGATTTAGTGTATAATGGTGTTTTTGAGGTGCTCCGGTGGCTTCAGTCTCCGTCTGCTGTCCCTCCTGTTCCGCTACTGAAGGCGTGATGC
>ONZV01001043.1_pt1 | contig 14366 bp, 9 predicted proteins | sample 1671561 | NCBI WGS metagenome assembly ONZV01 (sample SAMN06348169, study PRJEB24527) | human gut metagenome | reverse complement strand
AAGGGGGATCCCCCCCTTGACCCTTTTTTTGCGCCCCGGCTTGGTCGCGTTTCCCTTATGGTTAATTTTCGCGGCTGAGTGCCGCCAGAACAGCGTTGCGCATCTGTCGAACCACCCGTGTCGTACCGGAATCAACCGTGTTCTGCATCGACAGAATCGTCATCTGCTGCCCGGGGAAGTTCGCGAAGTATGTTCCCAGCCAGCCATCCCAGCCGTATTCGCCCGCGCAAGCCAATCCGGCAATGCGACCCGGTTCAGCGCAAATGCGCATCAAGTGCCCGTAGCTGTATCCGTCCAGCGAATCCCACATATCGCGGCGAACCGCGTCTTTCAGCTGCGGCTGCGTCATGCAGGCGACTGTCGCGGGCGAGAGAATCCGCCGCCCCTCGTAAGTGCCGCCCGCCAGCAGCATATCGGCAAAGTGGCTGTAATCTTCCAGCGTCGAAACAAGCCCCGCGCCGCCAGATTCAAAGGCAGGTTCGCGGTCGTAAACGCCGACAGCAAGGTGGGTGCTTGTCCACGGCACAAGCCCGTTTTCCGTGCGCTTGTAGGCGGTCACAAGGCGATTTCGCTTGCTTTCCGGAACGTAGAAGCCGGTGTCCACCATGTCCAGCGGCTCAAAGAACTCCTTGCGGAGGAACTCGCCGAAGCGCATTCCGCTGACGACCTCCACCACCGCGCCGAGGATGTCCGCGCAGGTGGAGTAGCGCCAGTGCGTGCCCGGCTGGAAGGAAAGCGGCTGCTGCCCCAAGCGGTTGCAGAACTCCACTGTCGGCACGCCGCCGCCCGCGAGGATTTCCTGCGTCGCTTCGTCGAACACCTTTGCGGCGTACTGCCCCGCTGGGTCGCTGTCGGGGTAGCAGACGCCCGCCGTCATGCCGAGCAGCTCCATCAGCCACGGCGCGCGGGTCGCGGGGCGAATCGTGCCCTGCTTATCGACGACGCGCGCATTCCGGAAGCCCGGCAGATAACGGTCTACGCCGTCCATCAGGTCAATCTGCCCGCGCTCCGCCAGCAGCATCACGGCGGCGGCCGTAATCGGCTTGGACTGGCTGTACAGGCGGAAGATGCTGTCGCGGTGAATCAGCCGCCCCGACGCAACGTCGGACATGCCCGCCTGCGTATAGAGCATTTCCTCTCCGCAGCGCCGTACCAGTACGCTGATACCTGCGCATTCCTGCGCTTCGACAGCGGAAGCGAGAATATCGGTGACTTGTTCGTGAAGGGTCATGAGAATAACCTCCTTGCATGTTCTTCAGCAATCATTCGTCGATTTCGATGAAATCCGGCAGCTGATGCAGCGTCACAAAGCTGCTATCCCGATAAATCACCCGCAGCGACTCCGGCGTGTTCCCCTTGCTGCTGTCCGTCAGCCAGCTGGTGTGCCACACCATGAAGTACGCCCACGGGGCATTCGCCGCGTCCATCTCCGCGCGGGTCGGAATCTGTCCGCACTCGTGGAACACAATCGGCATCCCTGTCGGGGCAAGCGCGGCACATCGCCGGTATAAATCCCCCTGCGCGCCGACCTTGTAGCTGTCGCCGCCGAGAATATCCACCACGTCGTCCCCCGGATACCACGGGCGCAAATCCTCCGTCGCGTCAGAGAAGCCCAACACCCAAATTAGATTCCGCAGACCGTGAACATGCGTGTAGCGGTCGTGCATCAGCCGCCACAAGCGCACAAAATTCGCCGCGCCGCCGCGACCCCACCAGAACCAGCCGCCGTCCATCTCGTGGAAAGGTCGCCAGAGAACGGGAACGCCATCTGACTGCAAGCGCTTCAGGTAGGGGACAGCGTGGTCAAGCCCATCCAGCAGACGGCGGTTCGCTTCCGTGCCGTCCACAAAAGCGGAAGCCCAGTCCAGTTCGCTTTCGCGGCATTCGGGGTAACCGGAGAAGAAATCCGCGCCCGTGTGCCAGCAGATGGTGGGAATGCCGCCGCGCGCCCACCAGTCCTTCGCGCGCTGCGTCACGCCCAGATAGTCGTTATCCATGAAATCCAGCCCTCGAATGGCAGGCTGACGACCGGTGACATCGGTCAGATAGCTGATTTCATGCTCAGTCGAGCGGCACCATTGGCTTTCCATCTGCCCGGTCAGGCACTTGCCGGAAAGCGATTGCAGGTATTCATAGACGCGCCGAGCGGCAGGCAGCGGATTTTCCGCGCAGAGGGGACGGAACATAATGCTTCTCCTTTGCTTTGCAGGAATCTGCTTGCAGTATAGCAGGAAATGCCCGCCTTTGCAACGGGTAGAGGGGAAAAAGGGAGGGGAAAAAGCATGGAAAATCAGGCGGCGGCAGTTGTCCAAGAAGAGGGTTTGTGCTATACTTATTATGGGTGTTTATTGGAATACCCATGAACCAGCGGGCATCCCCGCTATGGGAGTTAATAAATGAAGCTGAAAAAATTGGAGCTGTATGGCTTCAAATCCTTTGCCCAGCGGACGGAAATCGTCTTTGATGAGGGCATAACGGGCATCGTCGGGCCGAACGGGTCGGGCAAGAGCAACATCGGCGACGCGGTGCGCTGGGTGCTGGGCGAGCAGAGCGCGAAAACCCTGCGCGGCGCGAGCATGTCCGACGTGATTTTCAACGGCACGCAGAAGCGCAAGCCGCTGTCGTACTGCGAAGTATCGCTGGTGTTTGACAACGATGACCATGCGCTGGCGATGGAAGCTGCCGAGGTTATGGTCACGCGCCGCGTCTACCGCAATGGCGAATCCGAATATTACTTAAACCGCACCGCCTGCCGCTTGAAGGACGTGGTCGACCTCTTCCGCGATACGGGCATCGGCAAAGAGGGATACTCCATCATCGGACAGGGGCGCATTGACGAAATCCTCTCCCGCAAGAGCGAGGATCGCCGGCAGGTGTTCGAGGAAGCGGCGGGCATCGTCAAGTTCAAGGCGCGCAAGGAAGAAGCGGACAAGAAATTGCAGCGGACGCTGGAAAATCTGGAGCGCGTCGATGATATTCTGGATGAGCTGACGAAGCGCCTGAAGCCGCTGGAAGAGCAGAGCCGCAACGCCCGCGTGTATCTGGAGCTGTCCACCGAATTGAAGGATTTGGACTTGAACCTCTTCCTGATTCGCTCCGACCGGGCGCGGGCGCGCTTGTCCGAACTGGAGAGCGAACTGCTGACTGTCCAGACGATTTTGGCGGACACGGAAAGCAACCTGACCGACAAGACCACCCGCCGCGACGAGACGCAGAACCGCATCGATCAGCTGGAAGAAGCCATCACGAAGGCGCGCACCGAACTGATGGAATGCGCCGAGCATGTGCACGAATCGCAGAAGAAACTCTCCGCCCTGCAAAGCCGCCGCGAGACGCGCAGCGAGAACCGCCAGCGCATTGTCCGCGAGCAGGAGGAAGCCCAGGAGCGGCTGGCGGAAATCGAGAAGGATCATGCACGGATTCAGGCGGACGTGGAGAAGCAGCACAGCCTGATTGCCGACGCGGAGCAAATCCTCCGGGCGACGCAGGAAGCCGCCGAAAAGGCGCAGGCGAAGGAAAAGGAAGCGGACGCAGCGCTGGAAGCGCAGAAAGCCGCTGTCATTGACCAAATGAATCGCCTGTCCGATGTGCGCAACGACAAGACGCGCCTGAACACGATGCAGGCGCAGATGGAAACGCGCTTGACGGAAATTGAGGAATCCAGCGGGGCACTGCAGGAGCAGGAAGCTGCCCTGCGGGAAGCCTTGACTGCCGTCGAAAAGCAGCTAAAAACAGAAAATCAGCATCAGCAGCAGTGTCAGGAGAAGCTGGCGCAGGCGCGGCAAGCGTCGGATGAGGCGGATGCCGCGTATGCCAATTTGCGTGCGGATGTCGAAAAGCAATCCGCCGATATGCAGGCGGCGGCGAGCCGTCATAACGTCCTGACCGAAATGACGCGCGACATGGAAGGCTACAACATGGCGGTTCGCCGCGCGATGACCTACGCCAAGCAGCGCGGCTTGACGGGCGTCAAGGGCGTACTGGCGCAGCTGATGACCGTTCCGCAGGCGTACGAAACGGCGATTGATATGGCGCTGGGCGCGGCGCAGCAGAACATTGTCACCGACACCGAAGAGACGGCGAAGGAGCTGATTAACTACCTGCGCCAGAATCGGCTGGGGCGCGCGACGTTCCTGCCGATGAGCGCCATCCGCGGCAAAACGCTCTATGGCAATGAGCGCAATGCGTTGAAACTGCCGGGCTGCCTCGGCGTGGCGAGCGAACTGGTGCAGTGCGCGCCGGAATATCGCGGCATTGTGGAAAATCTGCTGGGGCGCACGGTGATTGCCGACAACCTCGACCACGGCATTCCGATTATGCGCGCGGGCAATCACGCGTTCCGCTTGGTGACGCTGGAGGGCGACGTGATGCACTCCGGCGGCTCGATGACGGGCGGTTCGGCGCAGTCGAAGGTGTCCAACCTGCTCAGCCGCGAGCGCGAACTGAAGGAATTGACCGCGAAGCTGCAAACCGGGCGCGCGGAACTGGACAAGTGCCGTCAGGAACTGACGCAGCGTCAGCAGACGGCGCAGGAGAAGCGGCAGAAGGTCAGCGATGCGGTGAATGCATTGCATCAGCAGGAGATTGCCGTCGCCCGCGAACAGGCGCGCCGCGAAAGCGTATCCGCCGACCTGAACACCCATTTGCAGCGGATGCAGGAGACTGAGCAGGCGCGCGTGCAGCTGCATCAGTCGCTGGAGGACATTCGCCAGCAGCTGGAGACCATTGAACATCAGCGCACGGGCGCGCAGGGCGACCAGAGCGCGATGGAGCAAAAGACCATTGAAATGCAGAATGCGCTGGTCAAGGCGCGCGCGGAAGCCAGCGCGGAAAACGACCGCCTGATGGTGCGCACGCTGCAATTGTCCGACCTGCGCCACGGCTTAAGCGACTTGGAGCGCGACGAAGCCCACGCGCAGCAGGATCAGGCGCAAATCCTCCGCGAACAGGAGCGCCGCGAACAGCTGCTGCACGAGATGGACGAACTGGACGCCATTGACGAGAACGACATGAAGCGCGAGGAAGCCGAATCCGCCCGCCGCCAGAAGGAACAGCTGCGGCAGGAGAGCGCCGCGCAGGCCATCGAGCAGCGACGTTCACAGGCGCAAAGTGACCTGCGTGACATCCTCAGCGACATGGAGAACCTGCACGAAGCCTACAACCGTGACAGCGAGAAGCTGCACAAGACCGAGCTGGCGAAGGCGCGCATCGAGGGCGACCAGAAGAATCTGCAAAACCGCATTTGGGACACCTACAAGCTGACCTACGCCGGGGCAGAGGAGTTCCGCCGCACGCCCTTCGACGAGAAGGAAAGCGACCGCCGCGCCGCCGAGCTGCAAGGGCAGATTCGCGCACTGGGGACGGTCAACGTCGGGGCGGTGGAGGAATACGCCGAAACCAAGGCGCGCGTGGACGACCTGACTGCCCAGCAGCAGGACTTGAAGCGCGCGGAAATGGACTTGCGCGAACTCATCGAGCGGCTGCTGATTCAGATGCGTTCTACATTTGTCGAGAACTTCTCGAAGATGCAGGGGTACTTCGCCGAGACGTTCACGCGGCTGTTCGGCGGCGGTCACGCGGAACTGAAGCTGATGGATCCCGACGACCCGCTGAACTGCGGCATCGAGGTCAACGCCCAGCCGCCGGGAAAGAAATTGCAGCTCCTGTCGCTGCTCTCCGGCGGCGAACGCGCGCTGACGGCGATTGCGATTCTGTTCGCGATGCTGAAATTGAAGCCCACGCCGTTCTGCATTCTGGACGAGATTGAAGCCGCGCTGGATGATGCGAATATCGGGTATTACGCGGATTATTTGAAGGAATACTCGAAGGGAACGCAGTTTATCGTCGTCACGCACCGCAAGGGGACGATGGAGCGCTGCAACAGCCTGTTCGGGGTGGCGATGGAGGAACAGGGCGTGAGCCGGATGGTGTCGGTGTCGCTACAGGACTATCAGGAGTAAGGGAAAACTGAAAGGGGTATCACGGCGGGCAAATCCGCCTGATGAAAAAGGAGGCTTTTTGCATGAGTGAAAACGAAAACAATCAGTATCGACTGCTGTCGCCTTGGGCATATGTAGGCTATGGCATCCTGTTCACGCTTCCGGTCATTGGCTGGATTCTCGCCATCGTTTTTGCGTTGAATGACGACAACCTGAATCGCCGCAACTTTGCGCGCGGTTACTGGTGCGGCGTGCTGGTGGCGGTCATTGTGGTGGTTATCCTGTCGATTGTCGGGATGGTGATGGGCGTGTCGATTATGGATGGGTTCAGCAGCTATCAGTATAACTACCGATATTGATGAGGAAATTATCAGAAGCGAGGCTGCCTGCCGAGTGCGGGCAGTCTTTTTGTGTGCGCCCGGATGGCGCAAGCAGCGGAATCCTCTTGTGAAGTTCCACAACAAATTGGGATGCTTTTGTTAGGAATGCCAAAATTATATTATTCAGAAAGAAAATGCTTGACTTTTTTTGAGGGGAGGGTAGAATGAAAGTAAGGAATCACGAGGGAGGGAAATGACGTGGAAATTCAAAGAAAAGGGCTGAATTGGGCATTTATCGTGCCGGCGGTGGTGCTTCGGCTGCTGGGCTTGATTCACGGGGCTCTTCGGCGTTGACCGCTTCTCCTCGGCTACACGGCATTGGGCATTTTCAAACTACTTACCGCGGGCGGCTTCGGCATTTGGGCGCTGATTGACTTCATCCGAATCGGCGTTGATTCGCTCCGTCCGGCGGATGGTTCGCCGTGGGTGGAGGAAACGCGCGACGAGAACATCCGCAGCATCGCCGCGAATATGCAGACCATCGCCGAAAAGCTGGAGAAGCTGCAAGCGCAGAACGTTCCGGCAGAAGCACCCAAGCCGGAAGCGGACGGCGAAAATCAGGAGACACACAAGGTGTCGCTGAAAAAATAACTTCCTATGGCAATAACCGCAGGGCTGTCAGGCGCAGGACGCTTGGCAGCCTTTTGCGTGGGGAAAAATCCGCTTGCAAACTGCGCGAAAAACCAGTACAATAGAATTGTATCCCTGAATATCAGCATGAACGAGGTGCTTTTGATGCCTTTGTGGAAACGAACGCTGGCGACGCTCCTGCTGGCGGTGATGATGATACTGCCCTTCGCGTCGGCGGAGGACGCGGGGGAGGCCGTGCCGGATGACAGCGTGGAGTGGACGGAGGGCGCGGCGAACATCACGCGCGATTTGACCCTGAATGATGAGGGCGACGACGTGTCCGCCCTGCAAACCGCGCTGACGGATTTGTGCTATTACAGCGGCGACGTAACCGGGCGCTATGGCGAGGCGACCAAAACCGCTGTGGAGGATTTCCAGCGCGATTTTGCCCTTGCGGTGACGGGCATGGCGGACAAAGCGACGCAGGAAGCCATCTATGCGGCGGATTATCGCCCGCTGCGGCTGGGATGCGTGGGCGAGGACGTGCGGCAGACGCAGATTCGCCTGATGGCGCTGGGCTACTACACGGGCAAGATTTCCGGGCGCTATCTGCCCGCGACACAGGAAGCCATCCGCCTGTTCCAGACGGCGAATGCCCTGCCGATTACGGGCGAAGCGGATGTGCAGACGCTGGAACGCCTGTTCAGCGGCGATGCCATCAGCCGGGATTCGTCCGCCGCGGCAACGCCCACCCCTTCGCCCACGCCCGGAATGCACCTCTCGGATGAAACCACCACACCGACGCCCGCGCCGACGGTGGCGTTCGTCAAGAAACTGCAATACAACAAGTCCAAGGGCGAAGAAGTTAAGCTCGTGCAGACCCGCTTGACGGAACTGGGGTACTATTCCGGCAACATCAGCGGCAATTTTCTGGGGCACACGCGCAACGCAGTGAAGGCATTCCAGCAGCAGAACGCGCTGAGCGTGGATGGCATCGTGGGTGAAAACACATGGAACGCGCTGTTCAACGACCCGGATGTGCGTGCCGTGGCTGATGATCCGAAGCCTACGCCCGAACCGACGCCTGTGCCGTTTGCCATCACGGTGGACGTCAACAATCAGGTGACGACCGTCTACGGGCGCGACGAAAACGGCGATTACACCGTTGTTGTGCGGCAGATGCTCTGCTCCACCGGCACGCGCAAGAATCCGTCGGATATCGGCACATTCACACTCAACGGGCGCACGGCGCGCTGGTGCTACTTCCCGGAGTGGGGCAGCCACGCGCAGTACTGGACGCGCATCAACTCGTCCATTGCGTTCCATTCCGTCATTTACAACACGGTCAACACCATGGATTTATCGGTCAAGTCCTACAAGAACCTCGGCAAGCGCGCGTCGCACGGGTGCATTCGCCTGACCGTTGCGGATGCGAAGTGGATTTACAACAACTGCGGGGCAGGGACGGTCGTCACGATTCGCGCCGATATGCCCGCTGACCCGGAACTCCGCGCCGCGCTGAAGCTGCCCTCGCTGAACACGAAGAACATGCTGCCCTACGTCACACCGCAGCCGACCGCCGAGCCGGATTATCGCGCCGGGACGATGCCGCCGCAGCCCTTCCGGACGCTGAAAGTGAACAGCTCCGGCGAGGATGTGTACTGGATGCAGCGGAAGCTGACGGATCTTGGCTACTATTCGGGCAAATGCTCCGGCACGTTCCTGGCAGGCACGCAGAACGCGGTGAAGGCGTTCCAGAAGGCGAACAGTTTGTCTGCAACGGGGACGGCGGATGTCAAGACGCTGAATCTGCTGTATGCGGAGGAACTGTCGGCGACGCCCACGCCGGAGGTCGCGGCGGATGACCGCACGCCGGAGCCGCTGCCGACGCCGGCGGCGGGGCAGTGAGATTCCCTGCGGGCGCGAAATCCTGCGCCGCGAATTTGAAAATAGTATAAAAATAGAACGCGCTCGTCAGCGGAAAGGCTGGCGGGCGCGTTTGCATTTGCGCACAATTGACGATGCTTGAAAATTGTGCTATAATCCCCGGCTTGGCGCGGAAATCGGCCGTTTTCTTGCTGTCGCGAATGCCGGGGGCTGGCTGTCATTTTGCGTACGGCTGACCGCAGTATGTGCAGCGCGGCGCGCTGCCGCGTCGGCCGCTGTTCTTCGCGCCGCAGCCGGGGCAGATCCACCGCACGAATGTGCCCTCCGGCGTGTACAGCGCAACCGTGCGCGTCACCGCGTTAATCTGCAGGTTTTGCAGGTATCCCGTGCCGATGAGCGATCGGAGCTGCTCAAAGGCTTTGCTGGAGGCGAGAACCGCCCCCAGCTGGTCAAAGGTCAGGCTTTCTTCGGTCAGCGGGAGCAGCGCGCCTGCGATACGGCGCGCGCAGGCTCTGCGGTATGCATGGCGAAGAATGCGAAAGACAGGCGTTATGAGCGCAGCGAATAGGAAAATACCCATCACGCCGGACAGCGTTTTCCCCTGCGAAAACATCGTTATCGTCGCGGAGACGGTCGCCGCCGCAAAAATGGCACAGACCAGCACAACGGGAATATCCGTTTTTTTCTTGGCGACAGCCTTTGCGCTCAAGTATGGATTGGTGATGTTTGTCATTGCGCGTCTACCGCCGCCTGACAGGTTTCAAATGCCTCGTAGGGATCGCCGCCGCTTAGTACTGCCACGATGCCATCGCCGTAATCTTCCATATAGCTGTGCGGCATGGCGAACAGGTAGAACAGCTCGTTCTCACCGGGGAGAACGTCCTCCACCAGGTTGCAGGAGCGGCAGGAGATATAGAATTCGTCTCCATCCAGATCGAGGCGGAACTGCGCATAGTAGATCTCGTTGTTGACCAACGTGGTGAACACGGCCATCTTTTCAAAAACCTCCCGGGTTCCGTGAATCGGCGCGTCCACGGACACGGACAGCATATCATCGTAGATATAAACGGTTATAAAGGCGTATTCCATCGAGTTATCGACGGAAAAGGGCACGGTGAAGGTATAGTCGTCATATTCATAGGGAAATTCATTTTCTTCCAGAAAATTCTTCACCAGACTGGCCATTTGATCCTCTTTGCTCATCGGAACAGAATCGGCGAAGGCTACGGAAAACATCAGCAGTGCGGTCAACAGGAAAACGATTATTTTCTTCATGGGGGAAAATCCTCCTCTTTTTGTTTGATCAATGAAAAAGAAATGACGGTCGCTCGTTCCGCGTAGCACAGCGCAGTGCTTCATTCGGAAACGGCATTATTTTGCGGATTCTTCCGGCGCAAAATGGATCAGCATAGAGCCAAAATAGTCCATATCGCAGCCTTTTTCCGTGGGCACGATGTACAGCGCCTGTGTGTAATAGTTGATGACAATGCCGTCGACCTCACCCGCTTCCGTGGGCGCCTTGCCAAAGACCCATGTGAGACCGGGAATATCCGCGCCTGCTATGACCAATTTGACGGTGCCGTCCTCATGGAAGAGAAGGGAATACTCATAATTGCCCAGCTGCGCGGCGGTCATGTTGTAGCCGCTTACATCCGCGTCGGTCATGACGTACTTCTTTTCCAGCATAATCTCGGCGCCGGCGGCGGGTTCGGGCGTGCCTGCGGGATTGAATTCCGCAGTTGGTTCGGCGGCCGCTTCTGGGGCATCGCCGGTACGCTCGTACCACAGCGTGAGGTCGCTCATTTCAAGGCTGAGCGTTCCATCCTCGCGCAGCGTGACGGCAGCCTCGCCGTTCAGGATGAAGATGAGCAGCGTGAAATTGTCCATGCGGCAGGATAGACCGTCCAGCGTCATACCATGCAGAGTCAGGTCGCAGGTAGTGCCGTAAATAACCAGCGTATCCCCCGCCATTTCAGCGGCTTCAGCGGGCAGCGTGATGCCGTCCGCTGTGACGCGCGCAAGCGTCCAGAAGCCCCTGAAATCGTCGATAATGGCGCTTTCGTTGATGCTCGGGACGGCCGCGCTTGAGGCTTCCGGCTTCTCGCGGCTGAACGCCATGGTCACGTCGTCCATGGAAACCGTGAGGAGCGCGTCCTGCAGCGTGAACGATATGCCGTCCGCCATGAGTACGCCGTCCTGCATGGCGCAATGGATGCTGTCCACGTCGCCGTTCGTGTTCATTTCAGCCATGCCGTCCGCGCCGAGGGTGAAGGTCACATCCAGCCCCATGTCGGCCAGCGGATAGGGTGTACCCCCTATCTCCATGCGCACGCCGTACCACACACCCAGATATTCATCGGGAATGCCAGCGTTCTGCGCAACAGGTTCGGGAATGGGGGTGGGTTCAGGCGCAACTTCGGGTTCAGCCGCGCCTAACGTGCCGGGCTGCGCGGGCGCGGCGGTTTCAACGCTTGCATCCAGCTTCAGGGTGGGGAGCAGCGCAGGCAAATCGGGCAGCGTGGGCTTCGCGTGGGCGCATGGCTCGGTGATTACGGTAACTTCGCTTCGGTTTTCGCTCCAGCTCTGGCAATTCTGAGCGTGCTTGATGTTTTCTTCACTCATGCCTTCGGGTACGCGCACGGTCAGCTTGGGCGCGACGTTCATCATCAGTCCCATGGGGGACGCGGTCAAATCGCAGCCGTCGAAGCAGATTTCGGCAAGGTTCGGGCAGTTGACGATGCAGTTTTCGCCGAAGTCCTTCATCTTGCTGGTGAAGTGCAGGCTGGTCAGGTTCTTGCATTCAGTAAACGCGCCGTATTCCACACGCTCCGCGTCGGCGACGAAGGAACTGAGGCCGGCAAAATTGAACGCCTGCTGGCCGAGCCTTATGAGATGCTCGCCAAAGTACAGGTTGCCCAGCGGTCCCGCGCTGTCGAAGGCGTAATTGTCGATTTCGCGCACGCCGTTGACGAAGATTACGTTGTTCAGGCTCCGGCAGAGCATAAACTGATTGCCGCCGGTGCTCTCCAGGGGCGCGTAGCAGACGAAGGTCTCCAGCTGCTGGCAGTAGGCGAGCATCATGTCCGGCAGCTCTTTGATTGTTTCGGGCAGCACCAGCGTGCGCAGGCGCACCCACTCGGTACGGTCACTCGTCACAGAGGAATCTGTATAGTCATGGCACGCGTCAAAGGCGTTGTAGTTTTTGAAGCCTACCACGGTTACGCCGTTGATTTCGCGCGGCACGACCACATCCACGTCAGTTCCGATGTAGGCGGTAATCAGACCGGTATCCGGATCAAACTCAAAGTTCTCGGCGGGAGTCGGCTCGAAGGGCATCTTTACGAATTTGCTTACTTCGCCTTCGCGCAGCATGGGGTCGTACCACGGGCGCTGGAGCGTCTCGTTCCACGCGGCAAGCTGCTCATCGGTCGCGTCGGCGGGCAGACGCAGCTCGGCGCTCGTGCCCTCGACGGCGGAAAGCGGGAAACTGCCGGCGGTGGGGATGACCATCTTCGTCAGCTTTGTGTTCGCGAAGGCTCTCTCGCCCACGGAAGCGGCAGCGTTCAGGCGCACGCGCTCCAGCGCGGAGCCTTCAAACGCGCCCGCGCCGATGGCGGTCACGTTCTGCATTTCGGCACTTGTCAGCGCTGTATTGGCAAACGCGCTGTCGCCGATTTCGGTCACGCCCGCGCCCAGCGTGAGCACGGTCACGCCGCTGCCTTCAAACATATGCGCCGGAATTGCGCCGAATTCGACGGTCACGTCGCTCAAAGCGGGCAGATTTGCAAACACGCCTGCGGGGATGATCGCCGGATCGCACTGAATCACCAGCTTTTTCAGCCCTGTCAGACCGTCGAGCGCGCCTTCACCGATGGTGGTCAGCGAGTCGGGCAGGGTCAGGGCTTCCAGCTGCGTGCAGCCCGCGAACGCCCGCGCACCGATGGTGGTCACGGAGTCGAACAGATCCACGTTCCGGAGGGAACTGTTCATGAAGGCCTCCGCGCCGATGGTGGTGAATTCATCGTTGTGGGCGACGGAGAAGTATTCGATGGTCTGGCTGCCCTTGAACACACCGTCGCCCAGACCGACCACCGCCTCCTTTGAAACGGTGAGATGGGGGTGAATGCGCGTCTTTGTCCCGGTGTATTCGGTCAACACGCGGTTTTCGTACCGATACGCGCCCTTCTCAGGAGATTGGGCAGTCGGATCCTGCGCGCGCCACACGCGGCAGGGAAGCCCCAGCGCATCCACATACGCCTGCCACTGCTGCATCTCCTGACGCGTACCGTGTGCGTTCAGGTCAATGTCGTACAGATAATCGCAGCCCGCGAAGACGTCCTCGCCCAGCGTGGGCGCGGTCAGGCTTTCCAGAACGATGTACTGAATGTTGTAGTCGCCCTTGAAGGCGCGGGAGCCAATCGACTCAAGCGTCGAGGGCAGATAGAGATTGCCACCCATGTTGCCGCAGGCTTCAAACGCGCTTTCGCCGATGGTTTTAAGCCCCTCGGGCAGCGTCAGAAAGCCTTTGATGCCGGCAAAATAGAAGGCGTATGCGCCGATATGCTCCAGCCCCTCAGGCAGCTCCAGAATGCTGCTCTTGTAGGCGTTGTAAAACGCGCTGTCGCCGATGAACTTCAGCGTGGAGGGGAAGTGAACGCGGGCCAGCGTTTCGCAGTTATAAAACGCACGATCGCCGATGGTTTCCAGTCCTTCAGGCAGTTCCAGCAGCGCCAGATAGGTGTGGTGCGCGAACGCCTCGGGACCGATGGCCTTTACCGGCGCGCCGCCGATGGTTTCGGGGATGGCCAGATAAGTGGCGTAGCCGTTGTAGGAGGTAATCGTGCCGGTAGAAGCGTCAAAATCGAACTCCGATTCCACATAGCCGTTGTTTTCCACAATCACGGCGTTTTTGCCGCTGGGCTGGACGCTTACTTCACTGCCGGCATTTTCAAACGCCGCTATATAGGCGTCCAGCTGGTCGTCCGGGACGTAAGCCGTCGCGCCCTCAGGCAGAAGGCTGAAGCAGTCAATGTCGATTGCAGGGCATACACCCTCAAAGGTAATCTTGCGCAGCGAGTCGCAGTATCTGAATGAAGCGTCGCCGATATAGCGCACGCCTGCGGGAATGGTAACTTCCGCCAGCGCCGTGCAGCTGAAGAAGTTCATGCGGTTGATGACCACAAGGCTCTGGGGCAGGGAAACGCGGGTCAGGTTGTCGCATGTGCTGATAGCGTTGCTCCGAAGCTCCAGCACGGTTTCGGGCAATGTCAGCGAGGTGATGGTTTCCCCGCGGAACACGCTGACACCGATCACATCCACCGTGAAACCGTCCAATTCGCCGGGCACAACCACGTCGCCGCCCGCGCCGTTATAGCCGCGGAGTATGCCGTAGTTCGCGTCATAATTCCAGTCGGCAGCTTCGCCCGACGCTGTGACGCAGGTCACCAGCATCAGCAGGAAAAGAACCAGGCATAGCCTTCTTTTCATGAATTGATTCCTCCATTTCTTCATCATAGTATTAGAGGACAAACGTGTTAAGGCACCACCGCACAATTCGGCGGCGCGTCTGGCGATGTCTTTTCCGCCATCT
>ONZV01001032.1_pt1 | contig 14462 bp, 8 predicted proteins | sample 1671561 | NCBI WGS metagenome assembly ONZV01 (sample SAMN06348169, study PRJEB24527) | human gut metagenome | reverse complement strand
GGATAATTCCTTACTGGCTGTAAGGGATATTAACCATAAATATATTGTAGTAGAAAAGGATACCTTTTATGAATGAAACAACTTTAAAAATTTTTAATCGAACACTCCATATAAAAAAGCAATGGAAAATTACATTTCTCGCCACATGGATTGGTGGAATGCTGGCTCATGCCTATCGTTTTTTCAACTTTCTGCCATCCTGGGATTCTATGTATAACTTTGCCGGAACCGGTGCTACTTACTCTTCCGGAAGATGTTTTCTTGAATTTTTCAGTAAAATCTCTTCCAAATATGATATGCCCTGGGTGAATGGTGCATTGTCCCTGCTCTATATCAGCCTTGCAAGCATACTGCTTGTTGAACTTTTCGAGTTACAGGAATGCGCATCCTGCGTATTGCTTGCCCTGCTCATTGTTTCTTTCCCTACCGTCACAGCATCCTTTGCATTTATGTTCACTGCTGACGGTTACATGATGGCATTTTTAATGGCTGTGCTAGGCATTTATCTGACCTGGCGATATAGATACGGTATCTTTCCAGGTATTATCTGCATTGGATTAAGCATTGGAACTTATCAGGCATACATCAGTGTCATGCTCTGCATTCTGCTTGTTATGATTGTATGTGACCTGCTTATAAAGCAGAAAGATTTCAAGTCCTTTCTGCAAAACAACTGGAAATATATCCCTCTTCTGCTTGGAGGATTCCTCTTTTACAAAATAGCTTCTGCTATTATTAATGCATACTATCATATCACATTAACCGAATATCAGGGAATCGGACAGATTCATCTTCTTTCCTTATGGGAATACCGGCAGGCTTTTACTAAAGTTTATAATGAGTTATCTCACCTGTTTTCTTTCAATGAAGCTCTCAACGTATATTGGTATGGATATGCCAACCGCATTGTATTTGCTCTGCTCCTACTCTGCACTGTCTATCTGATTTTGAAAAATAAATTGTATAGGCAGCCACTTGCTTGCCTTACCGGAATACTCTGTATCATCTGCCTGCCTCTTACTGTATGTTTTTTATTTTTTGTATCATCCGACGTCTGGTATCACACACTGATGGAGATGGGAGCCTGCTTTATTTACCTGCTATTGCTCTGTTATCTGGAACATGGCTGTGAAAAAACATATTTTGAAAAAATCATAAAATCTATCGGAATTGTTGTACTTTGTTATCTTTCCTTCTACAACATCCGAAATGCCAATATCTGCTATAATGAGATGAACCTGAGCTACGAAAAAAGCTATAGCATTGCCAGCAATGTATTAGACCGCATAGAAGATCTGGACGAGTTTCCTGAGATATCCAAGGTTGCCATCATTGGAACCTACCACACCTATTCTTCTAATATTGGCGGAACTGTACCTTATATTATTGGTGTAGATCAGGATAACTTCTTAAATCTTGATTTTCACTATTTTGCTATGTGGAATTACTGTTTTGGTATTCAGCTTGACCAAGCCAGCAGTGAAGAGATTGCTGCCATCAAACAGACCGAAGAGTACCAGAAGCTTGATTCCTATCCATCAAAAAACTGTATTGCAGTAATTCATGACATTATTGTGATAAAGCTGCCAGAAGAATAGAAAAAAGTGCTGCAACTTTGAAAAATTCAGAGCTGCAGCACTTTTTCTATTCTTCTTTCTCTTGTTTTGGTAAACATTTATCCATGTTCAGACTCACTTATTTTTTTCCGTTTCTTCGTCATTGCTTTTCTGAATAATATAATGCGGTCTTTTCTTCACTTCCATATAGGTCTTAGACAGATATTGTCCCATGATTCCCATACAGAACAATTGAATTCCACCAACAAACGTAATGATACATACCAGGGATGGCCATCCACTGACCGGATCTCCAAAAATAAGCTTTCGAACAATGATAAATATGATTGCAACAAAAGAAATAAACGTCATCAAAATTCCAAGGTAAGAAGAAATCATCAGCGGAACATTTGAAAAATTGACAATGCCATCCAGAGAATACGCCAAAAGCTTCCAGAAACTCCACTTTGTCTCTCCTGCTGTTCTCTCTATATTCTCATATTCCAGCCATTTTGTCCGATAACCAACCCATCCAAAAATTCCTTTGGAAAAGCGATTATACTCTGATAATGCAAGAACACTGTTCACCATATCTCTCGTCATCATACGAAAATCTCTGGCTCCATCTACGATATCAGCATCGGATATCCTGCGTATCAGTTTATAAAAGCATCTGGCGCAAAAAGAACGTACCATCGGTTCCCCTTTACGACTTACACGTCTTGTTGCCACACTGTCATATTCTCCTGACTCAAGTGTACTTATCATCTCTGGAAGAAGTGCCGGTGGATCCTGCATATCTGCATCCATGATCACAACATAATCTCCTCTGGCATTATTAAGTCCTGCATAAATTGCCGCCTCTTTGCCAAAGTTTCTTGAGAATGAATAATACTTCACATGTCCATCTTTCTGTGCCAGTCCACACACTTTCTGTTCTGTATAATCATTAGATCCATCATCCACGAACAATATCTCATAATCACATTGCCCATTCGTCATCACATCCGTAACCGCAGCATATATTGTCTCTACTGTCTTCTCTTCGTTGTAACATGGAATAATTATGCTGAGCAATTTTCTGTCCATTCTTCCGCTACCTCTTTCCTGTCTCCGCCACGCTCAAAAGGATACATCCCGACATCTCTGCTGATCATGTACTCACATCCGTTCCGGCTTTGCATGTATCTGTAAGTTATGTTATAATGTACATATTAATGTGCATATGTAACAGGTACTGCATAGCAGACATTTTCGTTCAGGAGACTACACTTATGAATATATTAATAGAAAAATTAAAACAGCGCAATGCATTTTCAACAACCTTTTTATATATCATCTATTTTCTGCTTGGAATGTATTACCCTCTTTTCAGTTTCATGCGTCAGACCGTACCGCAGTATTGGGGACAGGTTACACTTTTTTATCATATACTGCTGATATTGCTTCTGGCAAAAGTACTCCTTCAGAAAAACTCTGTTTTTGACTGGATTTTTTTGGCTGGATTGTTTTATCTCTGTTATAAAAGCTACCAGTATAATTATGATTTCTATAATATTTTCGGTACCATGATGTTCCTCTGCTGTGCCAAAAATATAGAAATAAAAAAAATTGTAAAATTAGATTTATATATCCGTATTGTACGCAGTGTCTTGTTTCTCACCTTACCTTTTATGGGCTTAATGATCAATAAAATAAATGTATGGATTGGTGGAAGAACCCGCACCTTCTTCGGATGGACTCACGCTAATATGATGGGGCTTGATTTTTTACTTTTGGCAATGGACATTATGTATCTCCGAAAAGAATGTAAGAAATGGTACGACTGTATCCTATATGCTGTTTTTATCATTTTTTTGGACAGAACAGCTAATAGCAGAACCGCTGAGGTCATTATTGCCATGTTAATTGTCATCCACTTATTGTCAATTGTCATACCAAAAAACTGGTTTCATAAAATGATGGTACTATTTACATCTGGAGCATTTCTTCTATGTGTTGGTATTCCATTTATCGGAAGTTATTTATATATCCACAAACCGGAATTATTTTTACAACATGACGGAACCATGCTCTCAAGAATTCAATTGACCACTACTTTCTATCTAAGAAATGGTGGCTTTGGTTTCTATGGATTTCCTATAGAAGATCAAGATTGCCTTGACATGATGTTCTCTTATATTGGACTTCATTGGGGAACCGCAGCTTTCATCATTATTTCAGCAGCTATTATATATGCCATTTATAAGGCATCCAGAGAACAGCATACCAGCTTCCTGATCTTGCTTTTCTTCTTCCTTGTATATGGCTGGGCAGAAGTTGCACCTATCTATCCTGTATATTCTTATCTGTCGCTCTTATTAGGCTATTACATTATGAACCGCAAGCCATTTTATTGTAAGCGTCCATATACCTGCGCTAATTTCTAAATAACACATGCATCGTCTTTGCCAGATGCATGCGTTTTACTACATTTATTTATACCATAGTCCTAATACCAAGCATCCACCTTCATATCAGATGGGTGCTGAATTGATATTTTTCAAATGGAACCATTACTGTTTCATCAAACCATTTACGTAAAAATATCTCTTTCTTTCCCCCTGAAAGCCATACGACACATCCAATATAGTTACTATCCTCATACTCCTTCAATTTAACAAGTTGATTGAGTTTTTTTGAAAATAGTCATAAGTAACCGCTTCTTTTTCAGTTGTTCCAAGTCCATCATATGGATATATGTCTATAAACACTCCCATACCATATGGTTTTTCATTCTCCATTTTTATTATATATCGGTCATCACTAATTCTCGTGATCATATATGGATATTCCTTACACTCCTCCAAATTAAATATACGCCAATCAGGATATTCTTCCCTATGTATCTTCATGTATTCTAAAAACCAATCATAATCCCTGCGCGGCATCATGATATCCACATCATCATCCCATGGAATATACCCATGATGTCAAACGGATCCTATAAATGTTCCATATATTAAAGAATATCTAAAATTCTGTTCTTCACATCTATATTTTCTAGTCACCTATTTCAATACATGAAAATGCGGTATCAACAATTCATTAATCATTGATAACCGCACTCACTAAAAACATTCCATGATAAAAGCATATTGTTTTTTACTAATATCATTTTTAAACCAACTATTCCAATTCTAATATGAATCGCTTCCGACAATTACACTTCCAAGTACTTCAACCTGGCAGCGCCGGCAAAGTTCTACAGCCTCCCTGATCTGATTTCTTTCAGATTTCATCAACTGCTCTACAAAGACTGCACTATCTGCACTCTCTAATTGTTTCAGTACTTCCGTATTATCAGAGACCAGACTATCTGTACTTGTTACATTCATTCCAAGTTCTCTTAATTTCTCCACAAGACTATCTGCCTGTTTCTTCAAATTCTGGTCACTTTCTGAACACGCAACCAAAAGATTTCGCTTGTCCTTCTGTCCTGCAAGCATTGCTACTTCATGACTGATACGTGTTAATAAAAGTTCATTATTCTCACTCTTCTTATCATGCGCAAACCAGGAATCAATCCATCGATCAATAATATTACGCTTTCCATTCTCATTGCTTCCAAGCACAGTTCCAAATACCGGAAGATTCGTAATTATCTTCACTTCATCTACATCTTTCACTGTCTGTGTCATAATGTAAACAACTGCATACCAACATACTGCAAGGAACATACCTGCAAGAAGTCCGATCAAAATATACTTCATGCTAATGTACTGTACATTAGCTGTTATTTCCGCCGTTTCATCTGTATTTTCTTTTGACGTGGTCTTATCTTCAATACCTTTTACAAGCAGATTGTAATATGTCATCTGCTTCTCCGAAAGCCCTGAAGAAATATTTTTCAATGCAGTATATGCGTCATTTACTGCATTGACCACATCTGACTTCTGCATATTGAGATTGCTATCACTGGATATATGATACTGCTCCGAAATAGCATTTACTGTATAATTTCCAAATATCTGCTGTAATTGCTCTGTATATTCCAGCACCCGTTTCTTCACAATTTCTGCAACCTGCTCACACTGTTCCTCGCTGCCCGCATAAATCTGAATGCTCAGAATGCCAGAGTTTTTGTCTTTCTGAAGCTTTATAATATCATTATTCTGTCCATTCTCCGTATCTGTGACTGATATCAATTCCCTGACTGACGTATTTGCATATTCTTCTCCAAATACCTGTATGATTGCTGTACAAGTATCTTCATCTAATAATGCATTCTCATACATCGTAAAGATATTAGAAAGTTCTTCATCTGCCTGGTCTTTCTTAAACTGATAGTTCAGCATCACCGTTGGAATCTCATTTGGATTCAGCTGCATCAGCACTGACTTTTCAAGATATTCTTTGCTTTCCTGATATAATTGCGAATTATACTCATACATGGAATATACATGTTCTACCTGTTCCAGCTCATCCGCTGTCAATTCCTCTTTTGCATTTTCAATCTGCTTTTCTATATCCACTTCTTCAGTTGTACTTACAGCTGCCGCTTCTGACATACTTTTCTTTACTGAATATAGGTTTGCAGCAACTGCCACAATCAGCATCACAACAATAATGCTACGCCACTTACGTAATATATAGTGCAGCAATGTCATTAAATCAATCTGTACTTCTTCCTCGTTCATGATAATCCTCTCATCCTTTGATTTTTGCCATTATGCGCTATTATAGCATAGAACCATGTCTGTGCAAAGCATTAATTTTATCTTGTGATATCAATTTAAATTTGAGTTTAACCGCCACACTGCCAATCTGCCATACCAGCTTATGCAAATTACAATTTTTATATCAAAAAAATGCTTAAGAAACACTTATTTTTATATCAGTACATTTCTCACACAACTCATACGCAGTTGAAAAGTACGGCTTTGAAGCCCATTTATCAGCATCTCCAACAATATACAGATTGTTTTTTGCTCTAGTCACTGCCACATTAAGTATATTTGGTCTGCCGCATGCCCATTCTACTGCTCCATTTTCTTTTTCTCCAGAATCCACTCCAAGACATATGATTACAGTATCTGCTTCCTTTCCCTGAAATGTATGAATTGTGCCAATATTATCTCTTATCCAATCTTTTATATTTTGTTTGCATTCAACATCGTTGCTTTCACAAATATTATGATACAAGAAATCGTTATCCCTATAATAGCTAGCCAGTCCTGCTTTCACATTTCTAAACGGGCTGATAATAAATAAGGAAGGAATTTCTGACTTGCCATTCTTATTCCAGCTGGCAATAAACTCGTTCTTTATTATTGGCAAAATACGTTTCGCCTGCTCCAATACAAAATGTTTATTCTGTGACTGCCCTTTAACATCAATCCACGCACATACAGACTCTTCTCGATCGACTGTATTATATATCATCGTCTCGTTATACGCGATAATATTCGCAATGTCAAATATTCTTTTCTGGCATCTTCCATGTACCAGCAATGGTGATCCCACATAAAAATTAGTTCCATCTAATTCCCGGATTCCTATATAGTTGTTAGCTGCATCTGCAAGACTTTGTACACTTGTTGTTTTACTTGCAATAAACGCCGATTGCTTATAATAATTTTTCAAAAATTCAATTGTCTTATCATGTATTGTAACTACCGGTTCAATTTGCAATGGATCACCAACTGCAATCACTCTCCTGCATCTCCATATCACACCTGCTGCTGCTTGTGGCATTGCTTGTCCAGACTCGTCTGCAAGTACAAGTCCAATATCTTCCCTTCCTACATATCGTAAAAAACTACCTATTGATGCAAATGTGCTTGAAATTACCGGAACAGCTAATGCAAATCCCTGAAATAACGAAGCCGCATATTTATCCAGCTGGGTACTGCTCAAATTTCCTCTCATCATCTTGCTAAATGCATCCAATTGATCTCTCATCTGTGATGAGTTTTCTACGAAGGCTCGCTGCAAATTCATAGCTTCTAAAAATAGAGTTTCCCGTAATTTATTTATTTCTTTTCCATTCCACGGTGCTTTTTCCTGAGCTGTTTTATATTCCTGTGCTTTTTCTGATTCAGTCAATTTCATCAGATAATCATCGTCTGGAACATATTCATCATATTCCTTTTTGAAATTATCAATCTGTTGGTTTTGTAGTTCTATTTTTTGTTTCTGTTCTTCAATTTCTTTCCTATACTGCTTTTCTGTATCCTCTTTCTCCTTAATCAGTTTTATTAAGATACGTATTTTTTCCTGTTTTTCAAACTTTTCATGCAGACATTTATTCTCTTTTTTTTCAATATTTTTATATGCCACTATCATCTCATTTTTAGGACAAATCCAATACCTAATTTTAAAAAATAATACCTGTTGTCTTATTTCATCTTTTTGTTTTTGCATTTGTAATCTCTGCATTTCTAATTCCTGTACACTTTTTTCAGCTTCCCCTTTTTCCATATATAATTTGCTTAGACGTTTTCGTACTGCCCTGAGTTTTCTTTCTTTTTCTGAAATATTTCTCTGCATTCTTCTTATTTTCTTTAATGTACAATAACATTCATCCATTTTCGAATATTCAGTTTGCACCTCTTTTAACACGCTACTAAATCTATCTTTTGCAGCTTTCCAGTTCTCCTTATATTGCATTGCTGTTTTCTGTGTCTGGATAGTCCTCAAATAACGATTAAAATCAAAGAATTCATCTTCTTCTTTCTTTAAAGGCCAAAATACATCAATAAACGCTGAACAATTTTTTCGATTTCCTAACGCTGCAGCACACATTCCCCATGTTTTTCGTTTTAATACCTGGTCTGAAATCTGATTAAAATATGTGTACTTATCCTGATACTCTTTCGAAATACTTTTGATATCTGGAAGTTCCATCGTAATATTTTTTGCTGCTGCATTATTATTTGTCACTACCAGCATAGTATATTTTTTTAATTTATCATCAATCTCTTTTATCGTGTTGTTATATCTGTTATAAGAAATTATACCTATTTCCTTAACAAAAACATCATCCGGCTTCTCATATTCACACAGAGCTATTGCCCTCTCCACTACATTAGCTGCAACAACGTCTCTTAGCAATGTCGTTTTTCCTGTTCCCGGAGGTCCATTAACTGAAAACACCGGCGTATACCCTTCCTTTTGGTTCATCGCAATATTTACAGCTAGCTGCTGCATGCTTCTTAGTGAATAGCCACTTGGCCATTTACCATATGGCATTGTTTTCGGATCAAATATTGCAAAAAGAGCGTCCTTATCATGTTCTACATCTATGCGCTTATCCGAATTATGATTCAAATATTGTTCCAATGCCTGACCATAATTTTGTTTCGATACGTTATTAATTACATTTTCCAGATCTCTCACATAAAAACTATTCAATAAATCATTTGCTTTGATCAGTTCATCAATTTGGCGGTCTTCCTCTTCAACCACCGCTGTATGTTCTTGAGACTGATTATCTTTTTTCTCACCAACAACCCTGTCTATTCGCATCCAGCACCCTGAAAATTCTATATTCCAGGATAATTCACTCTTTATCCTATTTACTATCTGCCTGCATTTTTCATAGTCCACCACTTCATCCCATGCAAACAATTGCATAAATAATCTTGTTTCATATTCATGAAAATCATCATCCCACTGATTAAGTTCTATCTGTTTTTGTTTTACCCTGTTAATTGCCCATGGAAATGACGATATTCTAAAACTTGTTTCATCAAATTTTCCATCTGCCTTTAATCTAAACTTACAAAAACAACTTGTTTCATTACTGTCATCTCGGAACTCTTTTTCTGCATTCATCTGTTTAGCAATCACATCTAATGCACTTTTCACCCTAAAAATTCCCAAATACACTTCATAATACCGTACACAATTATTTTCCTGAATTGTTGGATTTTCCAAGTCTGGATAGTCACATTCCCGTGCTATCTTAAATGATTTTATTTTCTCGTTGTGCTGTTCTTCCAGTATATAAGGATAAAAATTCTCTAATTTATGCCAATATAATAATGTATCGTTATTCATAAAAACTATATATTCCTTTCTTGCAGCTGATTTTGTTCTCATCTGACATAAGCTGTACAACTTAAATTTTATCACATTCTACCAACAATTTGTTTTTTATTCAAAACGTTTAATAGCCACTCCTTGTATCGGACTGGCTATTTAAAATCAACTCTATTAAGTTTTCACTTATTTTCTTTTCCCTCATTTGCCTTCAACTTTTTTATGACTATTCCATTTTAAATACGCTATCTCGAATCTTCTGTCTTACACTCCATAAATACTATTATTCCAACATGTTCAGCAGATTTTTTATCTGCTGACACCATAAGAGCAACACACGATACACCTAAAGCTGCTATAGAACTGTATATTGAAACTACTTCCATTATCATTTCAAATGTGCTTTTTTCATGCTGTTTCCTTGCTGTGACAATATTTTCAAATTTATTGTATACTATTTTTCATTAAATGCCATTCGATATGACGTAATTTATATTATATTTATTCTTCTTTTGTAGTTCGATTATTTATTATTTAAGGGTTTCCTCCTCGGAAGCCCTTAATCTGCCACCTTTCTCCTGTTCTAGTTTCTCCATAGCCTCAGCATCATATAATACGTTATCAAGAACTGTCACTGCAATCTGTTCTTTCTGCAATGCCTGTCTGATGTTCTCACATACAGCGTCTGCTCCCGCTTTTATTTCAAGTTACATCACATCAGGCAGACGTGATCCAGACCGTTCTTCACACATGCAATCTTGACTGCTGCAATTGCAAGTTCCATGGACTGCTCTGTAGTAAACTTACGTTGTTCAAGTTTTCGCCAGCTTTTTCTTCACCATGCAACGTTTCTTAAAGAACGAAATGCCGTAACAAAGAATTTGATCGTAATCATCCTCATATTCTTCTGCATACATCCTGTCATCAATCTGCTGCAAAGCCGCATCGCACGCACTTTCCAGTTTATCCAGAGACTTTGTGTACTTTGCTTCAAAAATTGCCACTCTGCCGTTGATTGGATCATACACAACCACATCACTGCGACCTTCACCATGTTCTTTATTAGAATCCACCATATATCCTGCCCCTGTAAAAATACCTGCAAGAAACGCATGATAGAAGTCCTCTTTATAATCATGGTAGCTGATGGTTCTGCGCAGTAATGCATTCATCTCTTTGGTAAGGTTCTCGCTGTCACCGTTCCACACGGCATCGAACAACGCACTCCGGTTACATTTCTTTGTGCTGTCATCGAACCATTTGATAACGGTCGTTTCAAAGATTTCCTTGATTTCAGCGTTTGGAATCATAAGCGCCACTGTACCATCCGCCAGCTTACCATTGTAATCTTCCTCACGTGCTTTTGTCAGATATCCAGTCAGATACAGCATACTCCAAAGATTATTCTCTGAAGAATGCAGATAATCATAAGTCAGGTTCTCATCCACGCGCTGAACGATTGTACCTCCTGCCAGCAAAGTTTCCAGTTTCCCGGTGATGTTACTTCCAGCATAATCAATGAACGAGCGGATGACTGCATTATCACTCGTGTTCTTCCAATAGCTGACAGGTTTTGCTTTAGGATTGCGCTGTAACTCCAGCAGATAATTCATCACGTCCCACGGACAGTAAACATCAAAATCACCGAAGTGGTATCCGTCATACCACTCCCTGATGCTTTCTGCTTTATCCAAAACGTCCGCATCTTTAAGAATCTGGTCTACCTCACTTTGAACAAATCCAAAATACTCATTCAGCCTGGAATCCGTAATCGTGTCTGAAATAAAATTATTTGTTCCAGTAAAAATGCTTTCCTTTGCAATTTTCAAGCAGCCCGTAATCACTGCAAAGCAGAGTGCCTGATTGTCCTTCAAAGCCTGCATCAGACCCTTCATGACATCTAACATCTCCTCATAGTAGCCATTGCTGTTTGCCTTTGCCACCGGAACATCATATTCGTCAATCAGGAGAATCACAGGTTTGCCATATTGCTGATACATCAATCTCGTAAGCAGCATCAGGCTTCCTTTCGTATCCTTGGTCGAAGCCGTACCCTGTATCAGTTGTTTTACGATTTCTTTATCAAAACTATCTACCTTGTCGCTATCCAACAGATACAAGTGCTTCTTATACAACTCCGAGATGACAAGTGTAAGCATATCGTATGCACTGTTAAAATTCAGACCATCAACCTGCCGGAACGAAACAAACACAGTCGGCCACTGATTCATCCATTCCATACACAGTTCATGCCTCTTTGCAATCTCAAGTTCCTCAAACAGTGCCTTGTTGTCCTTCCTGATATCAAAAAAACTTTCCAGCATACTCATGCCAAGTGTTTTTCCGAACCGCCTGGGGCGAGTGATCAAGGTTACTTTTGTTCCTGTTGTACCGAGAAGTTCGCCTATCAGACCTGATTTATCAACATAATAATAACCATTCCTGCGGATTTCCTCAAAATCAGATACCCCAACTGGAATACTCAACAATTTCATCTCTACCGCTCCTCCTCCCTTGGCTTTGCATAGATTTTTCAGTGTTTCTACATTATCTCACATAAAAAGAAAAGGTCATCAAAAAATGACCTAATTCTCTGATATCAGCTCCTATACATCCATGCTTTATGGTTTCACTGACACATAAAAATCAAAACTGTCTGATAACAAATAGTTTGAACAATTCTTTTCTCATTGAATTCTGGATATTATACCATAAAAATATATAAATGTCACTATACATCCTTTTCTGCTATCTTGCCTCCATTCAAAGTACCTATTTGTCAATTTTTTTGTTCCCCATACACTCCCAGTTCTCGGGAGTTTGACAGTTGAATATCAAGAAAAGTACTTGCAGGTCTTATAAAACCTGCATTTTTTATGTCAATTTTTATGTTTTATATGCTGTTATTTTATGTTATTGTGTGTTATAATAAGCATTGGAGGGGTGCTTATGAATCTACATATAACAAAATCCAAAAATGCAGAATCCTTTTATATTGCAAAATCTTATACCAAAGCCAATGGCAAAACATCCTCTGTCATTGTCCGTAAACTCGGCACTTTGAACCAGCTCATTGTCGAACATGGGCCAACCAGGGACGACGTTCTTGCATGGGCAAAAAATGAAGTTAAGCTTGAAACCGAAAAATATAAAAAAGATCAGCAGACAAAAGCTGTCCAGATAACCTTCCATTCTGATCATAAGTTAGATTATGGCCAGCAGGTTCTCTACCGTGGCGGTTATCTTTTCCCACAGACTTTTTATTACCGCCTCAAGCTTGATAAGATCTGCCGGAAACTCCGCGATAAATATAAATTTAAGTATGATATCAACGCGATCCTATCTGATCTCATCTATGCCAGGATCTTAGAACCTGCCAGTAAACGGTCTTCCTATAAAACAGCTTCTGAATTTCTGGAAAAACCATCCTACCAGCTGCATGACATCTACCGGGCACTCGACGTTCTTGGAAATGAATGTGATTTTATCCAGTCGGAAGTTTATAAAAACAGTCATCTTCTCGGAAAGCGAAACGATGCTATCCTGTATTATGACTGTACAAACTATTTCTTTGAGATTGAGCAGGAAGATGGGGACAGAAAATACGGCAAAGGCAAAGAACACCGTCCTAACCCGATCATCCAGATAGGGATGTTTATGGACGGTGATGGGATACCTCTTGCTTTTTCACTTTTCCCCGGAAACGCAAATGAACAGACTTCCCTGAAACCGCTGGAAGGAAAAGTCCTCCAGGACTTTGGCTGTACAAAATTTATTTACTGCAGTGATGCCGGACTTGGTTCCGAAGCCATCAAAAAGATAAACCATGCCGGTGAACGTGCTTTTATTGTCACCCAGTCCATTAAAAAGCTGAATAAAGATGATAAAAAATGGGCTCTGGACAAGACCGGCTTCAAACGCGTATCAGATGATATGCCTGTTGAACTTTCAGAAATCCCGGAAGACGATAACGGATTGTATTATAAGGATGAGCCTTATACACCCCACACGCTGCACCAGCGTCTGATCGTAACCTATTCGCCTAAATTTGCAAGATATCAAAAAACAATACGTGATCTTCAGGTTGAACGTGCCAAAAAAATGCTGCAGTCAGGAAACATAAAAAAAGAACGGAGAAATCCAAACGATCCGGCACGTTTCATAGGAAAGACAGCCGTAACGGAAGACGGTGAAGCCGCAGACATCCGCCATTATCTGGACACAGACAAAATCGAAGATGAAGCACTTTATGATGGAATGTATGCAGTTACTACTGATCTGTTGGATGATGATGTAAAAGACATCCTAAAAGTCAGTGAAGGGCGTTGGGAAATTGAAGAATGTTTCCGCATCATGAAAACGGATTTTGAAGCAAGACCTGTATTTGTCCATGCTGACGCACGCATAAGAGCACATTTTCTCATCTGTTTTCTTTCCCTGGTGATATACCGGTATCTTGAAAAAGATCTGGGACAGGATTTTACCTGCGAGATGATCCTGGATAAGTTGAAGTCCATGAATTTCGCAAATATACAGGATCAGGGATTTATCCCACTTTATACACGCGATAGACTGACAGATTCCTTACATAAGATCTGTGGTTTTGATACAGATTTCAAATTTATCACCAAAAGCCAGATGAAAACCATCCAGAAAAAAAGTAAAGGAAGGGAATAAAATACTATAGTTTAAAACAACAGTCAAAATCGCTACAACGCCTATATTTTCTGGCGTTGCAGCGATTTTATTTTTTGAAACTGTCAAAAACAGGATTATATCATAAAAATGTATAAGTGTCACTTGCTTAATTATGCTTTTTTCTTTACCCTTGAATGAAATTTTAAATTCCACATCTATGCTGAATTTAGTCTTTCTCTCTTC
>ONZV01001028.1_pt1 | contig 14538 bp, 9 predicted proteins | sample 1671561 | NCBI WGS metagenome assembly ONZV01 (sample SAMN06348169, study PRJEB24527) | human gut metagenome | reverse complement strand
TGCGCTCGGTATTCTCGGCATCTTTCTGCCGCTACTGCCCACTACCCCTTTTCTATTGCTCACCGCCGCCCTTTATTTCAAAGGGTCACCCCGATTATATAACTGGCTGCTCAATCATCGGCACTTCGGTCCTTATATCCGCAATTTCCGCGAAAACAAGGCGATTCCTCTCCGTGCCAAAATAATTTCTCTCGTATTAATGTGGGGAACGATGCTTTATTGCATTTTCTTCCTGATTCCTTTTATATGGGTAAAGATTCTCCTGGGATTGATAGCCGCAGGAGTCACTTATCATATTCTTTCTTTCAAGACATTGAAATAGTGTGATAGTCCCTGCCGTGCATCGGCAAGTTTATCCTCCCAATGTTTCACGGAGTTCTGGCCAATAATGTCAGTCACGTATTTCACGGAAATAAACGGGATTTCTTTTGAACGGCAGACAAATGCCTGTGCGTATGCTTCCATATCTACAACATCTCCGCTAACATGGGTCAACTCGGTGAGGAAGCCATCTCCTGTATTGCAGATTCCATGTTCCGTCCAATGCGTGCAATAACCTTTTTCTTCGAGCAGAGCTGATGAATCGATCTCACACTCCAATCCGAACTCTTTCATTTTCTGCATATCACGGTCTACAAACTTGCGACATACAAAGATGTCTCCTACCTGATGGTTGACTGTTCCGGCACTTCCGATATTAAGCACCAAGTCCGGTTGTACCTGACGGATTACCTCTGCCAAATGAAAGGCTGATTTTACTTTACCAATACCTGTACGAACGTAGTAAGGTTCTATATCCGGCCATTTAAGTTCTACAAATTCGCCTTGTACGGCGTAGGTTACTAATATTTTCAACATGGGTTCCTTTATTTCGTAAAAATTACTATTCAAATCCAATTGTACTCAACTGCTCCACGAGATAGACTATAGCCCTATTTATCCAGGCTATTTCATCTGACAAACTTTTGATGTTCTATCTGAATGAACTCAAATTTTCTATTTCATGGATAAACATACCATCAGTTATTTCTGCAAAAATAACTATTTAACTGGAGTTATCTATAAAATGCGGCCAAAAGAGGTATGCTAAGCCGCAAATTCTGCGGTTAACTAACGGAATTAAACTGCAATCAACAAGAACAAGGCATATCCACCACGCTTGGTTTGAAGAATCATTCAAACCAAGTACGAAACTTCCTTATGTGGAGTACCCAATATTACTTTTTACTATCCGGCAACGGATTAATAGCCCCCCTTTGTGTACAAGTATATGCCGATACATCTACCGCTTTGCGGTGTGATTCAGCGACCGACGACCCTCTAAGTATGTTCACAACAAAGGTAGCAGTAAACGAGTCGCCTGCACCTACAGTATCGGCCACCTCGACTTTAGGTGTATCTATGGATGAAATTTCCCCACTGTCATCGTATATGCCACTACGTACTGCCCCCTGTGTGAATATAACATATTTGAGCGAAAAACGAGCAATGAGTTCTGCGATAGCTTCCACAAAATCAGTAGAAAGGGAAAGAAGAGAAATCAATAACGGCAATTCGTCTTCATTCAATTTGAGCACATTTGCCTTTTGCAAGGATTCCACAATCAAGTCTGTCGAATAAAAATGTTGCCTGATATTAATATCAAATACCTTCAAAGAGGTATCCGGCACGGCATCTATGAGCCTTAAGATTGCAGCACGTGACTTTTCGCTTCGCTGTGCCAAAGAGCCCCAACAAACAGCATCTGCATCGCCGACAAGTTTCATGGTCACAGGACTACACTCGATAGCATCCCAAGCAACATTCTCAACAATGTCATATTGCGGTACACCGGCTTCATTCAACGACACAAGCACTTTACCTGTCGGCAAAATATTACGGGAAATATATCCTAAATCAAGTCCGGTCTCTTTAAGCACCGCAAATGTTTCATCGCCGAGTTCGTCCTCACCTATTGCCGTAACGGGATATGATTCTGCTCCCAATTCCTTCGCAAAAAAGCAGAAATTGATAGGCGCTCCGCCAAGTCTCTTACCTTCCGGGAAGCAATCCCAAACAACTTCTCCTATACCTATTATTTTCATGGTTTTATAGTTTAATAATTATTTTCATGGATGTTGCACTATTCTCGTCTATAAATTTATATGCCTCGTCATACTGCTCGAACGGGAAATGATTCGAAATAAGCGGTTCGAGACGGATAGCTCCCGAACTTACCTGATCGATAGCCGTAAGATAATCTTCATGGCGATACATCATCGTTCCGTTCACCTTCAGTTCGTGCTCTCCCAAATAGAACATATTAAGCGAGGGATCCTTGCCAAATACCGCCACTACAACGATGGTACTCCCTTTTTCGATACACTCCATAAGCGAACAAATACTCGACTCAACCCCGGCAACCTCAAACGCAGCTTGAAAATCTTCATCCCCGAAAAGCCTCTTCGCTCCTTCTTTGAGCGGCGTCTTAGCTACATTGAGCGTATCTACTATACCACATTTACGAGCGATTTCAAGTCTGAAATCACTTACATCGGTAATAAGAACCCGTTTGGCTCCTCTTGCCTTAGCGAACTGCGCCACGAGGTTACCGATCGTTCCGGCACCCGATACAACCACATTCTTACCTTTCAAGTCCCCGCCACGCATGGTTGCATGCGCAGCCACTGCCACCGGTTCTATCATAGCCCCATAATCAAGTGACATACCTTCAGGCAACACCGCAATCCTGTCATCATCAACCACAAAAAAGTCTTGCGCAGCTCCATTTGCCTGAAAGGCTTGCACTCTTAGCTCCTCACAAATATTATACTCTCCCCGCTGACAAGGCTTGCACTTCCCACACGCAAGTTGCGGACGTGCGGTGACAACGTCACCCACCTTGCAGATCGTAACCGCCGCCCCCGTAGCGACTACCACTGCCGAATATTCATGCCCCTGAACTACCGGATAGAAAGTTGCCGGATGACATCCGTGATAAGAATGTATCTCACTTCCACAAATACCAATTCTCTTAATATTCAGAAGCACCTGATGTTCTTTCAGGTCCGACGCCTTAGGCGCCTCAACTTCACGAAATTCAATATGTTTTGGTTCTACTAATACCGCTTGTCTCATTTTATACCATATTTACTTAAAATTTCTATTACCGGAGTCTCTATTGACTTCGCCCAAAGTGCATATCCATAACTACTTGGATGAGTTCCGTCGACCGATGTCTCATGCGCATCGGAAGCATCAGGCGTAATCAGATAAACGTCTTTATATTTCGGGTTCGTGCGGATTTTCGCAAACAACTCCTCTACGGTTGCCGCCTTAGCCCGTTCTTTCGCATCAAGAACTGTATCGAATGAACGTCGTTCACGATAGATAGTACGCTGAAATATCAACGGAGTAGCCGGATGTGCCGTTATAAGCCGATCGATAAACGGCATCAGGCGCTCTCTTATCAGTTCTGCGTCAGGATTTGAAAAAGTATCGAATATAAAGGCATCAGCTTTGACTTCCGCAAGAACGTCGAGCATGTAAGGCTGCATCAGGCAACGTCCGCTTGTTGCGAGCGACACGACTTGAAGACCCGTATTACGCATAAATTGCATGGGATAACTCATACCGGATCGATCCGTGCTCACTCCCTGCGTAAACGAAGAGCCATATACCGCTATCCTGTGACGAAAATCGGACTTCAACGGTTCGATAACAGCATCGTCATCTATCCCTATCTTACAAGAAATGACCTCCGAATACATCGGCATATACATCATACATTCGTGCATCGTACCATCCATATTCTCTATGAGCGTGAATGTCTCGGTTTTCTCGCCCTTATACGCTTTCAATGAACCGCTTGCTGCATACTGCCATTGACCGTCTGCATTTTTGATATAAAGATCATATCCTTTATAAGAGATCGGCATGGTTGAATGGCTCGAATATACATATCCCCACTTTGTCGTAATCTGTATATTACGCGTGTTCGTTTTAAACAACACAGCCATACCGGCAGAACAACGGAGTTGTCGATTCTCCGTCCTGTTAAAACCTTTATAAACCAATGTATCGACTCTATGATACGGATTGGGAGTCGATTCAAACGGCTTACCTATCAGGTTAAGCGTTGACGCCTCCGTCTGTTTTTGTGCCGAAACCAACAATACGCACGAAAGCGCCAGAACAACCGTTATGAAAAACTTCTTCATTGCCTTGTATTTTTTAGTTGTTTACTGTAATAAGACCTTCAATCCTTCTGCTACCTGCATAGCATAAAACTGCTCATACTTTTCCATAAACACAGGGTATTTGTCCAGTCCCAATGACACAAAAGGTGATATCTTCAAGAACTCGGCCGGCGATCCTCCCGAAATCAACTTCCTGTCCGCCGGGGTGATGTGAGGTTCGGAGATAGCTATATTTTCACCGGACTCGGTGCGCGCACCTATCAGGTATTTGCAATAAACAGCTATCAGGAAAGCCTCTATCGAAATATCCTTCCCATCCTGCAACATCTGTTTGAGTATGGGTACCACATAAACCGCAAACTTAGCAATGCCATCGCCACAAAGCCGTGATACCTGATCGCTGATCGCCTTGTTTGAAAATCGTTCGATAAGCTGGTCTTTATACGCTTCAAGGTCAACGCCCTCGGGAACCGGAACATAAGGAGTAACGTCCCTGTTCATAAACAGCTTTATCATTGCACGATACCTCTCGTCTGCCATTACAGCATCGACCTTCCTGAATCCTTCCATATAGGCAGGATAAGAAAGAAGAGTATGTGACGCATTGAGAAGACTTAATTTCATGATTTCATACGGGGTCACATCATGGGTGAATGTAACTCCCACCTTCTCCCATGCAGGACGGCCTGCAATGAAATTATCTTCAATCACCCATTGTATAAAGTCTTCACAACACACATCTGTAACCTTACCCGGTTTTGTTACGGGAGTGATTCGATCCACCATCGAATTCGGGAACGTCACTTTCTTTTTCGCCCACGCTGCCACCTCGGGATATTTCGCTTCGAAGTATGACATAAACGCACATTTGGCGACATTGCCGTTCATCTGCATGTTGTCGCACGAAAGAATCGTAATCGGCAAATCTTTCTCCATCCGGCGTTTAAGTCCTTCGGCTACATACCAGAACACACTGCGCGATTGGTTAAAATCAACCTTATATCCCCCTTCGGTAATGGTGAGAGAGATGATTTTTATCTCCTCCGATGCTATTTTAGCGATGATAGGCTCACTATCTATTTCCCCCCATGCCAGTTCTACAAGCGAACCAATCAGCATACTATCCTGTTCGCCGGAAGGGCTGCATGTCGTCAACTGATATATGCCGTCGTCTTTCTTGAGGGCGTTGAACAATACCCCGTCCGTAGGCATAATCATGGCTCCGAATACCCCCCAGCATCTTTGTGACGGATCTTCAAGTAATAGATTTGTGTAAGCTTCGAGATGTGCACGATGGAAGTTTCCAACGCCGAAATGTACTATTCCGGCCTTTATTTCAGCACGATTATAATTAAAAGTCTTCATACGATAATTTCAATGTTTCGGCAAGTGATTTTTCCACCTTGTCGCAATGTTCTACATAGAATTTATAAACCTCATTCCATTTGTAATAAGATGCTTCAACCGCTTCCAACGGCAACCGGAGGTCTTTTTCATTCAGCATAAACTTAACTAAAACGTCCGGATTGTCTTCTGATTGGTAAAAGATCATCTGAAGGTTCGCACCCATCGGAATATCCCAGTACTTCCAACTCCGCAACGCTTCTTTGGAATTACTAGCCTCCCGCGCCCACGTTCCGGCTTGCAGATTTGTCAAGATAGCCATCAGAACGCCATCGTGTCCGAAGTTGAGATTGATACCATGACGCTTGCGAACCAGATCTTCGGCAGATTCGTCTAACAAATGGCGTAACGTGCGGGATGCAAGTCCCCAACTACGCCCGTGAGATACCGGTTCAGGACCTTTCTGCGCAAAATACTTATAGTTCTCGATTTCCGCCCAAGCCAATATTTCCTCTTCTGTAAAAATATCCCATATAGGCACTTGGCGGTCGAGGCATTGCATCAGCGACGCCATTAACCAGAAACGATGGATCAGGTCGTACTTGTCATACTCACTTTCTACTTGTGTTACGTCTATAAACAGTCTTGTAAAAAAAGCATCCACATCCAACTTTTCATCTATATATGAACGATATTTTTTATACCAACTGTTTTCTTTACCGAGTATATACTTATCAAGCGGACTCCTGTCGGGACATACGTTACCGTATGGATTCAGTGTGGTAAGGAACGAACGGGAGTTGTCTATCTCCGCCCATTCAAGCCCGGGACGCAGCGACAAAATGCCCGAATTTACAGATTGCATGGTGGCCGCCACCCGAAGCACATTCGTTGCGTTAGTCTTCAAATAGGGATGGTCTTCAAATACTTCCGGATAGTTTTGTACCATCCTCCGGCCTATCTCCCTTGTCTGCCGATAACCGATTTGTGTCAGATCGCCTTCTTTGTAAAACACATTCTTCTTGAACGGTTCAAGACGTTCGTACAGGGCTTTCCCAAAATCGGTAAGGTTGTTTGTGGCATGAGCTTTCTCCAATACGCCGTATATGGCAGGATAAGTCACCTCATCGTCTATCTGACGCGCTCCATGACGGAAATAGCCGTTTATATAGAAAGGCGTATATCCTTTGGGCGCCGGCGTAACCGGATGTGAAAGATCGGTCACATAATACACGCCGCCCGCACGTTCCGGATCCCTGCGTATCTCGTCGAGAGGATTTTCGGTCACCGGCTTTTCTTTCGGAAGAGAGAGTTTGAATATGCAAGGAAGATCGGACGTCTTTTTCGCATTCGTATTGGTATTGACATACATAACCCCGTCTTTGACCACAATATCTTCCGGCTCGTAAATAACCTGTTCCTGCACATTGTATCGGGCAGTAATCGTCCGCCTATCCGTATCGTACACCCGGATGCAGGAAGGACGGCTGTCATCCTGTTTCCCAACTCCGAAGCAGAAATAGATTTTACCATCATGCATACAGCCCGCTTGCGTGAACCATACCTCATAGGGGAACACCACCTGATCGAGAATGTCATTTTCGTCGAGGCGCACCTTTGCACCCTCACTCAACGATGGTATGCGGAATTTGGTGGCGACATACTGGTTTTCCCATGCATGCTTTGTCACCTTCGCCACAGTACGTTTACGCGCCGAGAATATCCATATAAAGCCCCGTTCCCGATCGACCAGCCAGCTTGGCGCTCCAAAGATGGAGACATACCCTTTCTCCGCCCACTTCGAGCCATCGAGTTCAATTGTCTGTGCGATTTCGCTGCTAAAACGTTTTCCACGACGGGTGATGCTCTCCACAAAACACAGCCATTCCAACTCGCTTCCCACCTTCCCGTTTGTGATATACAAGAGAGGAAACGATGCTCCGCGTTTTGTCTCGACGCCAAAGCATACATTATTTACATGGTTGTCCGGATGGGAGGACGCCAATTCAAAGCCTGCCACAGGTTTCGGATCGGCACTTTTGAAATCATAGATATTCACGTGTCCTCCATCCTCGCACGAGAATATGTAATCATCCCATATTTCAAGTCCTTGCTGTGCCCGCCCCCGTCCTTCCTTTGCCAGGAAGACAGAGCACTCTACCTCTTTCTCCGGCTCTACATACAACTGGGCGATAAGGGGAATAGAGATCAGTAAGCACACGACAGACAAATAGATCTTTTTCATAAGTATGCTCTATAAATTTAAAGTATGATTATGTTCTACGTTAATCGAACAGCTCTACGCCTAACGACTCAAGCCGTTTCTGCAACTCTCCTACATCGAGAGCCCGCGGAGTACAATGCTGCGACGCACTCATGGCAGCGGCAATGCCAACAGCCTCTCCCATCGCCATGCAAATACTCATGACACGATAGGAAGCGTGAGCTCTGTGAGTACCCGATATGCACCGTCCCGCCACCAAAAGCCCTTCCAAGCCCAACGGGAGAAAACAACGATACGGCAAATCGTATGGTTTGCAATATTGTATGGTCGGTTCCGCCTGTCCGGCTCCGTCAGGATTATGTATATCGACAATGAACAATGCTTTATGTACCACCACATCGGCAAAACGGCAGCCTTCTGCCATCTCATCGGCATCGATCACATAGTCGCCCATCACCCTGCGGCTTTCGCGCACTCCGGTTGTTGTACCGCTTCCGATCACTCTACAATTTTCGTAACCCGGCAAATTTTCTTTCAAGAATTGAGTCAGGAGGCGTATCTGTTGCCTAAGTTCAAGATCGGCGGTGAAAATAGAGCTTACCGAAGTTATATCCACCCTATTGACTTGTGTCGTATTTACCTGACGGCAACCCGGTCTGACCGATGGATGCAAACGCACGGCAGCAAGCATCCGGGGAAGTTTGCCCTCATCGGCTTTCTTTTTACACCAATCAAGAAAACACTCGCCATTCAATTGGACATTGTCTACATCTCCAATACAGATAATTCCTTTCGATTCATCTACGCCGTCAATGGTGTATTCAAGGGTTACAGGCTGCATGAGTCCGTCAGCACGTCCTTTTTCTATTTTTGCACCGGCAAGAAAAGATACTATGGCATCACCGGTACAGTCAATCGTAACCGCGGCTTCAAAACAGAGTGTCCCCTCGTTACTTGCACACTTAATGCCTTTTACCACCTTTCCGTCACGAATAACATCCGACACGCAACATTGCAAAAAGACATCGACATTCTTTTCCCTGGCGACAAATTCTGCCAATGTAAGTTTTGCCTCTTCGAAATCGTGAGCATTTCCATGCTCGCCAATCCAGTCATTGTCTTTAACACCAAGAATAGCACAAACCTCATCGCGCATCGTGTTCTTGCTTACACTACCGAGAATAGGGCCGACATACCCGGCGGTCAGGTTACCTCCGATGACTCCGTATCTTTCGATAAGAGCAACACGTGCTCCTTGCCGGGCGGCGGCTACAGCCGCACATATCCCGGCAGGACCTGCACCTGCTACTATTACATCATAATATTTTGTATTCATTATCTGCTTGTATATGGACCGGAAATAGTCTTAACAGTCATTGCCCCGTCAGAATCTGTGATTGTCACAACTCTATATTTGTTTCCTCCGTCGGTCACACGAACTACAATATGTCCATCATATCCCTTTACTCTCGCAGCCTCTTCCGCCGTAACCCGGTCGTCTACTCCGCTGGGGCGATCGCCTTGCCAGAAGTTAGTGATAAACATGTCACACGTAGGGAGTGTTGTCTCCATCGAATTCAGTATATCGGTGCGAGGATGACAATCTACCCACGAATTGATAACAATCGTTTGTGGATTGAGTGCTTTCAGAGCATCCACCTGATTGGTGTTGGTTACTCCGTGATGGTTAGCTTTCAATAGTTCCACCTGACCTACTGCTTTTGCACAGGGTAGTTCGGCATCTTTCCACGCATGACTCGAACGTCCGTTATACTGAAGGTCACCACCGGCAAAGAAATCAAAGTTGCCATACGAGACTTTCATCACACAACTGGTAATATTCTCCGGCGGACAATTGTCACTGGAGGTAATGTTCTTACTGTTTTCGTATGAAATCTCCGAGAGTTCAGGGAATGTCTTCTTTGTGGTAGTGCCCGAACCTGTCCAGATCTCTCCATTTACTGCCACGTTTTGCACCTTTGCAGTAGGGTACTTTGCAGGATTATACTTCTGAACGATCTGATTATTCACCCCTGCTTTGAATATCGCAGCATCGAACTTTTGATTGGCGACATGCCATTTCACTGCATTGATATAGTTGCTGCAACTTGGAGCATTGTCTGCCATTGTCGCCATGTCGAACGGATAGTTATAATCGGGATAGCCACGATCGAGAAGCGTACCAATCTTGAAATTGTCGAAAATCTCGGCAAAACCTATCAACGAATAAGTGTCGGAGTTGGAAGATTTCGGCAAGGAAGAAGTATAACCGCCGAAGTGGTCATTATGGAAGTGGGTAAGTACGGCATAATCAATCGTACTGTTACCTGTCCATACCATACACTTACGAATGTAATCAGTTATAATCTGTGAACCACGGGTAGAAGTCAGAGTCGGATCCCAACGACTACGGATACCGGTGTTGGTCGTATTACTATTAGAGTTGGTTGTAACACTCGAACTTGCGGCATCGATAAGCATTTGCGTACCATCCGGGAATATTACAAACATGCTTTCACCGGTAGTCGTATTGATGAAATGAATATCCATCACACCCTCCTGCCAGGCAGGAATCGTTTTACCTACCTCTATTTCAGTGGCAGCATCTTCCCCACCTCCATCCGGACGAATCAAAAATGAGTGAGACTCATTGGAGCTGCATCCTACAATCGCAAGGATGAACAGACTAAGTATAAATATTAACCTTTGCATGCTATATGAAGATTTAAAAACATCTCTCCGCCTTCAATGCTGACGGCAAGACGAATATAATTACCAAAATTTGAATTTACCTTTATAATATGTTGGCCAAGTCCTTTGAAGATTACAGGTTCACTACCGTCGTCAGCCCAATGTATACCGTCTTGCGATAGTTGTACACGACCTTCGAATACGGGATCTCCTTCTATTTTCTCAACCATAACAAAGAATATAGCCTCATCTGCCCAACCAGCCTCGTAAGGATGAGTGAAGAAAGTACCTTTAAAGAACTTCTTTACCTCAAGATGGGAATCATTAAACATTTTCATATATTACATTCCTCCTTTTATTCTTGTGAAACAACAACAGAATCTATATAAAAGAATACACGACGATTGGTATCAGTACCCACCCAGAAAAGAGGATTGATAAGATTGTCGATGCGTCCATATCCGTCAACGGTATCGGCTGCAATGCCACGCATATCCCAAATTTTGTCCTGACATTGGAATTCTACATATTCACGAAGCTCTGTGTCAAGTTTCAGACGCATGTATTGCCAATTGAGTTTACAGTCGGTCTCATTGTAAATGAGTTTCTGATGACCATCTTTCAAATCCTTGAATCCATCGTGGTCGCCATTAGGATAACGGCGGCCGAACCACCAGGGATCGACTCCCCTCTTACACCAGTCTCCGTCAAGTCCATAAGCCCAATCGCGGTCGGTTATGTCTTCATTGGAATGTTCATACTGCCACTTCTGCATTAATTTGCCATCTACTGCATTGAGATAGCGAATTCCTACATGGTAACGTTTTCCACCCTCCTGTACATCGAATCCCATACCAAAATCGCGGATAGAACTCTCATGCAAACCCGGTTGCGGACGGTCACCGCCATCCACCACATCCTGCTCCGCCGTGTATGTAAACCAACATTCTATCTGCAAATATTTGCAGCCCGGACGAGAGAACGAAAGCCGCTTAATGGCATGTCCCAGACAACCTTCCGCCGGAATCTCCGTATAAGGAGCGGCAACAGGTCTTGTCGAAAGTTTAAGAGAGTAAGTGCCGGACATTGCCCCGTGAGTGCCCGGATACCTGAAAGTAGCGGAACTAAGCATGACCGGTGGCCACTGGTCTTTATTGACCAATGTCTTGGGAACATCAAAATCGGGATATTCCGTAAAGTTAGGCATCAATGTCATCCAACCGTTAAAGCCGGTGTTGAATACATCATAGCTCAACACCCTTTTCAATGGTTGATAGCGACTGCGCAATAAAATTTCTCCAATGCTCATAATATCATTTATTTAATAAAGTTAGTACCCTGGATTTTGAACAAGTTTGCCATTCATTATCAATACATCATCACTTGGCAATGGCCATAAATAAATCTTCTCATCATACTTACGTTCACCATGCTGGACGATATAGGTTCCGTCGGCCATCGCTTCAAAAGAAGGAAATCCGTCTTTGTCAAATGTCGGAGTCTCCGGCCAAAACCAGTTGCCTGCCGCAAAGTATTCCTTTGCCCTGTTGGCTGTACGGGTAAATCCGTACATATTGTGTCCGAAAGCATTTTCAAACTGATGCCAACGAAGCAAGTCGAAATAGCGCAGATTTTCCCATGCAAACTCCACACGACGCTCACGACGGAGCACTTTGCGCAATGCTGTCTGATCGGTTGTCGTGATGGACGGATAGTCGTTGGTTTGTGTACGGGTGGTGCCATAAGCACGGGCACGGACATCATTGATGCAAGCAAGGACAGTAGCGTCAATCTCCCCCAGTTCAATCTTAGCTTCGGCATACATCAACAATACATCGGCATAGCGCATGAGAATGACGGGGTTGTCGTTATACAAAGTAGTACGCCATGATTCTTGCGCGCCTTTGCGCAGGCAACAACCATTGTAAGCACAGTTGGAAGCATCCGAACCGCCTTTGGAATCTTTATTTGTAATCATACGATTTTGCGTATAATCCATTACTTCGAGTGCGTTTGGCGCAGGGTTCCACTCAATACCATAGATACGGCTGCCGGGAGCTGCAAATGTTTCCAGGCAACGGGGATCGCGGTTGGCAAATGGATCGTGAGGATCAAAACCGCTGCCCGGTTCATCAATCGTCTTGCCATTCGTCATTTCGTAGACAGCAAGAAGTTCCCACGAAGGTTGTGCATTATGTGTACCGCCTGCCGAACGGGCAATAAAGGAACCGATAGCCTGTGTAGTAGGTTTACCGTTTTCATCCAATTCAAGGTCGCTTGAGTGAGCAACAGAGAAAATAACTTCTTTGCTTCCTCTTGTCTTGTCGCGGAAAAGTTCTCCATAATCAGGGGCCAAGTCATATACTTCCAGATCCATACAGTCTTGCGCAGCCTTTGCGGCAGTCCCGTAGTCGTGTTGATAGAGAGCAGTACGAGCCTTGTAAGCATAAGCCGTTCCTTTGTCTACACGGGTGGCGCCGCTATTATTATTTGCGGCCGGCAAATTTTCTGCGGCATAGTCATAATCTTCATAAATTTGTTTCAGAACGACAGCTTTGTCGGTACGCCCCATCTCAAATGCTTCCTCCGGAGTAATCGAAGTCACGTAGAAAGGAACATCTCCCCAAAGAGTAATCAAACGTGAATAAGCAAATGCTCTGAAAAAACGGGCTTCGGCACGAAGCGTATTCAGTTCAGTGGTGGAATATTTGCCTTCAAGTTTGTCGAGTGCCTCCAAAATCCGGTTGGCACGACTAATGTTCTTGTACGTGTAACTCCAAACAGTCTTGATGTTAGGATTACTTGTAGAAGACGCATTCAGTGAACCTGCCGCAATGGTATAAATGTTGGTTCGTTGTGCCCAGTCATCCGTATTACGGTCCAGCGTCCAACCTTCTTCTATAACAAAGAAAGTACTGCGATAAAAATCGTTCAACGAGATTCGAACTTCCTCCGGTGACGAGAACCAGTTTTCGCTGGATGCGGCTGAAGGAGGATTCAGATCGAGGTTCACACAAGAAGTTACAGATAGAAGAGCTATCATGCAAATCAATACATGTATTTTTTTCATATTATGTAATTTTTTCATACTCCATTAGAATTTGATATCCACTCCAAACGTATAAGTGCGTGTGATATAGGTAGAAGCGCCTGCTTCAGGGTCCCATCCCGAAAGATAACTATCAAAGCAGTATGGATCATCGATATTGACGTACACCCGAAGTCCCTTGATTCCGACTTTAGAGACGATTTTTTTAGGAACTGTATAGCCAACGTTGATATTCTTTATACGCATATAGGCACTACTCTTGAGCCAGTAATCCGACATTTTGTAGTTATTGTATTCACCGCCCTGATGACTCAAACGGGGATAGCTGGCTGCCGCGTTCTGTTCTGCAGTGTTGTACACACTCCAATAATTACGGCTGCCATTGTCGTTCAGAAGGACTGACGGAGCCGGAAGCCATTGTCCCTGCATGGGGCGAATCATACTCTCGGTGAGGCGTGAAAGTTGTTTCCCGACACCATTGAAGAGTAGGGAGAAAGAGAGACCTTTCCAGCCCAAACTAATAGAACCTCCATATAGATAGTGTGGCAATGAGCTACCAAGCACTACGCGGTCGTATGTCTCATTGATAATTCCGTCAGGAGTGCCGTCCGGACCGCTGACATCTACATATTTCACATCACCCGGTTTGGTAGAAGCCGAAAGCAGAGCGCTTTCACTGACTTCCTCTGCGGTCTGGAATAAACCTGCAGTTTTATATCCGTACCAGGAGTTATATTCTGCGCCTTCAGTAATAATAGTACCATCGCTGTTAAACTGCTGCTTGCCGTTAAGATTATCTATTATAGACTTGTAATCAGAGATATTAAAACTTACCGCATAAGTTACATCTCCGATGCGGTCGGACCAGCCGAGTTTCACTTCCCAACCACGGGTATGCATTTTACCTACATTCCTGTCAGGTGCCGAATAGCCTGTAAACGAGGGGATTGCCACTGACAAGAGCATATCTGTTGTCTTCTTATAATAATAGTCTGCGCTAAAGTCAAGACGATTGTTAAAGAAAGCGGCAGATCGGAAGAGCACACGTCTGA
>ONZV01001014.1_pt1 | contig 14745 bp, 9 predicted proteins | sample 1671561 | NCBI WGS metagenome assembly ONZV01 (sample SAMN06348169, study PRJEB24527) | human gut metagenome | reverse complement strand
TGAACATCTGGTGCTGGAATGATGAGTTCCAGAGCCGCTTCAACGACTACTATCCGGAAGTTTCCGAGATCGCAGCCGACAAGTCCACCACTACCCTGAAGGATGGCACCGTTGTGAAGTGGACCATCAATGCCAACGAGAACAACAACTATCAGAACAAGCTGGACGAAGCCCTGCTGAGTCAGGACAGCGCTGCTGATGACGACAAGATCGACATCTTCCTGATCGAGGCTGACTATGCTCTGAAGTATGTGGATTCCGATTACGTTCTGGATGTCAAGGCGGACATCGGCCTGACCGATGACGATCTGGCTGGCCAGTACCAGTACACCAAGGACATCGTTAGTGTGGACGGCAGCCAGCGCGGCACCACCTGGCAGGCAACTCCCGGTCTGTTTGCATACCGCCGCAGCATTGCCAAGGATGTTCTGGGCACTGATGATCCCGCCGAAGTGCAGACCTACCTGTCCGACTGGGATAAGTTCAATGATGTAGCTGCACAGGCAGCCGCCAAGGGCTACAAGATGCTGTCCGGCTTTGATGATGCATACCGCACCTTCTCCAACAACGTGGCAGCTCCGTGGGTCACCGGCACTACCGTTACCGTTGATGAGAACATTATGAAGTGGGTCGATCAGACCAAGGAGTACACCGATAAGGGCTATAACAACAAGTCCAGCCTGTGGGACAGCCAGTGGGCAGCCGATCAGGGTCCCACCGGTAAGGTGTTCGGCTTCTTCTACTCCACCTGGGGCATCAACTTCACCCTGCTGGGCAACTCGCTGGAGACTCCTGTCGCTGAAGGCGGCAAGGAAGAAGTTGGCAACGGTATCTACGGCGATTACGCTGTGTGCGAAGGCCCTCAGCCCTACTACTGGGGCGGCACCTGGATCTGCGGCGCAGCCGGCAGCGACAACATCGAGACCATTAAGGATGTTATGCAGAAGCTGACCTGCGATGAAGCTATCATGAAGCAGATCACCATGGATACGCAGGACTACACCAACAACGAGAAGGCTATGAACGAGATCGCAAACAGCGATTACAGCTCCGCTTTCCTGGGCGGCCAGAACCACATCGCTCTGTTTGCAGAGGCTGCAGCCAAGATCGATATGTCCAACGCCGGTCCGTACGATCAGGGCCTGAATGAGAGCTTCCAGAATGCATTCAAGGATTACTTTACCGGCAACGTGGACGAAGATACCGCAAAGGCAAACTTCGAGACCGCTATCAAGGAGAAGTATCCTGAGCTGACCGACGTGGTGTGGCCCGCATAATAGCAGCCGACCCTAAAACGGAAAAGTGAATACGCAGGGGCGGGCCGGACGCTGTTCCCGCCCGCCCCTGTTCTTTCCGCAAATTTATCAGGAGGCGATCCTTATGGGAGAAAAGAAAAAGAAAGGGTCGATCAGCTACGCGAAATGGGGCTACATCTTCATTGCGCCGTTCTTCATCATCTTCGCGGTATTCCAGCTGATCCCTCTGGCATCCACCATTTACTACAGCTTTTTTGAATATTACCGCAGCGGCCTGAAGATCATTGGCCCGAACTTTGTGGGCCTGAAAAACTACATTACCCTGTTCGCAACCGATCTGCCCAAGTACTTTGGCAACACGCTGATCCTGTGGATCATCGGCTTTATCCCGCAGATCGCCATTTCCCTGTTGCTGGCAGCATGGTTCACCGATCTGCGCCTGAAGTTGAAGGGCCAGACCTTCTTCAAGACGGTCATCTACATGCCCAACCTGATCATGGCCTCCGCCTTTGCAATGCTGTTCTTCGCGCTGTTCTCGGACAACGGCCCGGTGAACGCCGTGCTGCAGAGCATGGGCTGGATCGATGCACCCATCAGCTTTTTGAACACCGTGTGGGGCAACCGCGGGCTGATCGGCCTGATGAACTTCCTGATGTGGTTCGGCAACACCACCATCATGCTGATGGCGGCCATCATGGGCGTGGATCCCACCCTGTACGAAGCGGCTGAACTGGACGGCTGCACCCCGAACCAGATGTTCTGGAAGATCACCATTCCGCTGATCCGTCCCATCCTTGTTTACGTCATGATCACCTCCATGATCGGCGGCCTGCAGATGTTCGATGTGCCGCAGATTTTAACCAACGGCAAGGGCGGCCCGGACCGCACCTCCACCACCATGATCATGTACCTGAACAACCACCTGTTCAGCAAGAACTACGGCATGGCCGGTGCTGTATCCGTGGTGCTGTTCCTCGTGTGCGCAGTGCTGTGCGTTGTGGTCTACTTCTCCCTTACCAAGGAGGATGACGGCCTGACCCGCGCCCAGCGCAAAGAACTGAACGCCGCCAAAAAGGCAGCAAAAGGAGGGAAATGATTATGGCACACACTCCTAGAAATCAATCGGAAAAAGCAACACTGGCTGCACGCCGCGCATGGTGTTATCTGGTGCTGGTGCTCATCAGCTTTTTGTGCCTGTTCTTCTTCTATGTGCTGGTGATCAACTCCACCCGCACCCACTTCGAGATCCAGAAAGGCTTCTCGATGCTGCCGGGCAAATCGCTCATCACCAACTTCCAGAACGTGCTGGCCGATGCTAACATCCCTGTCATCACCGGCATCCGCAACAGCCTGATCGTCTCCGCCTGCTCGGCGGCGTTCAGCGTGTACTTCTCGGCCCTGACGGCCTACGGCATCTACGCCTATAACTTCAAATTCAAAAAGGCCGCGTTCGCCATTATCCTGCTGATCATGACCATGCCCACGCAGGTGTCCGCTCTGGGCTTTTTGCAGCTCATCACCAAGATGGGCCTGAAGAACAGCTTTATCCCGCTGATCCTGCCCAGCATTGCAGCGCCCACCGTGTTCTTCTTCATGAAGCAGTATCTGGACGCTTCCCTTCCCATGGAGATCGTAGAGGCTGCCCGCATCGACGGTGCAGGCGAGTTCTACACCTTCAACAAGATTGTGCTGCCCATTATGAAGCCCGCTCTGGCAGTGCAGGCCATTTTCTCCTTCGTGGCCAGCTGGAACAACTACTTCATTCCCGCTCTGGTGCTGGACAGCGCCGACAAAAAGACCCTGCCCATCCTGATCGCACAGCTGCGCAGTGCAGACTTCCTCAAGTTTGATATGGGCAAGGTTTACATGATGGTGGCCATCGCCATTCTGCCCGTCATCATCGTGTACCTGCTGCTTTCCAAGTTCATCGTCCGCGGTGTTGCTTTGGGCGGCGTGAAAGGCTGACGGCATTTTGCCGCAAACAGCAAGAGGGTCCCGGAGAAAATTCCGGGACCCTTTTGCTGTGTTTAGGATATAAGGAATTTTTGGAAGAGATCAGGAGAAAAAACAAGGCATACACATTCTGTCGGAGGTTCTAAGGGGATAAGATTTACTCGCCGCGGACGGCTGCGAAACCTGCTTCCAGATCAGCAATGATATCGTCGATGTGCTCAGTGCCGATGGACAGGCGGATGGTGTTCTGATAGATCTGCTGCTCGGCCAGCTCTTCGTCATTCAGCTGGCTGTGGGTGGTGGAAGCCGGGTGGATGACCAGACTCTTCACATCAGCAACGTTTGCCAGCAGGGAGAAGATCTTCAGGTTATCGATGAACTTGAATGCTTCCTCGCGGCCGCCCTTGATGTTGAAGGTAAAGATGGATGCACCGCCATTGGGAAAGTACTTCTCGTACAGGGCGTGATCCGGGTGATCCGGCAGGGAGGGGTGGTTGACCTTCTCCACCTGCGGGTGGTTTGCCAGAAACTCGACTACCTTCTTGGTGTTCTCCACATGGCGCTCGATGCGCAGGCTCAGGGTCTCGGTACCCTGCAGCAGCAGGAAGGCGTTGAACGGCGAAATGGTGGCACCGGTATCACGCAGCAGGATCGCACGGATGTAGGTGACAAAAGCTGCGGGGCCTGCTGCATCGGCAAAGGAAACGCCGTGATAGCTGGGGTTGGGGTCAGCAATGTTGCCGAACTTACCGCTTGCCTTCCAGTCGAACTTGCCGCTGTCCACGATGATGCCGCCCAGCGTGGTGCCGTGGCCGCCGATGAACTTGGTGGCGGAATGGACGACGATATCTGCGCCGTGCTCAATGGGACGGATCAGGTACGGGGTGCCGAAGGTATTATCGATGACCAGCGGCAGGCCGTGCTTGTGCGCGATGGCTGCAATGGCATCGATATCGGGGATATCGCTGTTGGGGTTGCCCAGAGTTTCCAGATAGACGGCCTTGGTGTTGAGCTGGATGGCATTCTCCACCTCAGCCAGATCGTGTGCATTGACAAAGGTAGTGGTGACACCGAACTGGGTCAGGGTGTGCTCCAGCAGGTTGTAGCTGCCGCCGTAGATGGTCTTCTGAGCCACGATGTGGTCACCGGCCTGTGCCAGTGCTTCGATGGTGTAGGTGATGGCAGCGGCACCGGAGGCGGTTGCCAGAGCAGCCACGCCGCCCTCCAGAGCAGCGATGCGCTTCTCGAACACGTCCTGCGTGGAGTTGGTCAGACGGCCGTAGATGTTGCCGGCATCTGCCAGACCAAAGCGGTCTGCTGCGTGCTGGCTGTTGCGGAACACATAGGAAGTGGTCTGGTAAATGGGCACTGCGCGGGAATCGGTTGCGGGATCGGCCTGCTCCTGGCCAACGTGAAGCTGCAGGGTCTCAAATTTATAGTTAGACATAGTATTTTACCTCTCTATTTGTACTTTTAGTATAATTTCCTGATACAAAAAATCCCGATGCGTGATACATAAGCGCACCGGGCAAACACAATTCAAAGCTATTCTGTCAACGTCACATTCGGGTACACATTCGTGCACAGCAAGAGGGCATCGTACAGTTCACAGCAAGATGTTCTGCCCGGTCACCGCACATTCGCCCACAGCGGAAGTTTGCGTGCAGCAGGTCGTTCCAAATCAGCTTCATATCCGTGCCCTCCTTTCCCGTAAAACTCTTTCCTACTCATCTACAAACCGGCACCTCTATCTGCTCTGTACCGGGAAGCAAAACCTTTTCTTTCTTTTTCCCACTAGGTTTGTGGATTTGTTGTTTGCATTATATTCTCTCTTACCCAGTTTGTCAATAGGTTAATTCCGGTTTTTTTCAAATTGAGTTTTCTGCACGATGCGCAGCCCGCATTTGCAGCATCCCGTTGTGCAGTTCCAACAGGAGTAACACTTCTGCTTCTTCGAAAATTTTTATTTTTCCATTGATAAAACCTTAAAATTTTATTGTTATACTAAAGCTGTTCCTTGCAAACGCCCTGCAAATCGTTTATTATGGTAGCGTTCTTTTTTATCATCAAAGGAGTTTTTTCGATGCTGCATCGTTTCTTTCATTTTTTAAAGCAGAGCCTGCTTGTTGTTCTTTGCATCCTGCTGCTTGGCGGGCTGCTGGCAGGCGGTTGGTTCTTTTATCAGGGCAGGCAGCTGTACCGCAGTGCCGCCAGCAGTTACCCAGTGGCTTCCATGTACGACACCATCTGTGCCCGCGGGAGCTATACTTCCTACGATGCGCTGCCGCAGATCTATATTAACGCAGTCATCTGCACCGAGGACGAGCATTTTATGACCCACAAGGGCATCGACCCGGGGGCCATTGCCCGCGCCCTGCTGGCCGACCTGCGCACCCACTCGCTGGCCGAGGGTGGCAGCACCCTGACCCAGCAGCTTGCCAAGAACGAGCTGTTCACGCAGGACAAGCATCTGGCCCGCAAGGCTGCCGAGATGCTTGCTGCTTTTGATCTTGAAAAGACCTACTCCAAGCAGCAGATCTTTGAGATGTACGCCAACACCATCTATTTTGGCAGCGGGTATTATGGCATTGCAGAAGCTGCCGAGGGCTACTTTGGCAAGGAACCGGCCCAGCTGACCGATGTCGAAGCGATCTATCTGGCGGGTATGCCCAACGCGCCTTCCGCCTACGCCAGCAGCCCGGAGCTTGCCTTCAAGCGGATGCAGGTGGTGCTCAAGCGGATGGTCAAGTGCCGCGTGCTCACCCAGCAGCAGGCCGATGCCATTGCCGCAGATGCTGAAAACTTAACAGTTTAAACAAGACACCGCGCCCTGTCTGCTGCGGATCAGACAAGGCGCGGTGTTTTGTTTTGCGGTATTTGGTTTGGTAAAGGAGGAATCATGTTACCCGTTCAGGCGGTTGCGGCCCCGCCTGTCGGTAGCATTATCATACCAAAGAATTTCTGCGAAACCATGTTCTTTTTATGAAGATTTTGTAAACTCACTCCGGCGCTTTCATGCTTTCCACCATGCTGATATGCCGCACATGCCGCCGCATGGCAAAGCACACCACAAAGGTGAACAGCATCGTCAATGCCACTGCCAGCAGATAACTGTGGGGTGCAATGGTGCGAATAAACATCAGCTGATCCATTTCCACGGTCAGGACGATGAACCGGTGCAGCGGCACGCCCAGCAGCAGGCCCACGCCGGAGCCGATGAGGGACAAAAGCTCGATCTCGCGGAAGATGTAGCGGTACACTTCTTTGTCATAGAAGCCCAGCACCTTGATGGTGGCAAGCTCCTTTTTGCGCTCGGCAAGGTTGACGCTGATCAGGTTGTACAGCACCACCGCCGCCAGCGCCGCCGCGCACACGATGATCAGCACCACCACGTAGTTCAGGCTGCCGATCAGGCTGCCGAACATGGAGGTGGTGTCCTCGGTGAAGCTGACGCTGCTCACATAGTTGCAGTCCAGCAGCTTTGTGCGCAGGGCGTTGTACTCCGCCTCGGTGGTACAGCCGGTCAGGCCGTACACAGTATTCCACTCCGGTGTGCCGCCCAGCAGGCTCTCCAGCTGTGCACCGGACAGATACAGCCGGGTGAACATGTAGTTCTCGGTAATGCCGGTCAGCACCAGCGGCACGCGGCTCCCGTCTGCTGCCTCCACATAGAACGTATCGCCTACGCTCAGCCCCAGATTCAGGGCCGTTTTTTCGGTCAGGATCACGCTGTCCTCTTCAAAGGGAATGGGGTCGTGGCCCACCCGGGTGCGGAAGGTGAAGTATTCGGTCATCCGGGCATCGTCCTCCGCGCCTACGATGCTGACATCGGCGCTCCCGCCCTCTTCATTATAAAGGGTGGTGGACTTTGTGTAGAACGCGCCCCAGCTGTGGACCGCACTGCTGCTGTCCAGCGTGTCGGCAAGGCCCTGCTCCATGGTCAGCGCCTTTTCATCGCTGAGCGAGATGGTGAGATCGTTGTGGGTCAGCTGCCCGGACTGCTTGTCCACGATGGGCAGGATGGAATCCTGAATGCCAAAACCGATCAGCAGCAGCGCCGTGCAGCCTGCCACGCCCAGCACTGTCATGAAAAAGCGCTTTTTGTAGCGGAACAGGTTGCGGGCTGTGGTCTTTTGGGAGAAGCTCATGTGCTGCCACAGCGGGGTGATGTACTCCAAAAAGATGCGCTTGCCTGCCACCGGGGCCCGGGGCAGCAGCAAAGCTGCAGTCTTTTCCTTCAGGCTGGCACGGCAGGCGTTCCATGTAGCAAAACCGATGACGGCCGCGCTGATGGCTACGCTGGCTGCCGCCATGCCGGGGTAAAAGTGCAGCGTAAAGGTGGACATGCTGAAGATCATCTGGTAAGCATACCAGATGATGAGCGGGAACACCACAAAACCGATGACCATGCCCACGATGCTGCCCAGCACGCTGGCGCTGAGGGCATAGAACAGATACTTGCCTGCGATCTTTGCGTTGGAGTAACCCAGAGCTTTCAGAGTACCCAGCTGCAGGCGGTTCTCGTCCACCATGCGGGTCATAGTAGTAGTGGCCACCAGCGCCGCCACCAGGAAGAAGAACACCGGGAACACCCGTGCAATGGCATCCATGCGGTCGGCATACTGCTCAAAGGTGACAAAGCTCATGGTGGAGCTGCGGTCCAGCACATACCACTCGCCGCTCTTGATCTGGCTCACCTGCTCCTCGGCGTCGTTCAGCTGGGCAAGGCCGTCGGCCAGCTGCTGTTCGGCATCGGCCTTTCGGCTCTCGTACTCCGCGCGGGAATCGGCCAGCTGCTGCACGCCGTCGTTGTACTGCTGCCAGCCTTCGTCCAGCCGAGTGCGTGCCGCATCAAACTGGGTGTAGGCTGTGGCCGTGCCGGTGGTGAGCTGCAGCTGCCCCTGCAGAAGCTTTACCTTCATCTGGCGCAGTGCTGCCTTTGCCTCAGTCACCAGCTGCTCGTTGGAAAGGCTGGGCGAAGAGATCAGCCCCTGTGCATACATCTGGCGCTTGCCCTCGTCCAGCTGGGCCTGATAGCCATTCAGCTGGCCGCTGATGTTGTCGTAAGCATCCTGCGCCTTCTGCAGGGCATCCCGCAGGTCGGTGTACTCTTCATCGGCAGGTTCCGCTTCGTCCAGCGCTTTCTGCGCGTTGTGCAGAGCCGTTTCGGCATAGCCCAGCAGCGGGTCGGCCACCTTTTTCAGGTTCACCAGCATCTCGATCTGCTGCAGCTGATCCTCAAATTCCAGCAGTTGTTCCTCGCCGCTCACCAGCTCGTCCGCACCGCCCTGCATGGTATCCGGCAGGGCCTTTTTGTTGGCGGCAAGCTCCGCTTCGCCCGCGTCCAGCTGGGCTTTGGCGCTGTCCAGCTGTGCCTGTGCATCGGCCAGCTGCTGTTCTGCCTCCGCAAACTGACGGTCTGCTTCGGCTTTTTTGTCGTTGTACTCGGCCCGGGCGTCGGCCAGCTCTGCACTGGCGTCCTCGATCAGCTCCGCCCGCCGGGCCGTGCACTGTGCGCCGCTGATGGCCTTTACCCTTGCGGCTGTGTCATCCACTGCTGCCTGATACGCGTCCGAGTAATTATCATACAGGCCGGCATTTTTTACTTTGAGATAGCACGCCGTATAATAATTCGTGGTCAGGCTGCCCTCCGGCAGGAATACGATATCATCCAGCTGGCCGTCACCGGCGGTGCTGCTCTCCTTGTCCGTGGAAAAATGCTGCGGGTCCTGCACGGTGCCCACTACCGTGAACTGCTTCCGGCTCACATATTCGGTGTCCTCCGGCAGGGTGAGCACCGTGCCCGGCTCCACCGGGTCGCCGTAGCCCATCACATGCACCACGCACTCGTCCGGGGCCTCAGGCATCCGGCCCGACAGCAGCACCAGACGGTCCATATTTTCTGCCGTGTCGGCCCCGGGGTCGGCGGGCAGCTGCTGCAGGCGCACCACCGCCGTCTCGCTCTGGCCCTGCCACTGGGCCTCCACGTCCTGATATTTCACCGGCTGCACAGCCTCCACGCCGTCCACGGCGGCAATGGCGGCAATGTCCTCCTCCGAAAGACCCAGCGTGGACAGTACCCGCAGGTCGAACACGTTCTGCTGCACGTAGTATTTCTGCCCGGCGATGCGCATGCTGGGCGCAAAACTCATCAGGCCGGTCAGCATCATCACGCCCAGCGCCACGATGCCGAACAGCGAGACCATGCGGCTCAGGTTGTCCTTCATTTCCCGCAGGATGTTTTTACGATAACTTTTCAGCACAGCTCTCACCACTCAATCTCCTGCACCGGCACAGGGTGCTCGTTGACCTGATTGGAGACGATCTTGCCGCTGCGTACCTGAATGATGCGGTCTGCCATCGCCGTCAGGGCGGTGTTGTGGGTAATAACGATCACCGTGCGGCCGGTGCGGCGGCAGGTATCCTGCAAAAGGGCCAGCACCTGCTTGCCGGTTTTGTAATCCAGTGCACCGGTGGGCTCGTCGCAGAGCAGAAGCTTGGGGTTTTTGGCCAGTGCGCGGGCAATGGACACCCGCTGCTGCTCGCCGCCGGAAAGCTGAGCCGGGAAGTTGTTCAGCCGCTCTCCCAGACCCACGCTGCGCAGGGTCTCTTTGGGGTCCAGCGGGTCGCGGCAGATCTCGCTGGCCAGCTCCACGTTCTCCAGTGCGGTCAGGTTCTGCACAAGGTTGTAGAACTGGAACACAAAGCCCACATCGTACCGGCGGTAGGTCGTCAGCTCTCTGGCGGTAAAGTGGCTCACATTCTGGCCGTCCAGCCAGACGTTGCCCTCGTCGCAGCTGTCCATGCCGCCGAGGATGTTCAGCAGGGTGGTCTTGCCTGCGCCGGAGGGCCCCACGATGATGCAGAACTCCCCCTTATCCACATAGAAATTCAGGTGGTCTGCGGCGGCGATCTTCACACTGCCGGTCTGATAATATTTGCAAACGTCCTCAAACTCCACAAAATGCTCCATGGCGTTTTTCCTTTCTATCGGGAATGCATACTGTTTCAATTTAACTATAACATCTCCCGGCAGACTTTGCAAAGACATCTGCGCAAATTTTCAAAAACTTAACAGAAAAGCGCAAAAAGGGCCGCTGCACATCTCTGCGTGCAGCAGCCCTTTCATCATTTGATCTCAGCGGTCAGCGCCCCACGATCAAATCGCGGCGGCAGCGCAGGCCCACGGTGAGGAAGGTGTTTTCGCCCAGTCGGCGCAGCACCACACGATCGGTGCCCTTCTGGCCCTCCACCAGCAGAGACAGGTTCAGGGTGGTGGAGCCCTTCTCAGTCTGGACCACCAGCGTGCTCACGCCCTCGTTCAGCAGGGTCTGCATGTCCTGCACGGTGGTGCGGAAAGTAGCAGAACCGGCGGGCACATCCAGCGTCAGCACACTGTCCTTCTGGCGGGCAGTGTACAGCACTTCTCTGCCGAACAGGCCTTTGACGGTGTAGCGGGCCTCGCTCTTTTTTGCCGCTGCATCTGCGGACGGGGCGGCCAGCTCATCGCCGGAGATCAGCATGATATTGCCCTGAATGGGGTTTCCCTCCGGTGCACCGTAGCCGCCGTAGGTGGGGTCCTTTTCGCCGATCGCCACATCGGCGCTGTGCAGGGCGATATCCCCCTGCACCATCTGCTCCTGCGGAGGCAGATAGCCTGCGGCAGCAGGGTCGTTGATGTCTGCCTCTGCGGCAAATGCGCCCACGCTCAGCATGGCGGCAGCACCCAGCACTGCAGCGGTGGTGGTGACAGTACGGACAAATTTATGGTTCAGTTTCATTTGGAATACCTCCGTTGACGGCGGTTTTGCACCGCACATTTTTGTTTTGTGGAAAACCATGGTCTGCCATGCGGTGTAATACAAAACCGCCGCATCTGTCTTATAAACGGATGCGGCGGCGGGATTATTGCAGCGGACTAAAAAAATTTTTTGGAAGCTCTGCCGCCGGGGTCACTGGGCCTGTGCCGGTTCCCGGTTCAGGATCTCCATGAACTCCTCGCCGGTGATGGTCTCCTTCTGGTACAGATACTGTGCCAGCTCGTCCAGCTTGGCGCGGCTGTCGGTCAGGATGCGGACAGCCTTTTCGTGCTGAGCCTTGACCAGCTCCACCACCTTCTGGTCGATCTCGCGCTGGGTCTGCGCCGAGCAGGCCAGCGAGGTGTCGCCGCCCAGATACTGGTTGTTCACGGTCTCCAGCGCCACCATGTCAAAGTCCTTGCTCATGCCGTAACGGGTGAGCATGGCACGGGCAAGCTTGGTGGCCTGCTCAATATCGTTGGAGGCACCGGTTGTGATGGAATGGAACACCACTTCCTCGGCGGCGCGTCCGCCGGTGAGGGTGGCGATCTTGTTTTCCAGCTCTTCCCTGCTCATCAGGTAGTGGTTGCCCTCGTCCACCTGCATGGTGTAGCCCAGTGCGCCGGAGGTGCGGGGGATGATGGTGATCTTCTGCACCGGGGCAGAGTTGGACTGCTTTGCTGCCACAAGGGCGTGGCCGATCTCGTGGTAGGCTACGATGCACTTTTCGTGGTCGGTCAGGATGGAGTTCTTCTTCTGGTAGCCTGCAATGACCACCTCGATGCTCTCCTCCAGATCAGCCTGGGTCACGCTCTTGCGGCCTGCACGCACGGCGCGCAGGGCTGCTTCGTTGACGATGTTGGCAAGTTCCGCACCGGATGCACCGGAAGCCATGCGAGCCACGGTGTTGAAGTCGATGCCCGGGGCCAGTGCCACCTTTTTGGCGTGCACTTTCAAAATCTCTTCGCGGCCCTTGAGGTCGGGCAGCTCCACCGGCACGCGGCGGTCAAAGCGTCCGGGACGTGTCAGGGCCGGGTCCAGCGAATCCGGGCGGTTGGTGGCCGCCAGAATGATGACGCCGGTGTTGCCCTCAAAGCCGTCCATCTCGGTGAGCAGCTGGTTCAAAGTCTGCTCACGCTCGTCGTTGCCGCCGAGATTGCCGCTGTTGCGCTTCTGACCGATGGCATCGATCTCATCGATGAACACGATGCAGGGGGCCTTTTCCTTGGCCTGCCGGAACAGGTCGCGCACCTTGGATGCGCCCATGCCCACGAACATCTCCACGAATTCAGAGCCGGAAATGGAGAAGAACGGCACGTTGGATTCGCCTGCCACGGCCTTAGCCAGCATGGTCTTGCCGGTGCCCGGAGGGCCCACCAGCAGGATGCCCTTGGGCATGGATGCGCCAATACTCTCGTACTTGCCGGGATCGTGCAGGTAATCCACGATCTCCTGCAGGTTTTCCTTTGCTTCATCCTCACCGGCCACATCCGCAAAGCGGATGCCGTGGGTGGACTGCACATAGACCTTGGCGTTGGACTTGCCCACGCCGCCGAACATCATGGACCCCGGGCCGCCGCCGGCCTTTTCCATCAGCTTTTTGTTCATCTGATTGCCGATGAAGCTGAACAACAGGATGGGCAGCAGGAACCAGATCAGGAAATTGAGCATCGGCGACCCCTGCTCCACGATCTCTCTGGAAAACTGTGCTCCGGCATCATACAGGCGCTGGGTAAGCTCCGGGTCGTTCATCAGGCCGGTCTTGTAGACCTGCTTTTCCTCTTTATCGGTAAAAATGATCTGGTTGGATTCAATATCCACACGGCCGATGTTCTTTTCCTCGGTCATGGTCATAAAGGTACCGTAGTCCACTTCCTCCACCTGACGCTCGCTCATCCACGGCAGCAGCACAAGGTTGAGCAGCAGCAGGACCGCCAGCACGATGGCGTAGTAGATCGCCAGCGGCTTTTTGGAAGGTTTGACTTCTTTCATGTGGCAATTCCTCCTTTGGTTCCTGATGCAAGTAGTATAGCACAGTAAAACCGGGCGCAACAGCAATTCGAGCAGAACTTTCCAAAAACTTAGCAAATTGTTAACATTAACGCCTCGTGCACAATTTTGGGAAATTCTGCCCCTTATTTTGTGAAATTGTTTCATTTTGAGAATGAGTCAGATTGCTTGACACTGCCCGCGAATCATGCTAAACTTAGTCCACTTTGAAAAAAGCACAAATGCGTTGACGGGGAAAAAACGATTTTCTTCTGCGTACAGAGAGCCGCCGGGTGGTGCAAGGCGGGTGCAGAGGGTTTCGGTTACTGGCCCCTGAGCGGCAGGGCTGAACACACAAGTAGGCTCTGACGGATGTCCACCGTTACAAGGACAGCGATTCGCCGCAAAAAGCCGATCGTGCAAAGCGGCTGTGCCCAAAGGCGCAGCAAAGAGAGTGGTACCACGGGTGCCCTGTAGTTTGAACTTTACAGGCTCTCGTCTCTCAAGGTTTTCGCCTTGAAAGACGAGAGCCTTTTCGTATATCTGCCTTTTGGAAGCAGGCTTGCCCTCTCCGTCACGGCTTACGCCGTGCCACCTCTCCCAAAGTGAGAGGCCTTGGCAGTACGGCAAAGTTTTCGGTTTTGCCAAGGGCTCCCCCTTTGGGAGAGCTGTCGAACGAATGTAAGACTGAGAGGGCAAGGACGCTCACAAAGAGCATGGAGCAAGAAGTGTAAATCGTTTGGGAGGACGCACATTATGATGGACGCAACCAAGTACGCTCCGGGTTACTACCCGGTACCCGCAGGCTATGACAGCTGGGTAAAGAAGGATCACATTGAAAAAGCCCCCGCATGGTGCAGTGTGGACCTGCGCGACGGCAATCAGGCCCTGATCGTACCCATGAGCCTTGAGGAAAAGCTGGAGTTCTTCCAGATGCTGGTCAAGATCGGCTTCAAGGAGATTGAGGTGGGCTTTCCTGCCGCCAGCGATACCGAGTACGAGTTCCTGCGCACCCTGATCGAGAAGAACATGATCCCCGAGGATGTCACCGTGCAGGTGCTGACCCAGTGCCGCGACCACATCATCCGCAAGACCTTCGAGGCCGTCAAGGGCGCACCCCGCGCGGTAATCCACTTCTACAATTCCACCTCTGTGGCCCAGCGCGAGCAGGTGTTCCACAAGAGCAAGGAGGAGATCAAGCAGATCGCCACCGACGGCGCAAAGCTGGTCAAGCAGCTGAGCGAGGAGTATGATGGCAACTTCCTGTTCGAGTACAGCCCTGAGAGCTTTACCGGCACCGAAGTGGACTATGCGGTGGATGTGTGCAACGCCGTGCTGGACATCATGCAGCCCACCCCGGACCGCCCCATGATTATCAACCTGCCCGTTACCGTGGAAATGAGCATGCCGCATGTCTACGCAAACCAGATCGAGTACTGCGACAAGCACCTGAAATACCGCGACAGCGTCATCATCTCCACCCATCCCCACAACGACCGCGGCACCGGCGTGGCCTGCGCAGAGCTGGCCGTGCTGGCGGGTGCACAGCGGGTGGAGTGCTGCCTGTTCGGCAACGGCGAGCGCACCGGCAACGTGGACGCGGTGACGCTGGCCATGAACATGTACAGCCACGGCGTGGACCCCAAGCTGGACTTCTCCGATATGCCGGACATCTGCGCCACCTACGAGCGGGTGACCCGGATGCACATCTACGAGCGCACCCCCTACGCCGGTCAGCTGGTGTTTGC
>ONZV01000993.1_pt1 | contig 14976 bp, 18 predicted proteins | sample 1671561 | NCBI WGS metagenome assembly ONZV01 (sample SAMN06348169, study PRJEB24527) | human gut metagenome | reverse complement strand
AGATCTACACTCTTTCCCTACACGACGCTCTTCCGATCTTAATATAGCTTTCAATTCCTATTATCTCCGCTATATCCCTTTGAGTGCCTACCAAATCATCAAGATTTATTTTCACCAGCCTTCCTCCTTTGAGCACTGTCAATGTACTTTTTAAGTTTTTCAATCAAGGTTATGCCCTGATTATATGTCAGCCACCTAAAAGGCTGCTTTGATGTACAGTCAATTTTTAACTCTTTCTTTATAATACCGCAGAGTCTGTCGCCGAGTTTAGCTGTGGTAGGCTCGGTATCGTATTTTTCAAGCTGGTACATCAACTGCCACACTTTGCGTTTCTGACCGTCTGACATTTTTCCTCTGCCGCTTTCCTCGTATCTTTTCTTCTTATACGGTTTCGGCGGCTCTGTGAGGCTCTGCAATTTCAGCCTTTCGGCAAGTTCTGCGACAACTGTTCGGTATTCGTTTTCATCAAGAGTGCGTATGCTCTCCTTTTGAGTAAGACGATAAACAATCGTGTGCAGCATATCGTTTTTGTTGCCCGATTCCAAAACACCGAGCCGTGCAGCCATTGCGTATATTCTTTGTGTCTGCTGTGGCTTTAACAAATCAATCACCTCAGCTTAAAGATATCTTTGTGCTGTCCTCAACCACAAAACTGCTCTGTATCTTCATTAGGATATCGTCAATATGGCTTTCATCCATTCCGTTAACGGTGAGCAGGTTTTTGAAGTCCTGCCATACAGCCGCCTCTGAAATGAGGTAGGCATACTCTTTTGCATCGTCCTCCGAAAGGTTTGTGAACTTTAAAATGTTGTTTACATCCTTATCGTAGTTAATGCCCTTGCATTTCTTGACAAGCTGTTTGCGTTCGTCATCAGATACACCGTTCATCTGTTCAATAACTTCTTTGACGGTGCATCTTACAAAATTGCCCTTCCACAAACCGATGAGCATTCTTTTTGCCGGAGCAGAGAGGGAATATTCTGTCTTTTCCGTAACTGCATCTTTGTATGCTTTGCCAAAAATTGAGAGCAAAAATGAGTTGTATGTAATTTTGAGAGATTCCGAAGTTACCGCTGTAAGCTCTGATTCTGTGCCTGCGTAATGGACACTTTTATATTTGGTGTTTTCAAGGTCTTCCGAGCACTGCATAATAATCTCTGCTTCGAGCTTGTCCTTGCGTGCTTTGAGTTTGCTCATATCTGCTTTAATGCCTGCAAGCTCATCAATCTGCTTTTTTAAATCAGTCATTTGTTTTATCCACCTTTGCAAGTAATTTTTCGGCACATTTGCGGCAGATGATAACATTATCTGCAATGATTACATTTTCAACTGTACCGCAAAAGCGACAACAGGGAGCAGACGGTTTAATTGTAACAGTGCCGTCTGTACTTGTTTCAATGTCAACAGCATTGCCCGGAAACAATCCTGCTTCGCCTCTTATCTGCTTTGGCAGAGTAATAGAGCCGTTTTTACAGATTTTCTTTGATGTTTTCATATAAATTGGCCTCCTGTTCAATATGTATTGTTGTCCTCACTCTGCATTCATACGGACTTGTGACCGTTCCCGTTGGCGGAAGTTGCATTAAGGTGAGCGGATTATCTCCGCTCATTAACCTCTTTTATTGCACATATAAAGCCTTCTAAAGTTCTATCTGCAAAAGTTTTGCCCATATTTTTTTCGAGCTTTTTTATAACTTCAATTGTTAATGACCCTATTTTTCCAAGAATATCGATAGCATTTCCTGTTACAACAGAGTCGGTTGTTTTGTCAGAATTTTCAACCGAAATTATTACTACCTTTTTTTCACAAACAGCGGTTTTGGCTTTTTTAGCAAACGAATCTATTATCGCACCACTCAATTCATTTCCAAATTCAACTGTGTAATCTTCCATTTTTATCCCTCCGAAATTTAATAAAGTTCAATGCTTTTGTTATTAGCAATAAAATGTTTTTTCATTTTCTCAAAGTTTGTCCAATATGGTAAATACACATCATAGCCAAACTTCTCTTTGAGTTCCTGCTTAGCTTTCTTGCTACGAGCTCCGTAAAGTTTGCAATCTTTTTCGGTAACTACCGACTGTCTCTTACAGCAACAAAATCTCCTGCGTTCTTCGCAGTCCTCCATAAGCCACTTGCCACGAAATTCATCGTTGATATAAACTGCAATAACATTTTGAAATCGTGATTTTTGAGTGAGGTTCAGAGATACTTTATATCCGTCAATTTTGAGATGTACATACGGACTCCATACAGATGTAAGGGCTTCGTCAACCTTTTTCCACTCTTCTGCGGTCATTGTTACCCCTCCTTTTACTCTTTTTTACCTTTCGGCTTTCGCCACGGATCATCCAACCGACCCATACAAGCAGGAGCACCATAGGCACAAAGCAAATTTCTCCGCCTGCTGTAAAGCTCCTTGTACCCATTTGACCGAATGCGGCGGTCATTACTACTCCCGTGCTGAACCCTGCGGCGAGCAGTAACACGATTTTTCTTAACGACATTTAAAATCCCTCCGAATATTATTTAAAACACCTTGATACGCATAGCTTTTGCCATTGCGATTAAGCCTTCATAGGTGATGTTTCCGTTGTCAACGGCATTTCCAAAAACATTGCTTGCTCCTCTGATGCCCTGTTCAGACCTTGCAATGCCAAGTAAAAAACTTACTGCTCGTTCATCGGACTTAACGGCAGGAAACAACAGCTCAATGTCGCTGTTTTTAATTGCTGATGTATGCCTTACTTCGGTAAGTTTTGTACGGTTACGAATCTGAGCGAACGCTTCTTTGCTTTTGCCGGTATTTGTAACGGTTTCAATGTTTCCGACAAGGCAAATACCAAGCTGTGGGTTGCTATCAAAAAAAGCTCTGATAGCCTCAATGGTTTTAATCGGCAGATGCTGTGCCTCATCAATGATGAGTACCTTGCGTTCACCTTCAAAGCTATCTGCAAGTCTTAACCACATTTCATCTTTGCGACCTGTTGCGGTGATTTTCTGTGTTCTGCAAAGCAGTTTTAAAAAGGCACTCAAAGTTACCAAGCAAGGATTTACAGACACATAAATCGCAGTAGCCGGATAATCTTCTGCATACTTTTTACAAGCCATTGTTTTTCCTATGCCTGCATCGCCACACTCAATTGCAAGACCGCCCTTAAGATGACACAAGCGGATTGTATCATAAACCTCTGAGCTTATGCTTGTAGGCTTGTAGCTGTTAAGCACCTGAGCTGATTTGAGATTTTCTGCAGCGGCTTTTGTTTCAAAAGTCTCTGTTAAAAACTTTTCAAAATCACTTAAATTACCGTTATAACGGTTGTTCAAGTAGGTTGACAAAGTCGCTGCTGACTTTCCGAGAGCTTTTGCGGCTTTGGTTTGTGAGCCGCACTCTTCGATAAAGTTCCTTAATTTCTCCTGTAATTCAGGATTGGCTGACATTACCGACATTTATTATTCCTCCTTTTGTCGCTGTTCAAGATTTCTTATCATTTTTGCCTTATCTATCGTTACGATATTCGACTGACCAACTGCCATAGGCAACTGCTCTGCCGTTTCATCGGCACGGTGTACTGATATAACCTTCGGATTGATTTCCTCGGCATTTGCTTTGTTTTCCTCAGCGGTTGCAAGCACAAGATTGAGTGCTGTTTCTTTGCCAAATGCTGTAATCTGACTTGCCTTGAGTTCCTGTTTAGTGAGTTTTTCAAGGCTCTTAACCTTACGGAGTGCCTGAGCAACTGCATCTTTAGATGCTCCGTAGGCAAGGACTGCTTCATTGTCTGTTGGAGCGGTCATTATGTAGTTATCATCAAGGTCATAAATTCTGACTTCCGAAATATCTTCCGGGTCATATCGACAGTAAACAGATTCTCCAAAATGATTTAAAATAAGGTCATCATTGTAGTAATCAATTTTCTCGCCTGCAACAGTAAGATGTACTCCACGCCTGCCGACTTTCTGACTTCTTGTGCTTCTCATTAACATCAAGTTGAGGTCAAGTTCTGCGGCGACTCGTTTTTCTTTAAGTTGTTCTCTGTAAACCTGCATTCGGCTTTTACCGCTGTCTGAGCTTACCGCTCCGCTATATGGTTTTTCATTCATATAGTAGGTTAAAATGTCCTCAACTGCCTGAGTGAATTCATAATCCGTGGGTATGTTGTCGGTGTCCCTGATTACCTTTTTAAGTCTTTCCGGTCGTTCGACTACATTACCGCCTGTATAAGTCGGAAACAGTCTTGAAAGTCGGTCTTTAACATCTCGAAATCGTCTTTCAATAATCTTTGCCTTCGCATTTCGTACGATAGCATTTGTCATTTTAATGCCCAGCCGTTCAAAAACAGGCGGCGGTGCAAACTTGTCCTTTTGACTCTTTTTCAATCTATGACCAAGTCCGCCGACATCGAATGTCAGAAACTCTCGACCGTTATCTACATATATGTTTTCGGGTATGCCGTACTTAACTATGCCCTTTCGTAGAGCTATCAATGTAGCCTGCGATGACGGTGCATCGGTCACATAACAGCCTGTAAAAATACCCGAACGAGCATCAAAAAACGCTGTAAGATAAAGCCTGTGGATACTTCCGTTTTCTCCCTTTGTCTGCACATCAAATGTGTGGTTATCTGCAATCCACCATTCGTTTGACGCCATTCCTTCGTATGTCCTGCGTATGTACGGAGCACACCTGTCCCTAAAGGCTTTCATACCTTGCCGTCCCATAATTTCAACAGGCTTAGGTATTGCCGTTTGTACTTTCCTGTAAAACGATGCATAAGCAGGGAGAGGTAACAGCTGTGGAGCTTCTCGCTTAATCCACATTTCGGTGTATTCATAGCACGCCTGTATAGGGTGCTGTGCCTCATCAAGATAAAAACTTAAAAAGCATTGCCACACTTCTTCAGGAATTGACGATGTACCTTTTTTCCAACTTCCACGATTGTCAAGCAGTCCTGCAAGATCATCGGCTTTTAAAGCCTTTTTTTTCCGGTACAAAATTCCCTTCGATATGTTAAGGTCGGGATTAGCGACCTTTTGCAGTTGTACAAATTTTTCTGTTGCAGGTACTTTCTGTAACTTTGATGTTGCACAATACTCATCCCAAGCATTAAGTATCCTTATCCATTCGGCAATCTCTTCACGCTGTACCGCCGAAAATTCATCAAATTCCTTGTGGGGTCGCTCCGTCTTGCGTTCGGGGAGCAAATCCTCAGGAATTGCTATTGCGTGCGATTTGTAGTATTTAAGCTGTTCCGAGTGGGATAGTTCATTTAAAGGTATCAAATATTTTTTGCGGTTGTTTTGGTTTATTGTTTCATCACCCTGAAGACTTCCATTGTTTATGAGCATTTTTACATATCGTTCAGAGCAACCTTTTATCCCAGCAACTTCCTTTGCCGTTAGATAAATCAAAAAATCACATCCTTTTGACCTGCCATCATCAGAGCAGGTAGGTCATTTCCTGCTGACCGCCTTGCGGCGGTTTCGGCTTAAAAATCAAACATTATTGATATTGATTCACCATAAGTTGAATAATAGTCTGTTTCTACTGCTTTAATCTGAGATTCATTAAGCTGTCTTAAATCGTCAAAATTTATTCCGTATTTTCTGAGTATTTTTTCAAGTTTTTCGGTTTTAGTTAAATTTTTCCTTTCAAATAAATCTAATCTGTCCATAAGTCCTCCTTGATGTGACATTCCTTATTTGTGTAGTGCGTACATTCTTCAACTGTGCAATCTCGTGGCTGTCCCGTATCAAGAATGTAATAACAAATCGAATAGCCTTTGTTGTTACTATGGTTTAATGGTCTGCGGTGTCCGCACCCTTTACAGCGAGGGTTCACTTTATTACACAAAATGCTCTCTCCATAAATTCTTTGGCAGCGGCATTTCTGCTTGCAAAGTAACTGCCGCTGTAAGGATCTCCGTCGCTGTCCAGCCACCACACAACCCACGGTTCAACTGCATTTGGGTTGTGAGCCATAACAACACGATTGTTTATGTTGCCGATTATTTTGTATCTGTTGATTGTTTTACCTATCATAATCAATCTCCTTTTCTTGCAAAATTTATTTCCTTATCTACCAGTGTGTTTACTGATACCTTCAATGCTTTAGAAAGACCATATAAAATAGCGATGTTCATATTCTTTTGTCTTTGTCCCTGTTCAATAAGATTGTAGTAACTCTCAGATATTCCCATACTTTTAGATATATCTAATTGAGTTAGCCCCTTTTTATTTCTCAAATCAATGAGATAAACACGCTTTTTCATTTAATCACCGTCCTCAACTTTGCATATTGTCAAGTTTCAAGTATATAATACGCCTTTATTTACTATTTGTCAAGTTTTTTCTTGACATTTTGCAAAGTTTAATTTACTTTACTAATAGTAAAGTTTATAATAATGACAATAGGGGCTGAGCTTATGACTAAACTAAAAGAATTACGAAAAGAACACAAATTATCAATGAAAGAATTAGGAAAAATTCTCGGTCTTTCTGAAAGTACCATTTCTCTTTATGAGGCAGGAAAAAGAGAACCAGATATAAAAACACTTATAAAAATGGCTGATTATTTTGATGTAAGTGTTGATATTTTACTTGGCAGAGATGAAACAAATAAGGAAGAAATTCGTGATGACCATAGCTTATCTATGTTTAATTTTGAGAAGATGTGTGACGAGCTTGATGAACATAGTTTGGATAGAATTCATTCTGTTTTATATTCTTTAAGAAGAATTCAATATAATGATGCTTTATTTGCCAAAGATAAACAGTACTTGTTTTCTGCAATAACTGAATTGATAGGTAGAATTGAACGATATGTTGATGATTTTCGAACAGCAACGGATTTCGGGAAAGTGTTCGATTATAGTTTTCACAATAAAAGATTTATCAACGGTGAAGTTGCCGTATTAAAAAGAATTACTAATCTTATAACTCCTGAGCAGAAGCCTGTTGCTGAAAGCACTATTGTAATTCCGTTCTATGAAACACCGGTTTCAGCAGGTACTGGCTCATGGCTTGGCGATGATATTTTAGCTGAATGGCTTACTGTTCCACGAAATGATATGACTACTTCAGCTGATTTTGCGTTAAAAATATCAGGTGATAGTATGCAACCTAAATTTTCAAACGGCGAAACCGTGCTTGTTAAGCAAACATCAAGTGTCTTTGAAGGCGAAATCGGGGTTTTTGTACTTAACGGTGAATCGTATATTAAAAAATTAGGAAAAAAGGAGCTTGTTTCACTTAATCCAGCCTATAAGCCTATACCTTTACACGGATTTGATGATGTTCGTTGTGTAGGTAAGGTGCTTGGTACACTTAATATGTAAAAACATTCATTTAATTGTATTTTTTTACATAATTTGAATTATCGGATTTTTTAACATTAAAAAGGTCAATATGTTAAAAAGTATAGATTTCATCGGAATAGGAAGTTACTTCCCTTTAAAATTAAAATAGTTCCTAGTGTTTAAATGTTTTAATCGTATAGATAAAAGTATATTAAAATCCAATTTATGCCGATTTAAAGCCATTTTAAACGCTTTTAAAAGGTTATTTTTAAAAAATTAAAGCCGAGCAGGTTCACAAATTTTTCGTGATTTGCTCGGCTTTTTCGTTTTCGCACTAAATAAAAAAACAAGCTGTTTTTTCAAAGTGTAATTTCTTTTTACACCTAAAAAACGGCTTGTTTTCTACATTTTCATATTTTTAACTTTTTTTAACGGCTTTTTACGGTTTTTCCTATTCTCTCCGAAAACTTACATCAACAATCTGTCTTGCAATAAAATCTGAAAGTTCGCTGTCAGTAAGCTCAGTTGCTCTTGTAAGCCTCTCGTACTTTTTCTTGCTAATAAGACCTTTATCCATAAGCAAATGCCAGAAGCCTTTCATCTTTTCACGAATGGATCTGTCAAGCGGATATGTATTATCCTTGTGAGCATTAACCTGTTTCTTTACAAGGACACGGTTATCAAGGCTGTCATCTTTAACTTTTGAACGAGGGAAAATGTGATCCACATCATAAATGTTTTGATTGTACAATTCCGACAGATTTATCGGTTCTCCCGTGTACATACACTTGCCGAATTGAGTATAGTAAAAATACAGTCTGTCTCTTTTAAATTCATCATCAGGTGTTTTTTCAAGAGATTCCCAGAGTTCGCCCGAATCCTCACCGCACTTTTTATATAAATCTACAAGCTTGGTCTTTCTTGACTCTTTACGGCCTTTGTCACCTTTCACACCGTCTTTTCTTGTCATCTCAACAAATATCTTTTTAGGTGCATGACCTTGAATTTTGTTGATTTCATGCATAATTTTCAAAGACTGATACACAGGGCGTTTTACCGCAGGAGAAATATAGAGATTCTCCACCATTTTCTCAAGGCTTTGCCCTGTCTGAATACCGTCAAGATAGTTTTGTCTGCTCTGTTCAAAACCGTATTTTGAGCCAAGCAGCTCCATAAGATTATCATTTGTCTGCCATAGTGCATGGATAATGTTAAATTGCAACTCGCCTGTATTTTTATCGACATTATAAACTTCGGTAAGAAACTCCTTTGATAATCTTCCCCAATCCTTGTATTTGAGTTTAGAAATTCTCATTATATCTTCATCCGATAATTTTGAACCGAGCTGCCTTTTTAAACGCTTTCTTAAAAGTTTTTTATCATCGCCAAATACAGTTATAGCTTTTATAGCGTCCTCTTTTTCGCTGTCGGTCAGATTAAACTGTGACATTTCAATTGCGGAACGCATACTTGACTTAAAATCACCGTCAATGCCTGTGATATCGGGCGTAATACCTTTTTCGCTTTTTAGATAATTTAGCAAATCTTTTCTTCTGACCTTTTTATGCGTCATAAACAAGTCATTAAATATTGCCTGTTTAAGACTTACATCAGGCTTTTTTCCATCAAGTCTTAAATTATTCAGTTCATTAAGAACCGTAAAAGCACTGTATAAAATCGAATTCTTAGGTATTACATCCTTCGTTGGAAGATATGTACATTTTGAAGTCAGATTATTTATAAAATTCTCTGCCGATTGCTCTATGTCAACAACACTGTCAAAATTCCACGGATATATTTTTTCATCACTTCTGACAAGCCAGGATTTTAGACTGTGATTATTCAGCGGACCTACATAATACGGTATTCTGAATTCAAAAATTTTGACTATCTTGTCACTTACAGAAATTCCGTTTTCATCTTTTTTATTAAGAAATTCAAGATATGTTGAAGCATTTTTCAGAATTGCTTTCAGCTCACTCCTATTCACCTGCATAGGAATAACGCCGTTATCTTTTACGACAATTTTCGGCATAAATGTGCCGTTTTCAATCTTATCAAACATTTCTTCATAGCCTGTTTTGTCAAGCTTTTCAAACTTTTTCTTCAGATATTTGCAGAAATCCGCCTGATTTGTACGATACTGAATCACACCGTTTCTGCCGTTTTCTTTGTACTTTCCGCAATATGCCGTATAGTTATCAAGCTTATCCTTTGTAATTCTAAAGATTTCGCCATATAACGATTTACATCTCTCTTTAACGAAATCTTTGAGCATTTTCAAATCAGAATTATGTTCTTCATATGTTTTGACTTTAGCAAAGGAAATATACTTTTCACCGTTCAAAATATCTGCAAGAATTGCCCAGTCATAAACCGCCTTTGCTTTTTCGATAAGTTCAAACTTTTCCTGCAACAAATCACGGTATGTATTTTCATTATCGTCATAACCGCTTTCAAAGGTAATACCGTTTACTTCCTCACTGTCAAACGACTTATCACCGAACATATCGGAAAATTTAACCTTTCTGCCACACATCAAATCTATCAATGCGGTTTCATATGGATTATTTCTTTTACTGTAACCGAAAAGCTTGTATGACTCGGATGATTTTGCGGTTTTTTTCAATGTTTTGTCCTTTAATATTTCTGAAAATCTTAACGAATCATTGCACTCAAATTCAATTTCATATTCTTCTTTTAAGTAAAGTTTTAAATCGTCAAAAAGAGCTTCAAACGAGGATTCACTTTCAAAATCGGACCCCATATTATCAAACAAAAAATGTCCCCTGTGTTTTATAATATGATGTAACGCAAGATATACAAGTCTTATATCGTGTGGTTGTGAGCTCTTAATCAATTCTTTTCTAAGATGATATATTGTAGGGTAGTCTGTATGGAATTCTTTATCGGTGTAATTACCGTCTGCAAAAACCGCATACGGAACATTTGATGATTTGTCATCAAGATACAGACAACTTTCTTTTAATCTCTGATAAAAAGCATTATCAACTTTTGAAATTTCCTCATCAAAAAGCATCTGCAGCCATTCAATACGGTTTCTTTTTCTCAAACCTCTTCTTCGCGCCGATCTAAGAGTTCTTCTCTCGGCAGCTGAATTACTCTCCTCAAACAGATCAACGCCCCACATAGCATTGCCTTTAAATTTGCAGAGATTGTAATCGATATCGGCTACTGCATATCCGACAGAATCTGTTCCTATATCAAATCCTGCATAATAATCGTTATTAAAATTCTTCATAAATTTCCTCCTTTTCTATTGACAAAGTATTTATTTTGTAATATTATTAAGATAATCTAATTACCTTATTGGATTTACACTATGAGTTCAAATAAAAATTCATTCTATCCGTTGCTTAGGCAACCATCACAGTGTGTGATTTGAGGATTCGGTTTTCCGAATCCTTTTCTTTTGTCTAATTTTAGCACATACTGTAGTTATTTTCAATATTTCTAAGTTATTATGTCTTTATTTTTAGTACATTTTATTCAGTTATACAATTTTGGTATACTTTCTATATATTTTGCATAGTATGACATACTACTATCAGTATGTCACATTGTACATTTTTAAAATCAAAAGATTTCTGCCCCGCCAATTGCTTGCGGAGCGTAACCCTAACCCTCATCAACGCCCTTCTATTTCAAATATTGCTCAATAATAAAAGTTAGGGCAGAAAAAGAGCTGCAAATAAAAAGTAAAAAAAGCAGAGCATATTTTGCCAAAATCCGTTAAAAGGAATTGCTTAAAAACCTGAAACGGAGGACAAAATATGCTCTACAGATGTTTTACAGAAAAGCTCTTAGGGTTCTGCTCGAATGTACTCGGCAAAAGACACCGAAGAACTTAATGCTAAAAACATTGAGTATCCCGACGGCTCAATGCACACGCTGTAAGAGGCAGAACAACAGCAAAGAGCTTTTGAACGCAAAATCAGTGCAACCAAAAGAACACTTGCCGCTTGTGATGAGGCTCTTAATAACCTCTCTGACGAAGAACTATTACAAAAATTAGAAAAAAATTTCAGCCACTATTCAAGCAAGTTGAAACGGCAGGAATCAGAACTGAATAGCTTTTGTAAAAGAACAGGATTACTTCCTGACCGCTCTCGCCAACAGGCTTATGGTTTTGGCAAAAGTACTGCTCAAAAAGCGGTGTGGAGAAATAAGAAGCAGTTGCAAATTCCGCTGAAAAGAGTATAATTAAAAGCATAGATATTGATGATTTTGAAGTCGTTACATACGGAAAAAATTTTAACGCTGAAGTGAGTAATGTTATAATTGACACCATGTCAAAATGTGAACCTGAGGGTAGATTCATCATTAGTGAAATTGTTGCAAAAAGTTTACCCAAAAATGATAAAGGAACTCCTGTTTTACAAATTGAACCTTTATCAAACGGATTGTTACAATTGTCTTTAAACACAGATATACTTCCTGGAAAAACTCTTGAAAAATCAATCAAATATTTGCAAATTCAAAACTATCTATAGCAAACACATTAGAAGAAGCCGTGTGGCATGAAAGTGGACACGCAAAGACAATTTTCGGAATGAGATCCGAAGATGTCAAAAAACTATATGATGAACTGTCAAAAATTCACATAGAAGGTATCAGTATTATTGCTTATGATGATGGTGCGGAAGCACTTGCGAAATTAGAAATTCTAAGAAAACGTGGTGTTAAAGTATCAAAAGAATAGATGCAATTCTATGAAAAATATATTGGGAGGAAATACTAATGATTTGTATTTCAGATTGTTTTGAATGTAAACATCAAAGAGATAAATTGTTAGACGGTTGGATACCTTGTTGTGATGCTTTTCCTGACGGAATCCCATTGGACTTTAAATTTGGTAAAGTAAAAGAGATGAAAGAGTGCAACAATGGTATTGGCTTCGAGAAAAAAGAAGAATAGTTTTATTTGCCTTGTATCAGCTTTAATTACTGAAAGGTAAAGTTACATAGTTGATTGAATAAAAACAAAATTAAACGAATTTAAAAGGGTATTAAAGGGGTGTTTAGAACATCTCTTTTACTTTTACCCTCAAATTCACGAACTACGGTTAAAAGCTCCCGAATTCGGGGGCTTTTAATATTGCTCAAATATCTGAGCATACACACAATTGCTAATAAATTGAAAGGAGCAAACAAATGGACTTAATGGAAATTTTAAAAGCCCTGTTTGGCGGCGAAGCGTTAACATTTGAACAGTTTGCAGAAAAGGTAAACAATGCGGCAGATGTTAAGCTCGGCAACCTTGCAGGCGGTCAGTATGATAAAGTAGCGCCTAAACATTCCTTTTTCGTGAGTATCTTATATTATTTACTTCAAATTCAGCTTCTGAACGATAATGTTATTCCAATTCTTTGATTCCTACACTTTTCAAATACCGGTAAATTCCGTCATAATATTCCGGTTTTGCGGTCATATCAGTTTCATCACCTGTCGGTACAAAAATAACAAATCCCTGTCTTGCCCTCGTCAGAAGGACTCTATAAGCGTTTTTTAAATAAAGGATATTATCTGCAGATTTTATATTTTGCCATTTTGTGCCAACAAATTTCAGATGTTTGAAATCACCGTTTTCAAATCTTAAATCTGCATCCCAACAAACAATTGTCCAATCAAGTTCAAGACCTTGAATATCAAATTCTGTTGCAGTTTCCTCTAAATGAAATGATGAACGAACATCGTTTTTACCGTTTAAAAACCAATTCGTGGCTTCAATTTTATTTTGAACCCATATTCCGTATTTTCTGAGTCTTTTTGCACCGGAGCTTGCAGTAAGCCCATATCTTTGCGATCCTTTTGCCTGACTTCTAACCCATAGTTTTGCTTTGTGTAGATTTCGAGTCACAAAGACAGGATAATCATTGTTAAACTGCTCATACAATCTTTTAGCAGTATCAATATCAACATCAAGAAGAGCCTTTACAAAATTTGAAACATTTTCACTTCTGAATGAACGTAACGAAACGGCTAAGTGCAAATCTTCAATTATGTTTACATTCATATTTTTCGTCATTTCGGCAAAATTATGCCCTTTGGAATATTCATCATCAGTGATTTTATCTGAAACATAAATGTCCCAGTTTGGATAATTATTTCTCAATGAATCAAACCATCCATAAATACCGGCCGATTCACCCTTATTGATTTCTTGACCGCCACCGATTAAACATATTATTGTTGCCCAGTCTTTGTGACGGTTTAATATACTAATCAGAAATTCAGGTTCTGACATATTAAAATCTTCAATATGTTTCTTCTTTTTCATAAAATCAGTCAAATTATGTTCGTCCCAAGCTCGTTGAGCTTCATCGAAAATTGCAACTTTTTCAACAGGAGGAGTATCAACAGATATTGCGTCGTCTCTAAAATGATGAATAATTTGTATAAATTCTTTTACTTTTCTGGAAGCTTCTTTTCTTGAAATATGATTTCTCTTTGCATCATCACGAGCAAGTGCTTCTTGTAAAACATCCACAAGCGGTCCATTGCCCGAGAGAAATACAGCATGCTCATCTTCAGCTATTTTCTGCCTTTCGACAGCTATATTAAGACCTGCAAGAGTTTTTCCTGCACCCGGAACACCTGTAATAAAACATATTGATTTTCTGTTATGAGCTTTGCTATAATCTATAATTTTATTGATCGCTTTAGTAGTTTGATTAAGATTTTTCGCACTTGCATCATTTCTCGAAATATCTTCAACATTGTGACCGAGATACAAGGCCTGTGCAGCCTCTATAATCGTCGGTGTTGGCATATAAAGTGAGTTAATCCAATCATCAGGTATTATTTCATCCTGAATAAATTTTAAAGAAACTTCTGTTATGTATTTGGCAATTTCGTATTCGTTGCAACAAATCGTTTCTAAAACATTATCTTTTGAAATCCGAATTTCTTGTTTTACGCTGTGAGCCTTAGTAGAAATTAAAATTGGAACTAAAAGTCTGTTATGACTTTCTTTGTGAAAACAACTTAAATCAAAAGCATAGTCAGTTACTTGTTCAATAGCATATGAAGGGTATTTCTTTTCACCAACTTTAAATTCTAACAGAAAAATTATTCCTTTATAAATAACAATATTATCAATTCGATTACCAATTCGTGGAATGGTATATTCAAATATAATATGTCCATCCAAAAACTGAGATAACTCTCGCTTCAAAATTTCAATTTCTCTATTCCAAGTATTCTTTTGTAAGTCCTCTGCAGAAAACTGGTCATTCGTTGTTATTTCGCCAAATATACTGTAATTATCTTGATTTAGGAAACTTTGAATGTCATTTGAATAATATGATCGTTTTATCATTATGTATTCCTCATTTAAAATTAGTTATATGGTTATCATAACATATATATGTATTATTGTCTATTGTATGGTTGAAAATGTCAATGTAATAAATGATAGATTAAAAAGTTTTGCACCATGCCCGCGGTGATATTTTAATATTTATAGTCAGTCGTATGTTCATAAACATGTTAATTCTACAACAAAACAAGCGACAGCATAATTTCTGTCGCTTGTAATTATCATATATTCTATTTTCCGAATTTCCCCAACTATTGAAATTGAGCCACTTTTATTATAGAGCCACGCTCACCTTCTCGCCCGATTTAACAGTAAATTTAGATAAAAAAACAGAGTAGT
>ONZV01000978.1_pt1 | contig 15216 bp, 12 predicted proteins | sample 1671561 | NCBI WGS metagenome assembly ONZV01 (sample SAMN06348169, study PRJEB24527) | human gut metagenome | reverse complement strand
TGGGCCGAGATCCTTCTAGGGATCAGTTTCAAAATGAACTGCAATCCGCTATAGATCATCTTGAAAAAATCAAAAGTCTTTTATAATCACTTCAACAAGAAACGCTCCTGCCAGTTTTACACCGGCAAGAGCGTTTCTTGTGTTATTCAAAAATATCGGCAAGGGTAAGCAGCTGTACTTCTCCGCGTTCCTGTGCCTGAAGTAGTCCGTCCGTAAATCCGCCTTTCGAGAAAATGTAGTAGTGGTAGTTTGTTCCTTTTCCAAAGACTGCTGCATATTCCCGAATCAGTTCCAGTTCGTCCAAACCGATTTTTTCATTGCGGTATTTGCAGGAGCCGATGATATAGTCATTGCCCTCAACCGGCGTTCCGACAATGTCGATCTGGATCTGCTTCTTTTTTTGAGGGTCGGTTCCCCACCACTGCCCGATCTCACTCAACTCGATAGGAAGATCATTCGCATAATAGAGCAAGTAGTCTTGGCACATCTTCTCAAAAATCAGACCCATATAGTCTGGAAAATACTGTTTCACCACATGGGGGTAGATCTTTGCGATCCGCCCCGAATCAATGGCACTTGCATTGACCGGCACAAAACGGTACCAAAAACGAAAAAAATTGTCCGCCAGAAGATAAATCGTTTTTTTGCCCGGTTTCTCTGTGATCGGCGTTTCTTTTTTGACGATTCCAAGGTCTATCAACGTTTTGAGGTACTTCGCCACCACAGAGTTTTCTTCACCAACCTTCGTGGTGATATCATTCAGGCGAGAAGCCCCCTCTGCAATTGCCTTGATGATTGCATTATAAATTGCCGGCTCACGCAGCTCCTGCTTTAACAGGTTGGCCGGTTCCTCATAGAGGTAGCTGGAACGGTCAAACAAGTTTTCCATCAGTGCTTCATCTACGCTGTCACGAACATCCAATTTGTTGATATAATGCGGAACGCCGCCTGTGATGCCATAAATCAGGGCGTTATCTTCCTCGGACAGATTCGGATGGAATACCGCTGTTTCCTTGTAATCCAGCGGCATGATCTTGAATTGCGCTGTTCTGCGTCCATACAGAGGGCTTTCTTTGCTCAAGACCTGACTTTCCATAAAACTCATGGACGAGCCACACAGGATCAGGTACATCTGGGACTCTATCCATTTATGGTCGATGATGTGCTGAAGCATTGCGGAAATAGCGGGTTTAGCCTTTGCAAGATAAGGGTACTCATCAATTACAAATACGATCCGCTGCTCCTTGGAGAGAGCTGTCAGTTCGTCCAATGCTGCATCGTAGGTTGTAAATTCTGGGGATGATTCTGCATTGGGTCGTTCAAAACTCATGATTGCCTTGGACAAGGCTTCCAGATTTTCTTTTCCGGTCGTATTCAAAGCAGAGAAGAAAATGGTCGGTTTGTCCTTGCAGAATTCATTGATCAGCGCAGTTTTTCCAACACGGCGTCTGCCGTAAATGACAACGCATTCAAACTTTCCATTCTCATATCGTTTGTTTAACTTCCGAAGTTCCTCATCGCGGCAGTAAAATCGGCTCATTTTGTTCCCTCACCAAAGTGTATCTATCGAATTTATATACTCGTAAGTTAGTTTCTTACGAGTATAATACTTTATTCCTTACATAAAGTCAAGAAATATATTTTTAACGGCCCATCGAGAAACAGGAACGATACTTCCTATTTTCCTCAAAAATTGTGAACTCTGAGTTCCTGTTCATTTCGTTCCGCATCGGTTACAATACAGCCATAGCTTCGGCAAGCGTTCAAAGCAGCCCTCAAGCTATCCCGCCCCTTGAAAATTGAACACGCATTCTTCAGTCACGTTCCTGTGATGATGAGCCACGTCCGTAACAAATGCGATGATCTCCCACTGAGGGAATGAGCGGTAGGTTGACGGTAAATGGATGACAGCTTCTCCATAGCTACGATCCATCACAGAATAATGATACTTCTGCCTTCGGGCAGCTCGGTGAGAACCACGGAGAGGTGAGAACCCTATGGATTCGGTACGCTGCCGGACGGCTGAAAGATTTCCCACACGAAAACTGAGTTTTCGTTTTCCGGGGATGTCGGGGACAAATACGGAAAGGTATAGAACTATAAATCACAGCAATTTGCTGTTTGAGATAGTAGGGTGGGCTGTGCAAGCAGCCCACTGTTACATATACGGATAGAGAGGAGAAATCTAAATTGGCAACACGAGGCAAAAAAGAGAAAGAGTATCCGCCTATGCCCGCAAACTGGATGTACAAGCGCGGGGATGTCTACATGATGGATCTGAATCCTTACAGCGGTTCCGAGCAAGGCGGCATCCGACCTGCCATTGTTGTCCAGAACGATGACGGTAATTTTTATTCCAATGTTCTTCTGGTCGTTCCGCTGACAACACAGATCAAAAAGCGAAATATGCCAACGCATTTTATTCTGCACAATCGTTTTTTGAGTGCGCCATCTATGGCGATTTGCGAAAGCCCGCGCCCCGCAGATAAATCCAGAGTGTTAAGCTACCTTGGGCACCTGTCCAAATATGAAATGCGGCAAGTGTCAGTGTGTCTGCAATACAGCTTTGGCTTCATTGGGTATAAGTCATTCCGAAAATACCTTACGGCTCCTCCGCAGGAGGATGTCCTTGCTGCTGCAAAAGAACTGCTCTCTCAGCAGTTTCAAAATCTTCGGGTGCTGAACAGTCAGCCCCCTGCTCTCGCCAAGCACACAAAAGGCGATCTACATAGCATTGAGCAGATATCGGAAAGGATGCTCTCCCCCCCGACAGAATCTTCTGTTGAGTTCATGGTCGCAGAACTGGATGATGCACTTCAATCGCTTATGTTCCGCTGGAATATCTGTTATGAACGGTATTCCAGTTTCCGCTTATCCGATAACGAAAAGAAGAAAATCGGTTTGATTATCCAATTAGGAATTGATTTTCTGCAAAAGAAGAAGGAGGTTCCTTTATGATGAACGCAGTTGTAAAACCTTACCATGAGATGTGCCTGAACAGCAGCGAACTGATCGTGCCGCGCGACACTTATCAGCGTGCTCTTCACCCCGCTCGTGTTGCCCGCATCGCAAAAGAATTTGACGAGCGGGTTGCCAATGAGCCGAAGATCAGCTTCCGGGATGGTCACTACTATGTGATGGACGGGCAGAACACCATCGCTGCCCGGAAGTTCCTGAACGGTGGTGACGATCTGCAGATTCGTTGCAAGGTCTACTTTAACATGACCGAGCAGGAAGAAGCCCTCCTGTTTGCACAGCAGGCAGGCATTTCGGAACGGCTGAGTGCCGGGCAGAAGCTCCGTGCCCTGATTTTTGCAGGCGAGCCTGCTGCCGTTGCATTCCAGCAGGCCACCGAATTGGCTGGCGTTCATCTTTCTTTTGAAGAAGGCCGGGGTAAGCAGCGGATCAGCTGCATTGCAACCGCCTATCACGAATTCATCCGGCTGGGTCCGGAACTGTATATCGAATCCCTTGATGTTTTGCTGAACGCTTGGAACGGCGAACCTGATTCCATGAGTTCCGCAAACCTACTCGGCATCTGCCGCTTTGTAGAACTGTATCACTCCGAATATAACAAAGGCCGTCTGATTGCCAAACTGCGGCAGGTCGATGCATTCACGATTTTTCGCCTTGCACGAACCGTAGGCGTAAGCCTTCCCGGCAAGACGAAGTACCTTCAGCAGGTCTATACTATTTATAATGGTGGCAGCCGCCGGGCTGCATTGCCGCTCAAGTTTTAACTTTAAGTATATTTAACGAGGTATTATCCAATGATTATCCATGAAGAACCTTCGCCCAACTCGGTTTCCTCCCCTGTTTCCACAGCAAAGGACAGCCGCTGCTATACCGTAGAAGACCTGATGGATATGCTGCTCCTGAGCCGTCCCACTGTCTACCGTCTACTGAAGCAGAACGAATTCCGCTGGTTCAAGGTAAGCGGCGCTTACCGTATTTCCAAAGCCAGCTTTGAAGCATGGCTCAATGATGGCACTGTTGAACGCAATCCTGCTGTTTGACATCCTCAACATTTCAAGCGAAATCTGCTATTCTTTAGCCGGGATGAGAAATCCCGGCTAAACTTTTACATAGATAGAGAGGTGTCTTTCATGGATGATATGCGGAATACTTCGGCTCCCTTATACGGAAAAGCTGAACCTGCCACTACCAAAACCACCATGTCGGTTCGTGAGATGCGGCAGCTTCTCGGCCTTGGCAAAACAGACAGCTATTGGCTACTTCATAAGAATCTCTTTGAAGTCATTCTGATAAACGACAAAAGGCGTATCGTTATTTCCAGCTTTGAGAAATGGTATGCCAATCAGGTCAAATATCATAAGGTCAATGGCTCGCCACCGGGCGAGGAACTTTGCAAACGGTCCTATTCCGTTCCTGACGCCGCCGAGATATTGAAGGTGAAACCCGAAACGATCTATACATTCATCCGACAGGGCAAGTTGAAAACAGAAACGACAGACTTCTGTATGAGGATTCCCAAAGAGGAATTTGAGCGGTGGTACCGGTCACAAAGCCGCTACCGCACAGCAGCTGACCGGGAGCGTGACCGGGAGATTGAAGCGCAAACCATCTCCATCCCGGAAATGGCAAAACTACTCGGTATCCCACGCAAGAATGTTTATGGGATTCTTGATTGCAAAAAATACCGAGATTGTTTCGTCATTGAGCGCGTGGCCGACAGGCCGCGCATTACCAAAAAAAGTTTTAAGGCATGGCTTAAGAGCCAATCTACATACCAACTTCAAAAATCGAAAAAAGAAACGCATGAGGAGCCGCCGCTAAAACTGCAATGTCCCAAGAATGGGAAATACTACAGTTTTCAGGAAATTCAGGCTTTCTACGGAATCAGCCGCCCAACACTTGACTCGTGGGTTCTCAAAGAAGGAATTCCAACGATGAAGTTGGGAAGGGTAAAACGCATCCAAAAAGATGCTTTCGATGAAGTTCTGAAGTCCAAACGTAAAGTAGAGGAGGATGTATAATGGCCAGCATTGTCAAACGCAATAACAGCTACTGCGTTGTCTATACCTACAAACACACTAATGGAACGCTAAAGCAGAAATGGGAAACCTTTACCGACCTTGCAGATGCCAAAAACCGTAAGAAAGAGGTTGAATACAAAGAATCCGTCGGTACCTTTGTGGCACCCCAGTGCCGAACTCTAAAAGATTTGCTTACAGAATATGTTGCCCTGTACGGAAAAACCAAATGGGCACTCTCAACCTATCAATCAAACAATGCTCTGATTTCAAACTACATAATACCGCTTATCGGCTCAACGAAGCTGCAAGATCTCACCACCCGCGTAATTGAGGGATATTATCAGCGGCTGCTTAAATACGAGGCTGTTGACCCTATGTGTGGAAAGCGTCAGCATCAATACGTTTCTCCCGGCACGGTTCGTTCGGTTCACAAAATTTTGAGAAGTGCCTTTGAGCAGGCTGTAAAGTGGGAACTTATGGAAAAGAATCCCTGTATTTATGCCACCTTGCCCAAATACACTGCAAAGAAGCGTGATATCTGGACTGCCGAGACCCTGTTCCATGCCTTAGAAGTCTGTGATGATCCACGGCTCCGGCTCTGCATCAACCTCTCCTTCTCTTGTTCTCTGCGCCTTGGCGAACTGCTCGGTTTGACTTGGGATTGCGTGGATATCTCCCCTGAAAGCATCGAAGCCGGGCGAGCCTCCATTTACATAAATAAGGAATTGCAGCGTGTAGACATTGCTTCGCTAAACGCCTTGGAAAACAAAAATGTCATCACTCGTTTTCCCTCGCTGAGTTCCCGCTGTACCACGGTTCAGGTTCTGAAAAGCCCCAAAACAGACAGCAGTATCCGAACCATCTTTCTCCCCAAAACAGTTGCTGAAATGCTTGTCCAATATAAAGCCGAGCAAGACATGACAAGGGATGCACTGGGCACAGAGTACGCTGACTATAATCTTGTGGTCGCCGGCCCGCTGGGAATGCCGACCGAACAATCCACCATCAACGGTGCATTGAAGCAGCTGATTGAGGAAAACGATCTTCCCAAAGTAGTTTTCCACAGTTTTCGACACTCCAGCATTACATACAAGCTCAAGCTGAACGGCGGCGATATCAAAGCCGTGCAGGGCGATTCCGGTCATGCACAGGCTTCGATGGTCACCGAGCAGTACGCACACATTCTGGATGATGATCGGCGTTTGAACGCACAGCGATTCGACGATTTCTTCTATCAGCATCATGGTGCAGAGCCTGAAGTTCTCCCTCGCGCAGAGCAATCCGCTCCCAAAGCCAGCCCAGTCGATACAGATGCGGCAGCAGCTCTTGCCAAACTGCTGGCTGACCCCTCTATGGCTACACTTATTAAAAATCTTGCAAAGAACCTATAAACCTCTATACATAAGCAGCGGCAGCTTTCCGATTTGGAAAACCGCCGCTGTTTTACTTTTTCCATGTCTTGCACATCAACTCCTGACATGATACACTTCTATAAAAGGAGTGGTCGGCATGGAGCAGGTGCACACAATACGGAAATATGAATATTATGACCGTGATACCCTTTGCAGTATCATTGACGTAGATTTCACCACAAAGCAGGTGCGTGTGGAAAACAAAGTGGATTCTATTCTGGACACCGCTTTCGGGGTCAACACGGAACCCACTTGGGATGATTTTCTGATTTTTTTAGAGAGTCGTTGTATTCCAAGAACTCGCTGCGGGCTTAACTATTACCTTGATGCTGTCGGGGTTTCCGAATATGATCCGATACAGCTAGTGGAAAAGACACATGGTCGGATGGCAGAAGATCATAAATGGTTAAAGATCACCTGACCCGCCACATCCATTAAAATATCAGCGGCAGTTTTCCGTATATAGAAAGCTGCCGCTGTCTGTTTTAGGATGATCCCATTTCTTTGTGTTTTTTCGCCTTAGCTTCCTCTATGTCAATCTTCAGCTGATGGGCAAGCTGCTCTACATAGTCGAGTGAAACTTCATAGTCTTCTGCAATTTTTTCTACCGGCATTCCATCAAGGATACGGGAGATCACAATGTTCTGGGTGGTTTGTTTTCTCGACTCCGCAATCATTTCCTCAATAGAGGGGCAATGTTTATTATGCATCCAATTCAAGTAATCCAAGCGTTCAGCTTCTATCCGTGATAGAAGCCTGACTGCATAGAAATTGTCATCTACCTCGAAGCGAACTTCCTCTCCGGGTTTGACTTCAAGTTTTTCCAGAACCGCATCTGGGAGTTTTACAGTTCCATCTTCACCGACTACAATATTAAATTTCTTTTCCATTGCACACTCCTAAGATCACGCAAAGTTCCTCGCATCCAGTGCCTCTACTCCCGTAAGAATACCATAAGATCCTTCCTTTTACAAGACAATGCACATTTCCAATCATACTGTTACATAGGCCAGAGTTTTCTCTCAGAAAGCTCTGGCTTTTTCTATTGAAAACATTTGTCCATCACACCAGTTACGGCTGTATGGACTGGTTCACGAATGCTAAACAAGCAAATATCCGTAGGGAAACGTACACTTCCCAGCTAATGAAAGGTGGGCATTTTACAATGAACCTTCCACTTTTCATTAGCTCTGCTAATTTTCTGCTAATGAAAAGCCTTTTACTCGTTTTATTTCGGGGTTTGTGTTCTTTACTCAGATTGACAGCGCAACAAAAAATCAATTGATAAAACGTTACTTGTTTTACCTACTTTTGCCTAGGATTTATGGCTTCAGCCCCTACTCCTAAGCCTGAGGCCCCCGGTTCGAATCCGGGCGGGGACGCCATTTTAAGAAAATGCGAAGGTCATTTTTCCATGTGAAAGACGATCTTCGCATTTTTCATTTTGAACCTATCACCAAAATTAGCCAGCTAATGCCATTAGCAGAATTTTCGGTTCCAGCTAATAAAATCAGGCTTCCAGCTAATTGAGGCCAAAATCGCCGTTTTCTATGCTTTATGCAACTTCACAGCATAAGAAAACCTTTTGGACATACAAAAAAGCGCAGAAGGCTTCCTTTGAGAAACACCTTCTGCGCTTTTCTGTTTTTACATTGCGATCCAGCCCAGAGCATTTGCCACAGAGCTGATCAGGATAATGGCCGCAAAGATGGGGCACAGATACTGGATCATGAAGTTGAAGATCTTTTTACGGCGGAAGGGCTTGCCGCCCAGCGTCACCTCTTCTTCGATCTTCTGCACGCCGATCACGCGGGACACCAGCAGGCAGATAGCAATGGCTGCAATGGGCATCATGACAGAGTTGGTGAGGAAATCGAAGAAATCCAGAAACTGCATCCCGAACACCGTCACGCCCGCCAGCGGGCCATAGCCCAGTGCCGAAAGGCTGCCCAGCGCCACCATGATCAGGCCGATCAGTGCCGTTGCGCGCTCGCGGCTCCAGCCCAGCTCGTCCTCAAAGGTGGAGACAGCGCTCTCGGTCAGGGCAATGGAGCTGGTCACGGCTGCAAACAGCACCAGCAAAAAGAACAGGATGCCCACCACATGGCCAAAGCCCATGCTCTCGAACACCTTGGGGATGGTAATGAACATCAGCGCCGGGCCGGCCTGCAGGGTGTCCGGGTCGCCGCCGGAGAAGGAGAACACCGCCGGAATGATCATCAGGCCCGCCATGATGGCAATGGCCGTGTCAAACACCTCCACGTTCTCGGTGGATTCCTCAATGGAGACCTCCTTCTTCATATAGGAGCCAAAGGTGACCAGAATGCCCATAGCGATGGACAGCGAATAGAACATCTGGCCCATGGCCGTGACCACCGTCATCCAGGAAAAGTTTGCCACGTTCGGCACCAGAAAATACTTCACGCCTGCCAACGCACCCGGGCGCGTGACCGAGTAGCCCGCAATGACCACCGAAAGCACCACCAGCACCGGCATCATCACCTTGGAAACACGCTCCACGCCGTTGCGCACACCTGCAAAGATGATGGCCAGCGTAAAGGCCGTGAAGATCAGAAAGCACACCTCTGCCGACAGTCCGCTGGAAATGAAATTGGAAAAATAACCGTCCTGCGAAAGCTCACTGCCATGGCCGCTGATATACTCCGACAGATAGCGGATGACCCAGCCGCCGATGACCGAATAGTACGGCACGATCAGAATAGGGATGACCGCATTGATCCAGCCGCCGAACTGCAGGCCGCCCTTTTTGCCAAAAGCTCCAAAGGCACCCACCGGGCTTTTGTGGGTCATGCGGCCCAGTGCCGTTTCGGCCACGATCATCGTGTAGCCAAAGGTGACGGCCAGCACGATGTACACCAGCAGAAAAATGCCGCCGCCGTATTTCGCGGCGAGGTACGGAAACCGCCAGATGTTGCCCAGACCCACCGAAGCGCCTGCGGCCGACAGCACAAAGCCGATCTTGCCGGAAAAGGCGCTGCGCTTTTGTTTTTGCGTATCCATGATTTAATTCCTCTTTTCCTATATTCCTATACACAAGTGGCCTTAGTGTACCATATCTGTCCGTCAAATACAATGGTCCCGCCTGTTTGCGTGCAAAAAACAAACAGCGCCCCGCAAGGGAGCGCTGCCTGTTTTTTATAAGAGGTATACGCGTTGATCTCAGAAGATGCTGTAGCCCAGCAGCTGCGGCAGGGCGGTAGTAAGCGGGCCCCACAGGCTGATGGAGATCAGAACGATCACGTTGCAGATCACGTAGGGCGCTGCGCCCTTGAAGATCTCGATGATGGGCATACGGTTGATCTTGTTGCAGGCGTTCAGGCACATCTTGTTGCAGGCGTTCAGGCACATGCCGACCGGCGGGGTGACCAGACCGATGGCCAGACCGGTGATCATCATGGCACCGAACTGCAGCGGCGAGAAGCCGTACTGCACCATGACCGGCAGCAGGATGGGGGTGAGCAGCAGGATGGCCGGGCTGACGTCGATGAAGGTGCCGATCATCAGGATCAGCACATCAAAGATCAGTGCAATGGCCCACGCGGGCATGTTCAGGGACATGAAGAAGGCACCTACCGTCTGCGGCACCTTCTGCATGGTCAGCACCCATGTAAAGATGGTGGTAAAGCCGATGATGAGCATGATGGAGGAAGAAGAGATCAGGGTCTTTTTCAAAGCCTCCCAGACACCCTTCCATGTCAGCTCCTTGTAGACGAAGAAGCCCACCAGCATGGAATACAGCACGGCCACACCGGCACTTTCGGATGCAGTGCACACGCCGAAGGAAACGCAGATGATGATGAACAGAGGCATGATGAGGGCAGGAATGCCGGAAAGCAGGCTCTTGGCGGCGCGCTTGCCGTCAAACTTGACCTTTTCCGGATGCCAGCCCTTCTTGGCGCTGATGATGTACACCAGCACCAGCTGGGTCAGACCGATCAGGATGCCGGGCACGGCACCTGCCACGAACAGCGCACCCACCGATGCACCGGAGATCATGGAGTAAACGATCATGGGGGTGGAGGGCGGGATGATCATGCCCATGGTGGAGGATGCCACCGTGATACCGGCAGAAGCTTCCGGCGGGTAGCCTTCCTTCTCCATGGCGGGGATCAGGATGGAACCCAGAGCCGAGGTATCGGCCACAGAGGAGCCGGAAATACCGCCAAAGATCATGGAAGCCACGATGTTCACTTCGCCCAGACCGCCGCGGATGGGCCGCAACAGCTCCATGCAGAAGTTGATGATGCGCTGGGTGATGCCGCCGGTGTTCATCAGTTCGCCAGCCAGCATGAACAGCGGCATAGCGATCATCAGCTCACTGTAGGCACCGTTCCACACGCGCTGCGGCAGCATGGTAATAAAGGTAGGTGCATAGATCAGAATGTAGGTCACACAGGAAGCGCCGATGGCGAAAGCCAGCGGGATGCCCAGCGCGGCAAAGAAGATCAGCAGCACCAGAAGGATGAGCATTGCCATAGTTGTGTATTCTCCCCTTTCCGCTTATGCGTCGTCACGGCTCAGCGCCTGATTCTTGGGCGCAAAGTAGGAAATATCGGCCTTGTACAGGGTGATGATCTTGATCACGACGCAGATGGCACAGATGATGCCGCACACCGGCATGATGCCGTACATATACATCATGGGGATCTCCATGCCCTGACTGATCTGCTTACCGGCAACGCCCACATACTTGAAGCCCTGATAGGTGAACACCAGCACCACGGCCAGCACGATGAGGTAATTGACGATAGCCAGCCAGCGCTTGCGGGCAGGCTTGACACCGTCGTAAAGGATGTCGATCATGACGTGCTCGTCCTTGATCACGTTGATGCCCATGCCCCAGAAGGTGGTAAATGCAAACAGGGTGGTGTTGAACTCTGCCAGCTGCTTCCAGCTCAGGGAGAAGCAGTAGCGCGCAATAACGGTAAAGATCACAAGAGCTGCCAGCAGTGCCATGGCAATCACGCCGATGGTAAAGTATATGTCAAACAGCTTCTTGCCGATTTTTTTCAGCTTTTCGATGGTGCTCAGCCCCTTTCGGTTATTTTACAACTTTTTCTATTGGCCTGTTACAGCAGAGGGCAGCCCGCAGGCTGCCCTCTCGCCTTTACCGTAACATGGCCGTTCTAGCCTTTGGTCGTTTCTGCTTATGCCTTTGCGACGATATCCTGCATTTCCTTGATCTCGTCGGCGGTGCAGATGCCCTCGGTAACACACTGGTCGTACACGGACTGCACAGCGGTCTGGAAGGCCTTCAGCTCATCGGCAGAGGGCTCGTAGACTTCGCAGCCGGAATCCACGATGGTCTGCTTTGCGGCGCTGGAGTTCTTGTCGATCAGCTCGTCGTTGTACTCGCCCATCTTGGTGGCGCACTCGGTAATGATATCGCGGTACTCCTCGGGCAGGCCGTTCCACCATGCTGCGTTCACATAGAAGGGGTCCGGATGGAACTGGTAGTTGACCTCGGTGAAGTACTTCTGCACTTCATAGAACTTCATGCCCTCCACGTTGACCCAAGGGTTTTCCTGACCGTCTGCAACGCCGGTCTTCAGGCCCATGTACAGGTCGGAGTACGGGATGGTAGTGGTGGTAGCACCCATTGCCTGGAAGGTCATGTCAATGGTCTTCATGCCGTTGGTGCGCATCTTCAGGCCCTTCAGGTCTGCGGGAGCCTTGATGGGGTGCTTGGAGTTGGAGAACTGGCGGTAGCCGCCTGCATCGCACAGGTTGATGATGACGGTGCCCGTCTCGCCTTCGGCCTCAGCGCACACCTTCTGTGCCAGATCGCTCTGCAGCAGAGCCGTGACCTGCGCACGGGTGTTGGTCAGGAAGGGCAGGGTGAACATCAGCAGACGGGGGCTGAAGTCGAACTGACCGCCGCGCATGCCCTGCACGGTGCCGGCCACGACCTGCTCCAGCATCTCCTTCTCGGTGCCCAGCTGGCCGTTGCCGTAAACCTCGATCTTCACATGGCCGTTGGTGGCCTCTGCCACATCGGCGGCAAACTGCTCCATGGAAACAAAGCGGGGGTTGCCTTCGGGCTGTGCATGACCCACGGTCATGGTGAAGTCGCCCAGAGATGCAAACTTGTCCTCACCGGCTGCTGCGGCACTTGCTGCAGTGCTGGTGGATGCTGCGCCGGAAGCAGCCGGAGTGGATGCACCGGAACCGCCGCAGGCTGCCAGAGCACCTGCAGCTGCCATTGCACCAGACACCTTCAGGAAATTGCGACGAGAGACCTTTTTCATAATCTTCTTCCTCCTTGTTTCAGGGGTGCCTTTTTGCCTTATACGCCAGCAAAGTTTTTGGCGATCCCTGTATACAGCATTTTCATTGCACGCTAATCGTAACAGAAAATTCACATCCGCACAAGAGCCAAACTTCGCCAACTTCGTAAAGTTTCTTTGTGCATAACTAACAATCTTATCCGTTTCTCGTGGAAACTGTTACAATCCGGCGACACTATTTGGTTCATTTTCATCTGATATATCAATTTTTGTCAGATATGATAAATTTCGGAGCTTTTCCTATACTTGTATACAGGCTATTGTATACTTCATTCTCATACGTTGACAATCTCTTTTTAGCAGGCTAAAATAGAAATGTCTTATCATCAACTATGTAAATGGAGTGTGAGCACATGGCTGAACAGCTGCATCCGGAGGACATCTACCAGACGCTGGAATATGAGATCGTTACGCTGAAGATCAAGCCCGGAGAGACCATCAGCGAAAATCAGCTGTGCAAACGGTTCGGCATTTCGCGCACACCGGTGCGCGCTGCCCTGCAGCGGCTGGAACAGAACGGCTTTGTGCAGATCATTCCCTGCAAGGGCACCATCGTCACCCCCATCAATCTGGATATCGTGGATCAGATCGTATACCAGCGCACAGCCGTTGAAAGCACGGTGCTGCGCGATTTCATTCAGGTCTGTTCGCCCAAAGAGTACATCGAAATCAAGCACAAATATGACCTACTGGAAGAGATGGCCCAGACCATGACCGACCCAGACAATGTGGATATCAATGCCTTCCTGACGCTGGATCTGGAAATGCACGCCATCTGGTTTTGCAGCATGAACAAGTGGTATATCTGGCAGAACCTGACAAAGCCGCAGCCGGATTATTCCCGCTTTACCCGTCTGGATGTGGTGCGGGCCAACAATGTACCGGATGTGCTGAGCGAGCACCGGGAAATTTTGCGGGTGATCCGGGAAAAAGACCTGGATGCCATTGAACCGCTGATCCGGCGGCACCTGTACGGCGGCCTGCGCCGTATGGGCACCCAGCTGTACGCAGAAAAGTACAAATCCTATTTTACCGGCATCTGAACCAATGAAAAACAGGCGCATCCGCCAGCCTTTCGGCCTTTGGATGCGCCTGTTTCGTTTTTTGTATAATTTACTGCTTGTGGTACTTGCGGTCCTCTTCCTCGTAAACAGGGTCACAGGTCAGGTACATTCCCAGCCGGTTCAGGGTGCTGGTATCCACACCCGAGTCACAGGTCAGGTACATTCCCAGCCGGTTCAGGGTGCTGGTATCCACACCCGAAAGCAGCACGGTGGAGTGCACATCGCAGCCCTTGAGGTTGGGCAGCTGATGCATGGCCGCTGCAGCCTGCTCGTTGGAAGCAGCCGAACTGGAAAGTGCGATCAGGATCTCGTCGGTGTGCAGGCGGGGATTCTTGCCGCCCAGATAGTTGGTCTTGAGGGTCTGGATGGGCTCAATGGAAGCCGCACTCACAAGGTCGGTCTCCTGCGGGATACCGGCCAGCACCTTGAGAGCATTCATCAGAGCAGATGCTGCTGCACCCAGCAGCGGACCGGTCTTGCCGGTAACAACGGTGCCGTCCGGCAGCTCAATGGCGGCAGCAGGGGCCCCGCCGGTGCTCTCGCTGCGGGCATGAGCCTGCTTTTCCACTTCGCGCTGGCCCACGGTCAAGTCGGCCTGATTCATCAGCAGTTCCAGCTTGTAGCGCTCGGTCTCCTTGACCGTGCCGGTGATCTTCTGCTCACACAGGCACTTGAAGTAGCGGCGCAGGATCTCCTTGCGGGAGGCTTCGCGGCAGACCGCATCGTCCACGATGCAGTTGCCTGCCATGTTCACGCCCATGTCCGTGGGGGACTTATACGGGCTTTTGCCGGCGATCAGCTCAAACATGGCGTTCACCACCGGGAAGATCTCAATATCGCGGTTGTAGTTGACGGTGGTCACGCCGTAGGCTTCCAGATGGAACGGGTCGATCATGTTCACATCGTTCAGGTCGGCTGTAGCGGCCTCGTAGGCCAGATTCACCGGGTGCTTGAGGGGAATGTTCCAGATGGGGAAGGTCTCGAACTTGGCATAACCGGCCTTCACGCCGCGCTTGTACTCATGGTATAACTGGGAAAGGCAGGTGGCCATTTTGCCGCTTCCGGGGCCGGGGGCCGTGATGACCACCAGCGGGCGCTGGGTCTCGATGTAATCGTTCTTGCCGTAGCCCTCGTCGCTGACGATGCGGGCCACATCGTTGGGATAGCCGGGAATTTTGTAGTGGCGGAAGGTGCGGATGCCCAGACTGTTCAGCCGCTTTTCAAAGGCCTCCACCTCCGGTGCAGCGGCGTACTTGGTCACGCACACGCTGCCCACATACAGGCCTACCTCCTGGAAGGCATCGATCAGGCGCAGCACATCCAGATCGTAGGTGATGCCGTAGTCGCCGCGGATCTTGTTGCTGATGATGTCCTCGGCGCTGATAACGATGACCACCTCGGCCTGATCCTTCAGCTGCAGCAGCATCTGCAGCTT
>ONZV01000960.1_pt1 | contig 15445 bp, 8 predicted proteins | sample 1671561 | NCBI WGS metagenome assembly ONZV01 (sample SAMN06348169, study PRJEB24527) | human gut metagenome | reverse complement strand
GATTCTGGACTTCCGCAAGATTCAGAACAAGAAGATGAAGATGCAGGTGCAGCGGGTGGATATTGTACCTTTCGTCCGTAAGGTGATGGATAATTTTGAAGCTGTGGCCGAGGAACATCGGATTGATTTCCTGTTCCAGACCGAAAAGGAACATCTTTATCTTTGGGTGGATGCCGATAAGCTGGAAAAGATTGTATTCAATTTGCTTTCCAATGCATTTAAATATACGCCGAATGGCAAGATGATTACGATGTTTATCCGGGAAGATGAAAAGACAGTTTCTATCGGTGTGCAAGATCAGGGGATCGGTATCGCAGAAAACAAAAAGAAGTCACTGTTTGTCCGTTTTGAGAATCTGGTAGATAAGAATCTTTTCAATCAGGCTAGTACGGGTATCGGACTTTCATTGGTGAAAGAGTTGGTGGAAATGCATAAAGCGACTATTTCCGTTGATAGTCATTTGGGAGAAGGGAGTTGCTTCAAAGTCGATTTCCTCAAGGGAAAAGAACATTACGATAAGGAAGCCGAGTTTATTCTGGAAGATGCGGATGCTCCGGCAAGAATGGGACAGGTAGTGGATATTGCCAATTCTTCCATTCAGTCTGAAACGTTGGTAAGCGATGATTCGGAGAAGATTGATGATGTGTATGGGGAAGAATTTGCGAAAGAAGAGAACTCCAAAGAATTGATGCTGTTAGTCGAAGATAATCAGGAGTTACGTGAATTCTTGCGCAGTATATTTTCTCCGATGTACCGGGTGGTGGAAGCTGCTGACGGTAAGGAGGGGGCAAACAAGGCTTTGAAGTACCTGCCGGATATTATCATCAGTGACGTGATGATGCCTGAAAAAGACGGTATCGAAATGACGCGTGAACTGCGTGCGGATATGACGACCAGCCATATACCTATCATTTTGCTTACTGCCAAAACTACGATTGAAAGCAAACTGGAGGGATTGGAATATGGTGCGGATGATTATATAACGAAGCCTTTCAGTGCTACCTATCTGCAAGCACGTGTGGAAAATCTGTTGATGCAGCGTAAGAAACTGCAAAGTTTCTACCGGGATAGTCTGATGCATATCAATATTTCTACCGGTCAGGAGGAAGTGCCTGTGGCTACGGATATGCCGTCTGCTGAAGAAGATGTGTCCGAAACTCCACCTACAACTCTCGAAATGTCTCCCAACGACCGTAAGTTTATGGATAAATTGATTGAATTGATGGAGCAGAACATGGATAATGGAGAACTGGTGGTAGATGATTTGGTTCGGGAACTGGCTGTCAGCCGTTCTGTCTTCTTCAAGAAGCTGAAAACACTTACCGGATTGGCTCCGATTGAATTTATCAAAGAAATGCGTATCAAGCGGGCTACACAATTAATAGAAATCGGAGAATTTAATATGACCCAGATTTCGTATATGGTCGGCATTAATGATCCGCGTTATTTCAGTAAATGCTTTAAAGCACAGGTTGGAATGACGCCTACAGAGTATCGGGATAGAGTGGGGAGATAATAATAGGAAAGGAAAGAAATAGAAAGGGGGATGTTCAAAGCTCCCCTTTTATCGAAATCACCCTCACTACAACTATCTGTGGCGAGGGTGATTTTTTGTTTATGAGAGTTCCGATACATTTACCCTCATCTTGGTTATCCGAAATTATTTTTTAGGGTATAGATGATTCACAAGGCTGTTCATATACATTTCCAGGTTTGTATATTCCGGGCTTAATGTATATTTGGCTCCGTCTGAAGGATCATTGGGATTAAGGTTGTGTTTCTTTTCCCATTCATCGGGAATACCATCACCATCTGTATCAACAAGTGCTGTTTCTGATTTATATTCCGGCCATCCTCCTACATCAGACGGTTGGTCAATCATTCCATTCGTGCTTCCGTGAGAACCTTCGTAAGTATAAGTGCCTTTGAGAGTTTCATCTACGATGCGTTGGTCTATGGCGTCACGGCGATATGAAGCACCGGCAAACTCGAGAACATCTTTGTAGGCTTTCTTGGCAGGTTGCAAAGAAGTATGTTCGGCTATGTCAAATGCTTTTTTAGACAGTACTTCCTTTTCTGTGGCAAAGTCCTTTTTGATAACCAGTCCGTAAGAGTTATCCATATTCACTTTATAAAGAGCCTCTTTCTGCTTATCGGTCAGTTTGGGACAGGTAGGATCCATATAGTTACCTTTGAAATAGAATACACCATGAACACCTGCTTTATTGTTGTTTTTGCCATCATCGGCATACGCTGTAAACAAGCGTTTGAAATAACCTTTTGTCGCACTGAAAGGTCCCGGTTTATAGTAGTTATTGATAAAGTTGTAGGAACCTCCTTCACCGGCATAAGCACCGTCACTGCCATAATTATAAATCACATTATTGAATAATTCCACTTTTTCATCTTCCGGACGACCCGTATAACGGCTTCCGCAAAGACGGGGTGTGCGGTTAGTGTGATGGGCGAGTAAGTTATGGTGAAAAGTAGCAGGTTGTCCACCCCAGATACCCCCATAACCATGTGCTCCCTTTTCGTGGATAGAATTGGCGAGACTTTCACTGATGATGCACCACTGAAGTGTGAAATTACGGTTATCATAGAATGTGGCACATTCGTCCGTACACCAACTCATGGAGCAGTGGTCTATGATAATGTTTTGGTGCGCTTTAGTACCATTCATTGAGTCGTCACCTTTTTGTTTGATGTCGACTCCCATACGGGAACGGATGAAACGGACGATAACATTGTCTGCCTGAATAGAGAATGTATAGTTTTTCAGGCAAATGCCATCACCCGGAGCTGTCTGTCCTGCAATGGTCACATCACCATTGCTGAGTTTTAATGCTTTTTGTAATTCAATAATTCCGCTAACCGCAAAGATAATGGTGCGGGGACCTTTCTTGCTGATAGCCCAGCGAAGTGTCCCTTCCGAACCGTCGTCTGCCAGGGACGTAACAGTGTATACAGTACCTCCGGCACCACCGGTGGTATATTTTCCTGCTCCGTCGGCACCGGGGAAGGCGAGAACTTTGGAACGATCCGGGGTAGGATAGTCCTTTGATGTTTTTTCAACCGAAATGGCAGGTTGCATGGCTTGTCCCACTAGAGGAAAAGCCAATATCAAACTACAGATTGCTAATATATTCTTTTTCATTACTAATTTATCATTTGGGTTTGAATTTACTAAAATTATTCTATAACACTGCCACCTGTCGCACCATTTACCATGATTTCGTGCACCAGACTATTGAGATACATTTCCAGATTAGTGTACTTCCCGTTTTTGTCAATAGTCGTTTCTTTTCCATCAGCAGATTTCTTGGGATTCAAACCATATTCTTCTTCCCAGTAGTCGGGAATACCGTCACCGTCCGTATCTTTCACGTTTGCATTGGTTACAGATTTCAGAACATCGTAGGGATCACTTACTCCTAAGGCTGTGCAGACATCTTTCGGGTCGTTGATATATCCACTTTTGTTTTGTGAGTAGCCGGAAAGACCTTCCCATTTGCTGGCATCTCCCGTGCAACTTGCTTTTCTGTTTTTAACGTCGCTAATTATCAACTCGTCGACTTTATCACGATAGTTGCTGGCTCCTGCATAGCTCATCACACGTTCATAAGCCTCATCCGGCGTATGAGTTCTTACATTTCCTGTCTTAACTACCGGTGAACTTGATTTTATCTGGGTATGTTGGTTCCAAAGCTCCGTAGTTGCACAGTTTTTATTATCCATTTGTTCAAATACGCCTTTTGTCCAGTTATCATTGCTAACAGTCGTATTGCCTACCACTTTATTTCCGTCGATATAAAACTTCCCCCAAGTTTGAAGCCATTTTTTGTAAGCTTCGCCGGAGTAATTTTCCGGATATACATCCGGCTTGGCGATACGGTAAGCACGGTCTGCTTTACCGCTTTCATCGGTTCCGGGGCCTGGCTTGTAGTAGTTGTTAACGATATTCACGTGTTGCGCTTCACCACCGTAGCAGCCTTCGCCTCCCCAATTGTAGTAAACATTGTTGCGCATATCCACTCGCTCTCCATCGTTGTTGTTCAGTGCTAATGTAGTATATCGGGGACCAAGGCGTGGAACACGGCTTTCGCAATGGGCTATCAGGTTATGGTGGTAAGAGGCATAGTTTCCTCCCCAGTTACCGCCATATCCGTGAGAAGCGAATTTACCTGTGGCAGCATTGATCTTTACATCAGTCACACGTAAGGCTTGATAAGCTAAACACCATTGTACGGTAGAATTTTGCATACCATAGACAGAAAGACATTCATCGCTTCCCCAGCTTACTGAACAATGATCGATGATTACATTTTGTTTGTCACAACCTCCTAATCCGTCGCAGTCTACGTTAGAGTTTCCGGGGCGAAAACGGATGAAACGAATGATGATATTGCTGGAATTAATCGTAAATGGGTAATTGGCGATACAGATACCGCCCGGTGATGTTTGTCCGGCAATGGTCAGATCATCTTTCTGGGTTTTTAATTCCGATTTCAAATAGATGGTACCCGACACATCAAATACAATCGTTTTAGGACCGTCTTGTTTCATAGCCCAGCGCAGACTTCCGCTGATACTTCCACTGGTGTCGTCTTCAAGGCTAGTCACATGATAAACTTTTCCTCCGCGTCCTCCGGTGGTATTGCGACCGTGGCCTTCGGCGTATGGGAAAGCAAGAAGTTCTCCATAATCCAGTTGCTTGACATCAGAAGATGTCCCACCTGGATTATTTGTTCCTCCACCTGTATCATCTACAGGATCGTCGGAAGAGCATGAGGTACATAATCCTGCGATGCTGAATGCAATAGCTACATAAAATAGAGATATTTTCTGCTTCATTATCTTTTAACTGTTTGGGGATATAGACGATTTATTTGTTGGGATACAACGTTTCTACCAGACTGTTGAGGTAAACCTCCAGATTGGTATACGTTTTACTTAGAGTATATTTGGCACCGTCGGCCTTACTTTTGGGGTTCAAACCGTTGGCAGTCTCCCATTCATCAGGGATGCCGTCGCCGTCGGTGTCTTTTGGACCGGTTTCCTTTTTATATTCCGGCCAGCCACCTACATCGCTGGCTTTATCAATGAGTCCCTTTTCACTGCCATTGCTGCCGTCTGCCGTATAATCTCCGTTGCGAACGTTGGCTATGATGCGTTTATCGACATCATCATATTTTAAGGAAGCACCGGCATACTTTAATACTGATTCATAAGCTTCTTTTGCCGATTGAGTGAATTCGGATGCATCTTCGGAAATAGTAAATTCGTTACTTGACTGAAGTGCTTTTTCTCCTCCATCGGGTAAAGGAACGGCTTCTGTTGCATTGGGGTGTAACCCTTGCCAGTTGTCATTGTTTACAGAAGTAAGCAGAGATTGATATTCGGCTTTCAATTCAGGACATGTGCCATCAAAATAGTTTCCTTTCAGATAAAAAGTACCCCATATACCTTTGGTGTTTTTATTTGTACCGTCATCACCGTTAGGTTGGAAGATACGGTTTACAATATTTTTCTTGGTATTGGTAACTGGTCCGGGCTTGTAGTAGTTGTTCACGAAATTATAGCTTCCTCCTTCTCCTGCATAGCCACCATTGGTCGGTCCCCAGTTATAGAAAACATTATTTCGTAAATCGAGTTTTTCATTTTCCGGTTTCCCTGTATAGCGGCTACCGCATAAACGTGGTGTACGGCTGCTGTGGTGGGCTAATAAATTGTGGTGGAATGTAGCGGGTGATCCTCCCCATATTCCTCCGTAACCGTGATTACCTTTGGTGTGTACCGAACGATTCAAACTTTCGCTGATGATACACCATTGCATGGTAAAGTTAGTGTTATCGTAGAAAGAAGCACATTCATCAGTGCTCCAACTCATCGAACAATGGTCAATGATAATATTTTTATGTTGCTTTCCCCACAATGCATCACCGCTGTCGGCTTCTGCTTCTGTTGTAAAGTTGTCCGATCCCATGCGGAAACGCATGAAACGGATGATTACGTTGTCCGCCTGTACGGATACGGGATGTCCTTTCAGGCAAATACCGTCACCCGGTGCACTCTGGCCGGCAATCGTTACATCTCCGTTGGTTATCCTCAAGGGGCTTTTCAGTTCTATCAATCCACTTACTGCAAATACGATCGTGCGCTTTCCCGTGCGATTTAATGCGTAGCGTAATGTTCCTTGTGTTGTCTTATCGTTGTCTTCAAGCGAAGTTACTATATATACATCTCCGCCTGCTCCGCCGGTAGTATAACGACCTGCACCGTAAGCACCCGGAAAGGCATAACGCGTTTCGGCAGGTGTCTCTTCTTCACCACCTTCGTTCTCATTACCACCGTTACCGGTATTCTGTCCCGGTGTTTCATCGGTGATACTTGGGTCTTCGCTGCTGCAAGCAACCGATAGGTTGATTACACAGAAGCACAATAATCCCATTTTAATAGATTTGAGCATACAAATTATCTTTTAAAAAAATAGAGTTCTTTGTCTCATACATTATATTTGCTGATGATGTGACAAAGAACTCTTTATTAAATCTTATTGGTTTTATTCGCTTACTGTACCGTACTGGCTTACAGTTTTCACTGTATAAATATTGCTTTCGTCAGTGTTGGTCAGTGTAACGGTAGTGTCTGTCGTTTGCCCTGCATAGTTACCATTCATAAAGATGAGGTAGCCGGCAGCACCGGATACTGCATCCCATGTCAGAGTGTTTCCCGACAGATTGACATTGGTAGGTGCTGCAAGGGGAGTTTCCATATACTCTTTCGGGTTCCAGCTGTCAATAGTTATTATATTCTCATATGTATATTTAGCAGCTTCGGATGCTGTTAGCACTGAACTAGTGAAGGAAACGTTTCCGGAGGTGATTGTTTTACTTTCCGCAATCATATTTCCATTCTTGTCGATAGTGTTATATTCAGCATATAGTGTAGGTACTTGTCCACCATATCCCCAGTGTGAATCTATAATATCCATTTTCAACTTGGTGTTGATCCAGACAGTTTTCGTGGTTGTGGCTTGGGAACGTCCGAATGAGAATTTTGTATCATCACCGTTTACCGTACAATCTTTTATAACATATCCGTATTTATCGCTTTCACTGGTACGCGAAGCAGTTATAACGCTACCACCGTCATTGCCTGTATTATAGAATGTACTGTTTTCGATAAGTACATCGCCACTTCCCCAGATATAATCTGTATGACCTTCAATCCATGAGTTATAAACGTATGCACGATGAGGGGTTGTATTGTTCCAATAACGGGTCCACCATGTATCCTGGTAGGAGACAAGCAAACAGTTATTCAAAGCAAAGCGGTCTTCACGGTTTATCAAGGCTTCTGCCTGTCCGTTTTTACCTAAACCACCAGTGTGACGATTTGAGAATGCACCATAAAGATTGATGATTGAAATATTTTCAGCATAAAAGTCTGTGGCTTCAATCAACACTACTGTGTTTTGGTCTTCACTATATCCGGCTTTGCGGGCTGGTGAATTTTCGTTGAAAATAGAATAAGGCCATGAGGTAGCATTACTTGAATCATCTACACGGTTTACTGCAAACTGGATTTTAACACCATCACGGCTCTCACCGATTAAATGAACAAATGGTTTATTCTTATTGATCCGGACACATTCATTATAAGTTCCGTTGGCAATGAAGATTTTATAAGGACTGGTAGGTGGGGTAGTGATGGCGTTGATTGCAGCCTGGAGAGTAGTGTAATCACCATTCCCTTTTGAATCAACAATTGCATCGAATACTTTTCCACCGCCCGAAATTTCAGATTTGGCAGTAAAGCTTAAAAAGAAGTCTTCGTCGTAAGCTCTTCCCTGCATATCCGTTAATGCTCCGGCAGGAACTTCGAAAGTACATTCTTTGTTTTCCATACCAGAGAAGGTATAACGTACTTTTTCGTAGTTGATGGATACACGCACTACTCCTCCGTTGAAATAGATTTCTGTATCCGGAGCCTGACGCATAGCTTTGCTGAAAGTCAGTTCTACATATCCGCTCGGACCTACTACATCACCATCATTGATATTCTGTGAAATCAGAACAGGGATGCTTGTATCTTCTGCATCATCGTTGTCATTACAGGAAGCACCTGTAAGAATCAACAAGAACAGAAGTAAGTATTTACTTATTGTATTGATTGAATTTGTATTCATAATATCTGTTGCTTTTTAGAGAAGATTCTCCGTCAAGTAAATGCAAATTCCAGACTTGACGGAAAACCTTGTAGTTTTATTTAGTTATTTGTTCCAACGTTGGTCACCGACTCTGTATTCTTCAGGAACATCTGCTCCAAAAGTCAAATCTTCACTTGAACCATTAGGGAATAGCTGATCGGAAGTCAGAGGAAGACTAGTATAGTCTTTTCCCCAGTCGGGTGTAACAAATGAAAAGTCAGAAGCCTTATACAAGCCGTTTACGTTCAGGGTTGTAGCTACGGAACTTGTGTTGTAGAAAGGTTTAACTCCACCTTTGGCAAACAGGGTGTTTGATATAGTTATTGTCATGTCTTTTGTATCTCTGCAGAAAGCATCACTTGCTGACATATCATAGAATGTACAATCTTTGATTGTTATTGTACCGGGTTGTCCTGACTTGTGTCTTATGAATTGAGACGCAGAAGCTCCCTTGGATACAATAATAGAAGTGTTGGAAACCACTAAATTGAGAGTTGTTAATGTTACCTTGTCAGAAAGAAGTAATCCATAATGATTGGATGTTGCTGCTCTTCCCAATCCTTTGATGATACAGTCGTCAATAGTAACAGACATAGCATTACTTGTACTTGCATTCATACGAACGATACCACGGATATTGGTAATTGTACACGAGGTAACTTCTATTTCTTTGATGCAACCTGAAGCACCGTTTTGATAAATAAGGGTTGTATTTCCTTCATCGGTAATATTCAGATTATGGAATTCTACTTTATCACATATTCCGCTGGCACCTATGCCTTTTTTAATAGTCATATTAACCTGTCCGTCTTGACTGTCACCCCAGAAAATAAGGTGAGTCACGCCAGCAGCAATGCTTTCTTTTTCTTGTGCAAATCCTTCTGTTCCGGAAACATTGATTAATACTTTTCCTGAAAGATTATCCCAGTTGGCAAGGGCATCTTCCCATGTCATTTCAGTATACCCCGTCGGTTTACCTTTCTTAGTTGTAAAGGTGATACGAGAACATATAGAGCCGTTTGCGAAAGCATAAGCCGTATATTCCGTACTGGAAGCCAAACCTGTGATTGCCACCTTATGTGCAGCAATATCTGCTGGTGATAATTGGGTTCCTGATTCAGGTACTCCTTCGGTAGAAAGAACACAAGCATATTCATCTACATCCACCGTTTCTTCCCATGAGAATACAGCTGAATTTGCTGTTATATCACTGATGGTAGATTCGATTTCCAAACCAGGGATGGTAACAGTCTGTGAACCACGCGGATTATTTCCATTATAAATAGTAATCGTGTATTCAGTGAATGACTTCAAATTTTCAACCCATGCTTCACCTGCGGCAGCTTCTGTTGACGAAATAACACGTGAAGTTGCTTCTGTGGCACCCGTTTCCATGATTTCGAAATGATCGACTGCTAATCCGGCTTCCCATGACATACGTACTTTTCCTTGACCTTCAGGTAAGTCTTCAGTAGTTGGAATATTTAGGATAGCTTCTTCCTTAACTGAAGCAAAAGTCTTTTTATAATTTACCCAACGAGATTCCTTCTCTCCGGAAATAGACTTGATACGCATATAATAAGTCGTATTTACCGCCAGATTATCCATTGTGTAAGGTGACTGCTTGATCCGGTTGGCAGGATCATTTCCATAAACGATATTTCCATTTTCTTCTGATCCCATTGGAGTTTCGTCAGTCATCTCGTTAGGACTAATCTCGATAATGTAATAGTCGGTATTGGATGTTGAGCTCCAAGTTACTACCGCTCTGGCTACTTTACTGTCTGTTTCTATACTGATTCCGTTTTCATCAGTTCCGAAAGGACGGCTATAGGAAGAGTCAATATCCCAATCACTTTTCTCTGTACACGAAGATACAGCCAAAGAGGTCAGGAGCATGAAAGCTCCCATTCCCAATATATTTTTTATATTCTTCATCATTTTACGATTTTAAGATTAATCCGAATAACCATAAGAGTTATGTAATTTACCGTTTGAGGTAGAGATGGTTGTAGAAGCTATCGGCAATAAATAACGATTCTTCACAGCCTTGTTCAATCCGCCAGAAATACTAGGCAAGTTTACTTTCAGATTCTTTTGCTCCTTGTCACTGGTTTCAGCTCCGAAAAAGCTCTTGTTTTCATATTCTCCACCTACTTTAGCTCCAAATACGAGAGAAGTCATATCGATATACATCGGATTGTCCGTGCGATATTTATAGTTCACATACTGTGGATATGTACCATTATACACTGCATTTGTATATTCGTTTTTGAATTCGTCTATTTTTTCGCTCAACAGGTTCCAACGGATTAGGTCGAACTTACGAACACCTTCTCCTGCCAGTTCCCATGCATTTTCGTCAACAATTGCATCGAAGAAGTCTTTTCCCATTAGAGCAGTCCATGCAGCATCACGTTTGGTTGCATCGGTGAAAGCACGGTCGTGTACTTCTTTCAGGGCTGCTGTGGCTGTTAATGTACAACCTTCGGCTGTTGCACCCTTACCATAAAGTTCGTTCACAACTTCGGCATACATCAGCAATACTTGCGGATAACGCATTTTCACTACGTTGATACCGGAACAAACTTTCTGATCGCTGGCCAATACAGCTGCGTACCATTCAGAGTTTTCCATCATCTTACGATAATCCCATTTTCCACAATAAAGACCGAAAGGAGCATTTCCTAACATATATTCTTTAAATACTTTGGTGTTTTTGTCTGTAGAAAGTTGTGAAATAGCACAAGTCAGATCGCGGCGGATATCTCCTTCGCCAAATGACAGATAATAAGGAGCAGTCAGTTTCAACTTACCGGATGAGTTACCTTTCGGACCAAATAGGGAACTGGCACCGTTTATACGATATCCGATAGTATATCCCAGCTCACCACTTTTGTTTAGTCCCATTGGAATCTCGAACAGGTTTTCTTGATAAGTCTGATCTAGTTGTCCGATATTTATTAAACGCCAGTATTCTTCTACAGAAGGATTCAGTTTATGTTTTCCTGAACTGACAACAGCTGCCAGATGTTTTTCGGCCAATTCGAATAGTTCTCTACGTTTGGTATCGCTGCAACGTTGAGTAGGATAAGTAGCGTCACTGTTATCTCCGGTGATATATCCGTCTTTAGCTTGTTCGCGGATAGCATATCCGGCACGTGTCATTGCAATGTTAGCCAAGAGAGCGTGAGCATAGCCTTTGCTTACATGTTCGGTTGTATAACCGTCTTCACCAGCCCAAGGTAAATATCCGATAGCTTCCTCGAGTTCAATTATCAATTCATCCATGATATCGTCACGATCTGCCTTTCCAATGTAAACATTAGACAGGTCGCTGTTGGAAGATTCTGTTTTGAAAGGAATATCACCGAACAAGCGGATCAGATCGAAATAAATCATCGCACGCAATGTCATCGCTTCTGCACGGAATCTCATCATGCTGGTACGGGTTGCTCCTGCTTGTTGTATCAGTTGGCTATTGTTTATACCATCTACTACCAGATTCGCATTCTCGATTACTCCGTACATGGCATCCCATACTTTGGAAAGTTGTGACCATCCCGGATTAGCGTTGTAGTTCATATTACCACGTTCGCTGGACGTGTTGCTTGCATCCGTACCCAAACCGTCAATCAGTTCACAGTCGGTATTGGTTCCGGCAATGATAGGTAGGAAGTTAGAATAAGTCTGGTCTTGCGTCAGGCTGCCGTAAACTTTATTAAGTGCCAATTCTGTATAATAGGCATTATTAAAAGTTGATTCATTATCCAATTCAGACGGTGAGGTCTGATTCAGGAAGTCCGAACAGGAAGACAGGGCAATTAACCCCAGCCCCAGGAATAATGTCTTATATATTTTCATACGATCAATCTGTTTAATGTTTTAATTAGAATGTAACGTTAATACCACCCACAAATGTGCGGCTCTTAGGATAAGCGGCGTAATCTATACCCGGAGTCATCGCATTTTTCTTACTGCTTGTATCGACTTCAGGGTCTGCTCCGCTGTAGTTAGTCCAACAGAACAGGTTATATCCTGTCAGATAGATTCTCACATTCTGCATAAACGCTCTCCTTACAATTGTTTTCGGAAGAGAGTATCCGATAGTAATGTTATTCAAACGCAGGAATGAGGCTTTTTCTACTGCATAATCAGTCAGCTGCATGGTAGTAGCGCTGGCCGGATTGTACATATTGGCGTTAGCGTTTATTTCATTCAGACGTAATCCTGCTGTTGTCATGTCTCCATAGGTATTGAGGACATCTGTAGAGCTGGACGACAGGTTCAAACCAGTTTCCGGATCAATCCATGTGTAACGGTTAGACAATCTGAAATCATTGTTTAAGTTATAACCGGTTCTTGAACCTGAACGGAAAGAAGCTGCCAGTTTTGTTCCATTGACAATTACATTTCCGAGAGAGTAGTTAAAGAATACATTGAAATCGAAATTACCTACACGACCATCGAATCCAAAACCTCCGGTTGTAGGAGCGATAGTGTTACCCAAACGTTGTTTGAGAGGGTTACCATCTTTATCACATTCCAGTTTCAAACCACCCGGATAGTATTTACCACCGGTGATAGTAGGACTGTTATCTTGCATTCCGTCTTTTAATCCCCATTCGCTACCTGCCCAAACCAGTTCGCCGGTAGGGTTGGTGACAGGATCATATACAGTATAATAACCGTTTGTCTTATATCCCCAAACTTCACCCAAACGTCCGCCTTTCTCTACGCGGAAGTCTTCGTATTTGGCCATTGTACTACCTGACCAGTTACTACTTTGCCAGGGAGAGTCTGTATTCAGTTTATCAATGCGGTTGCGGTTGTAAGCAATGTTGGCATTGAAGTTCAAAGAGAAATTCTTTTTATCAAATAAAACAGCACTAACAGACAATTCTACACCTTTATTGGATGTCTGTCCGAAGTTCTTGTACTGATAGTTATATCCGGAGAGAGAAGGAATTTCAGTACGCATCAATAAGTCTCTGGTTGTATTCCAGTAAAAGTCGATAGCACCGGAGATACGATTGTTCCAGAATCCATAGTCAATACCGATGTTACGGGTGACTGTTGTTTCCCACTTCAAATCGGGGTTGTATAAGTTCGTTCCATGTTCCAACATGGTAGTGCTTTCTCCGTTGAAGAAAGGATTGCGTGCATCATTACCTCCCAAAGAGTAAGTGGTGGAAAGCAAACCGGAATTGATACGGTTGTTACCGGCAGTACCGAAGCTTAAACGTAGTTTCAAAGCTGACAGCCAGTCTTGAGTGTTACTCATGAAAGCCTCGTCAGAGATACGCCATGCCAAAGCTGCTGACGGGAAAACACCCCAACGATTTCCGGAACCGAACTTGCTCGAACCGTCTGCACGTACTGTAACAGCAAGCAAGTATTTATCCATCATAGTATAGTTCACACGACCAAAGAATGATAATATGTTTTCTTTTGCAGCAATGGTAGATTGGTTGGCTAAAGCTTTGCCCGAACCCATATTTGCTTTCATATCATCGAAATTCATAGTAACAGGGAAAGCTACAGATACATTTTCTATTGATTTCCTTTGGCTGCTGCTTACTTCATGTCCGATCAATACATTGAGTTTATCACGACCTTTGAACAGTTTTTTGTTATCATAGGTCAATGTGTTGGCATTACGCCAGCTCATCGTCTTTTCTCTCAACAGGTAGGCTTGTGGCTGACCGTTATATCCATATTTAGAATTAGATACTGCATCTACTCCCCAATACTGTTCTGTATCGTCAAACTTCCATCCATATCCGAATTCGGAACGGAATGTCCAGTTCTTGAATGGTTTCCAGTTTAAACCTACATTGTAGTTCTGGTTGAAAGTATTGCGGGTTTTATCCGTTGCAAGCAGACGTTCCAATGGAGATTTCTGTTGTGCCGAACTGTTTTCTTCGTCGTCATCACTGTATTTAAGTGAATCAACCGGACGGAATATGGTAGCATTAGCCACAGTTGAATTGGCAGCATTGGATTCATTGGTATCAGCACCACCACCTAAACCGTCAATGGTAGAGTAACTTAACCGGGCGTTAAAGTCCAGTGTCATCCATTTATTCAGTTCTGATTTAATTTTTGCATTTACATTGTCTTTTTTGAAGCCGGAATTAAGCATGATACTTTTTTCTTCATTATGGGCATAGCTGACACTATAAGTCATTTGCTTGGTTCCGCCACTTACATTAATGTTATATTGTTGCTGGTTTCCAGTACGTCCGAACATCTCGTCTTGGTAATCGGTACCATCAATAGAACGCCAAATATCCATATCGGCAAAGTTTCCATAATCCAGAGAACCGATTTCACGCTGATAAGCAACGAAATCGTAAGGACTCAAGACTTCAGTCAGTTTGGTTACCTGTTTAAAACCGAAAGAAGCACCGAAGTCTACTTGCGTTTTACCTTCTTTTCCGCTCTTGGTAGTAATGATGATTACACCATTTGCACCACGGGCACCATAAATGGCTGTGGAAGAAGCATCTTTCAATACGTCGATGCTTTGAATTTCCGAGGGAGCGATATCACTAATGCTTGAAACAGGGAAACCGTCTACAATATATAAAGGAGAGTTATCCTGTGATAGTGAACCACCACCGCGAACACGGATCTTTATATCTGCATCGGGAGAACCTTCAGTAGTAGTAACACTAACTCCGGCAAGTTTACCGGTAAGGGCTTCAGATGCACTTGCTACTGGTATAGCAGCTAAGTCTTTGGCACTAACAGAGGCTACAGAACCGGTTAAATCTCTTTTATTGACCGTACCGTAACCAATTACTACGACTTCGTCCAAAGCTTTCGAGTCGTCGACCATTTGTACATTAATTGTTTTTCTACCTTGAACGGCTACTTCTTGAGTTTTCATACCTATGTATGAAATAACCAATGTTTTTTTGCCATCAACTTTAATAGAAAAATTACCATCTAAATCTGTAATCGTACCATTGGTAGTATTACCTTTTTCTACAACAGAGGCTCCAATAACAGGCTCTCCGCTGGTGTCTTTCACGTTACCTTTTACGGTAATCGTTTGCGCAGATACGCTAAGCGATATTGCTGAAAATAGTATTAGCAATAAGGAGCGCATGTTTTTCACTTTGTTAGACATTCTTTGCATGTTTATTAATTAATGGTTGTTGTTTGATATTTCATAAAAATCCCGATGAGAGTTCATTCATCGCTACAAAAGTATGAGAATGAAGA
>ONZV01000957.1_pt1 | contig 15512 bp, 11 predicted proteins | sample 1671561 | NCBI WGS metagenome assembly ONZV01 (sample SAMN06348169, study PRJEB24527) | human gut metagenome | reverse complement strand
TTATAATAGCCGGAATGACTAAAAAAATTGAGGCTTGCTATGTTGATACCCCTTTCGCAATAGGCGTAGGAGTATATGCTATATATGATTTTGCTGGATATAATCCATTCTACATTCTAGGCATTTTAAACTCCAAGAGTACAACATATTTTTTAACTGTAGAATTCTCGGACAAGCATTTAGCTGGAGGATATTTAGCTATTGAAAAATCAACGATAGAACAATTTTTATTTCCTCAAAATGTTCCATCAGATGTTCAACAACGTATAGCAGATATTGCAAAATCCATACATCTTGCTAAAAAAGAGAATCCTAAAAGTGATACTGCTACATTAGTTTCACATTTGCATTCAATATGATAAATAAAATCATCAAACAAAGTGTATAAGCACAGCAATAGTCTGCACACTTGCAGGCTATTATTGTATCCAATCGTCATAATAAACAAATTATTATAAGTACCTTTGTGTGGTAGTGTTTCAAACAGTGTGTCCGGAGTAAGTTTTCAGACCTCTTAGCTTTGCAAATATATCAATTTATCTGTTACTTCATTGGCAGGCGCGCTGCCTGCGACAGCTGAAGAATAAATAGCGATAGCCCGCAACCAGCCTAGATGGCTTGTCCTTTTGTATTACATATCTGTCTTAGAAAATATCGCGATCATATCTTTTTTATATCTATGGGCAATCTTCTAAGAGTATTTTCCATTTGTTGTGAAATCGATGGCGCGGTTAGAAATAATCTTTCCCGAGCTCTACTCATTGCTACATAGTAAACTCTGTCAGATTCGTTGTCTTTAAGATTAGGGTTAATAATCATGTTTAACGCTTTTTCTTCTGTGAAAACGACAAGTACATTTTCAAATTCGTCCCCCTTTGCTTTATGTACTGTTCTTTGAGCGCTTGAATCTTCCAATAATCCAACACATTGAGATAATTCTCTGTATGTATGAGAAGAGTAAAAACTATAAATACTAGTATCTTTTTTAATTTTAGTTATTTTCCAGCGTTCGCATAGATAATCAAAGAAATCTTTTAATGTTCCATTAGAATATTTTTCATAATCATCAAGTGCTTCTTTGACAGAAGTGTAAGCAGCAATATCCATAACTCCAATGTTTTCGAGCATTTTAAAAGCTGCTCCGAATTGCTTGTTTCTTGCATGTTCAATGGCTTTTATCCATATAGTTACAAACTCTTTTCTATTTGCATTACTATCTTTGATTTGATTTAATAAGTTACTGTTTTGAACGTGGGCATCCACACATTGTTTCAAGATGTTCGCCTCTATATTTCTATATGATAATGCATGTACTTCATTAGCCGCTATTCTCTTTGCTTCTTCATAGCAAGCCAACAACTCACCAACAAGCAGCAAGGGCTTCATGCCATGCTCGTTTCTTATGGGGTGTTGTTGGAACTCTGTCCTAATTACATTAAGTAAATCAATGATTTCATTACTACTTCTTCTATTATCCAGAATGGTATAGTCCAGTAAACCATCTAAGGTAAACGAGGCAAATTGATTTGGGTCCGCCCCCAAAAATCCATAGATAGACTGAGCATAGTCACCAATAACGCCTACAATAGCTCCATTCTCGCCTAACGATTTGATAATTTTTGCCTGAATTGGGTTGGTGTCCTGGAATTCATCAATGAAAACATAAGGGAACTGTATTGCCAAAGTTCTGCTGATAAATGGGTATTTCTGTATGAGCTTGTAGCTGAAATAGAGAACATCGTCATAGTGCATATATCCTTTTTTCCATGCCAATTTTTTATAAACGACATATGCATTTTCATTCAAAGCATAACCCTTCTTACAGCATTTCTTAGGTGGATTCGCATAACATTTTAGACTGCCATCTTCTTGCAGCTTCCACTTTGCTGCCCTAATTGCTGTGAAAGTAGCATCTTGTTCAGCATAGTACTGCTTAACGGCCTTCCTTATTTCTTCAAAAGTATTATAGTCAGATAATATTCTGTCATCTTCGCCATTTAATAGTTCTATATTAAATCCTTCGTCTGTTGCGATAAAATGCAGATAAGGCTTAACTATATAGGCATAAAGGAAACTGTGGATTGTACAAGAAAGAACACGGCTTCTATCCTCATACATTCTGCCCATCAACGTGTCTGCTCCTACATTGGTATAGGAAAGGCAGGCGACCTTACCCATCTTCCCAAGACTTTCTGAGTCTTTCAGTACATGGGACACATGCAAGGAAAGCCAGTGAGTTTTACCAGCTCCTGGACCTGCTGAAACTCTAAAGTGGTGATTGATATCAATCCGTGAATCAGAACTTATCTCAATAACCATTCTAATGCATTGTGAATATAAGGTGGAACATTGAAAATCTTCTTATGTTCATTGCCTGCTTCTAGTTCAAAGTTTTCTTCTAAAGCGAGACAAAGTTCTAAAGCGTTTTCGCCTTTATCCAATGATGAAAGGTAGCGAGCAGCTATAAGATGACGTCTCTTTTCATCCTCTTCCCAATCAGTATTGTCAATAGAGGTCTTGACATCATCCCATTTCTTATTATTTTTCACTTTGACCTTTGCTTGTGCATAATCGCCACCCATCATGTTTTTTATCTCGGATTGATTCGACATAGATTCCGTAATCAGCAATTCAAGATCTGGATTACACAGAGCGAGTTCGTATTCAAATGTTTTACCTTTATTTGCATCTTGTGAAAAATACCTGATAGATGAATGATCCCTAAATGCATTTTCCTCCTCTTCTGCGTTCACAGAATATTCGTAATGCTCATTATCTTTATACAAATCAAATGGGTAACAAACTGTAAATTTACAATTTGCCTCTTTCTTCTTTCTTACAGGGTCTCTGTCTGTAATACATGCCACCTTTTTAGGTATTGCGTTTGGTGAAGACTCTATATTGAACAACTTTACAAAATGATTAAAATATCGACCATTAATATTTACTACTGCCACATGCTGATCTTCCAGTGATTTACCGTCATAGCGAGCAAGTGTGCTCATCAATAAATTTTCTGCAATACCTTCTACCAAAATAACTTTACGAGCAAAAAGCATGTCCGACTTTGTTGCATCCAAGAATCTTTGTACATAGTTCTTTGATTTTTTGTCTTCATCAGAATCTGTAAATACCTTACCTGGGTAGCAAACATTTGTGACACCATCCTCTCCCTTATGCAAACATATTATATTATCCAATTTTACTGCGGCAGTAATCTGCGAGGAGTGAGTTGTGATGAAAATCTGGCGCACTTTATGATCTACTTTTAGATTCTTGTCAAGAAATTTAAGAAACTTGTATTGCATGGCTGGATGCAAGTGTGCTTCAGGCTCTTCAATAGCAAGTATCGGATATACTTTGGCATTATCTCCCATATAGTTGCCATCAGCATCAGCCTGCATTTTGGCAAGCAAGAGAGACATATATATTAGGTTGTTATATCCCAAGCCATTATGTGTGGCTGAAATTTCAATGTCTTCGCCATACTTGATAATAAGTTTCAGTGCTGAGAATAAATCCTGCTCTGTCAATGTACTCTTAAAATCAGGCAATGCATTATTGAAAGATGCTCCTGTTTCATGTGCATAATCAAGCATGACATCTTTCCCTTCCGACAATCTTTCCAATAATGAAGTCATAAGAGCAGTCGCTTCATTACCGAAGTCATTCCTTACATCCTTTAATTCTGATTCCTTCTCTTCTTTCGTCTTGTCCCCTTTGGTCTTTATTCCATAATCTATAAAGAAATTTAGCACATCCTTCAGCATGGTACTTCGCCCATAAAACATATCATCTTCTACGTTTCTCATAGCACCTAAAAATTGGAAGTCAAATCGTTCCAACTTGTCCATTTCAGGTTGAATAGGTGCATCCAATGGGCCCGCAAGCAATTTATATACATAATAGCGGAGAAAATCATTCTCAAGAATACTCCACCCATTCTTGATATCCTCCACATCTGCCATAGCTGCTTTATAATCATCTTCTTTTTCTGCTGGCAAATAAAACCGATAAGTCAACATCGCAGCATAGCCATTCTCCATATCAGTAAACCAGTTAGCAACCACTCTCAAATCCTCTTCTTGCTCATTATACTCAATGTTACTGTTTTTGAATGTTACTGATATTGTAACTGATGGTGACTGGCTTTTCAGATTTTCAAGAGAAATATCCCTATTGAAATCATTAGCATTTAGTCTCCTGTATCTATAATGTGGCTCTATTACCAATTGTAATGCCTTCAGTAAGTTTGTTTTTCCAGCATTGTTATGACCTATTAGGACATTGAGGCCATCATTAAATTCGATGTCCGAATCTTTAAAATTGCGGAATCCTTTTACTTTTATATGGGAAATGTACATATTTTTATTTATTGTAAATTTTATTTTCTTAACAGATTCTTAAAGTTAAATTTTCATAGCTCTAACTCTTTCATGCAACTCTGCCATTTTCTGCATAAGCACATCAAACTCTAAAGATTTGCCATAAATGAAGAAACGCCTCATATCGGCATAATCATCTCGCCATGCTTCCATAGCCGATTCCGGTATCATAAAGTTGATGGTTGATGGGGCATGTAAATCATAGTTTACATACTTCAAAGCATAATAAGCCTTACGATGCTCAACAATGGCATCATAAAGTTTGCGATTCGACAAAGCTTCTATGCCATATTCTGTATCCATCAGTTTTTCCAAATCATAAAGATGGCGTGACATTCGGACACTCCGTGGTTTTTCTTTTTGAAATTCTTCAGCCAAAAGGAATAGCTTCTCAAGGAATGTACGAGTAGGGACTACGGTTCTGACCAAACTATCTGCATCGGTATCTTCGCCATCAAAACTTTCACCTATTAGAGAATGGATTTGTCGTAATTCCGTAGGTTCATCCATTGAAAGACAACTAATCTCAATCTTTACACGTGGAGGAATATAATTTATCGTATCCTCAAGAATTGACGGATAGTGTAATAGAATTACCGTAGGATCTTTATCTGAATCTATCGGTCGCCATTCTCCTTCTTTATCTTGTACCTGAGATACATTCTCTATAGTGTAACCAGAAACTCCTATTTCTTTCAAGTTGACATCTAATTGAGCAGAAAGAGTCTCATGGATATACGCTCGTGACATTTTGCGTAATTTCTCACGCTGACTTTTACTAGTCTTCTCAATATCAAAGAATGAATGATTGATTGCCAAATCAATGTCTTCAGAGAAACGCTCTATGATATTAAAACCTTTTGACAACGATGTTCCGCCTTTGAAGATTAAAGAATCACGGCAATCTGTTTGGAATAATGCTTTCAGCGTAACTGTTACCCACCAGTCCTTTTCTATAGCTACCTGATTAACGCCAGGATGTCCAACCTCCGTCTGCTGTAACATTGCTAGACGGTCCACTATTTCATTGTTTAACCACAGTTTTCCCATAATTTAAGTTCCTTTTAAGCGGTTAGCATTGGTTTTATAATTCGTTTCATCCATGCAGGCATCATATCTACATCTTTGATTAAAGTCTCCCTATCTATTTCTTTTGATACCAGTTCTCGAATTATATTCAATTCACCTTCTCCTACATTCTCTTTTTTCAGAGCCTTAAGTGCTTGAACAAGTAGTGAAATAAGACGAGTTCTATAACAGAAGTTTTTGGGGACACCTCGTTTTAATACTACTTTCCTATTTGATAAAATTACTGTTCTTTCACTACCAGTAGTCAGGAATGTGTAATTCATCGGCACTTGAGTCGATAGCCCTAATGAATTCAATGCAGTCATACCTGATGGTAACACTTTTGCGTTATCTCGGGTTGCAATTGCTTGTACGATCTTATCGACAGAAGGAAGTACAATACCGAATCGACTTTTTCTTGGCTTAGTATATATTCCATGTGCAATTTTAACAAGAGTACCTTCATTTGTCAATTCAGTCAAAATACTACCAACAAATTCAGTGTGATATTCAGGGAAGTCTGAACGAAACAGGATACAATCTTCAGGCATCGCTTCTATACGTTGCTTGAGAGTAGTACTATCTATAGAATATTCATTTGTCATATCACCTTTGAAATTTTGACGATTTTTCAAATGCAAAGATACGAAAAGAATTCAAATTAATGATAAATTACCAAGTAATTTGTTCGTTAGCCTTGGAAATATATTTTGCTATGGCAATAAGAATGCTGTTTCTTTATATAAAACTACTTTTCTTATTGGTGTTCCAATTCTTTTTCGATTTACCGAAAAAGAATCGTACTTCTTTACACTATTTTGCCTCTTAAAAAATAAAACAATGGGAACTTTACGGTATCAATATATAACGTATCCATTATAGTATCATTGATTATCAGAATGGTAAATTTTAGACTTCGGTTCAAGTGTGGAACTGCATCGTATTTTCTCTTTTGACTGCAATGCAACTTTTGGGCTAAATCATACTTCTGAAACCTATACGAATGGTTAGGAAACTCTTGGGCAACTAAGTTCGACATCAAAGAGATTAAGAACGATTGGAATATCATCCTGTTTTTATCTTTTTATTGCATTATATTTTATACCTTTGTAGGCGAATATCAAACGGATTAAACATGGATAAACCAAAGAACCGAATAAAAGAGGTGCTTGAAGAAAAAGGCATCAAGCAGACATGGTTGGCGGAAAAACTCGGAAGGAGTTTTTGTATCGTCAATTCTTATGTTTGCAACAGACGCCAACCGAGTTTGGAGGTGCTGTTCGAAATCGCAGATATTCTCCAAGTTAACCCTAAGGATTTGATTGATGGTAAATAGAAAAAATATGGCAAAAAAGAATATACAATCTGTTGAGCCCAATATTGCAGATTTGGCAAATGGCTGGCTCAAATCCTATAAATTGGATTATAAACTCGAGCAAGAGTCTTTGAATGAAGAGATTGACAAAGCTCTTGAAGACTACTTCTCTAAAAATGGAGGTGCAGGAGGTAACCGCCCTGATGCCAAATTGCTTTTACAGGATAAGCTGTTGAACTGGTATCCGATACTTATCGAATACAAAGGATATAAAGACAGATTGGAAAAACTTGATGCCCAGGGTCAAGTGGAAAACAAAACGGCTAAAAACGAACCGAATTTCAAGCATATCAACTCATATGCCGTAAATGGTGCGGTTCACTATGCGAATGCCATACTTCATCATACCAGCTATACCGACATTATCGCTATCGGTATGACGGGATATAAAGATGAATTCGGAGCGTTGCAACATCAAATAGGTGTATACTATGTTTCCAAAAGCAACTTTGGTATCGGACAAAAGGTTGGGGAATATTCGGATTTCTCATTTTTAGCACCCGCTAATTTTGAAAAATTCATTGAAAAAGTCAATGCTCTTAGCCTGACCCAAGAGGAAATAGACAGAATCAAAGAGCAACGAGAGAAAGAAATTACTACGAGTTTAACCAAACTCAATAATGAGATTTACCAACACGAGAAAGGGCTTGGCGAGAATGACAGGGTCTATCTGGTTGCAGCATCGATCATCGCAACACTCGGTATCCCCAACAAGGTATCTCCGCTTGAAAAGTCGGATTTAAAATCCTCGACAGAGCAAGGTAACACGGATGGCGATATAATAGTGAGAAAGATTCGTGCGTTTTTGAATGAGAAGCATTTACCTGATGAGAAAAAGCAACTTATCATTCGGACTCTGGAGAACACCTTGACAACGGATAATATCAACCGACCGGAAAAAGGGGAAAGCCAACTTAAAAGGGTATTTGTCAAAATTGTAGACACCTTGGGTATTTACTATAAAATCGGCTTGACCACCGATTTCACAGGAAAGCTCTTCAATGAAATGTACAGTTGGCTCGGTTTTACACAAGATAAATTGAACGATGTTGTCTTAACCCCATCTTATGTTGCAACATTGTTGGTGAGATTGGCTCGGGTTACCAAAGATTCCTATGTCTGGGATTTTGCCACAGGTTCTGCGGGATTATTGGTTGCGGCAATGAACGAAATGTTAGTTGATGCAAAAAATAGCATACACTCTCCAGAAGAACTTGCAGCGAAAGAAGCGGGAATCAAGGCCAATCAGCTACTTGGATTGGAATTGCTTCCGAGTATCTATATGCTGGCTGTTCTCAACATGATTCTGATGGGGGATGGTAGTTCGAATATCTTAAATAAGGACTCGTTAAAGGATTTCGATGGTAATTATGGTTTTGGTGCGGTTAATGCAAAATTTCCGGCCGATGCTTTTGTCTTGAATCCTCCGTATTCAGCGAATGGCAACGGAATGAATTTCGTTGAAAAGGCCCTTGGAATGATGAACAAAGGTTATGCGGCTATTATTATTCAAAGTTCGGCAGGTTCTGGCAAAGCGAAAGAGTACAACAAAAGAATATTAGAAAAGAATACACTTCTTGCGAGCATCAAGATGCCCATCGACTTGTTTATCGGCAAATCGAGTGTACAGACGAATGTCTATGTATTCAGGGTTGGAGAAGCTCATACAAAAGATGATATAGTGAAGTTTATAGACTTTTCGAATGATGGCTATACGCGCACCAATCGTAAAAAGGCCAGTTGTAATCTGCGGGACACCGACCATGCCAAAGAACGCTATGAGGAAGTCGTAAACTTGGTGCGTTTCGGTAAAAAGAAACTGAAGTATCTCGCAGATACAGATTATTACGAAGGTACTATCGACCCCAATAATGGAGCCGACTGGAATCAATCGGCTCCGATCGATACCAAACCTACCTTGCAGGATTTCAAAAAGACGGTTGCTGATTATCTTGCATGGGAAGTGTCCAATCTTTTGAAACGCCAAAAAGTCGAGGAGGGCGGCCTGGGAAAATAGATGCCCCGCTTAACAAGAAACTATCCGAGGTTAAGTGGGGCGAATACAGATTGGGGGATTTATTCGAGGTCAACTCTTATACAAAAAGATTTGATGCAAATAAAGTAATTGTATTAGAGGACGGGAAATATCCGTATGTAGTACGGATGAGCAATAACAATGGGCAAAAAGGATATATAGACGAAGATGAAATATATCTTAACGAAGGTAATACCATCTCGTTTGGCCAAGACACGGCAACGATGTTCTACCAAGAGCGCCCTTATTTTACGGGGGATAAAATCAAAATATTAAAAGCCAAATTCAGAGAATTCGATAAGAGCAATGCTCAATTCTTCCTGACAACTATGGCCAAGTCCTTTGAATCTTTCTCGTGGGGAAGATCCAGTTTTAGTGTAGACATTATCGAAAAACAAATAATCTCATTACCCGTAAAAGGTGGAACAATAGATTTTGATTTCATCAGCTCCTTTATAGCGGAGCTGGAAGCGGAGCGTATAAAGGAGCTGGAAGCCCATTTAACTGTTACGGGACTTAAAGATTATATTCTGACAGAGGAAGAGCATAGTGTTCTTGATAGCTATGAAGATTGGGAGTGGAACACATTTAATCTTGAAGACTTATTCGGTAAATCGACACGAGGTAAACGCCTGAAGAGTGCAGACCGAATCCCGGGAGAGTTGCCTTTTGTAACGGCCGGTGAAGCTGACGAAGGCATATCTGATTTTATCGGAAATGATGTGGCTATTTTCTCTGAGAATACTACTACGATAGATATGTTTGGTTCTGCGAAATATAGGAATTACAAATATGGCGGAGATGATCATGTTGCAGTCGTACATACAGAAACTTTACACCAATTGGCTTCGATTTTCGTCACATCGGCAATCCACAAATCGTCACACAGCGGGCAATTCGATTATTCCAAGAATTTCTATGCAAAAGATGCAGATGCGTTGAATATTCAGTTGCCATCTCGTGGTGGACGGCCCGATTACGAGTGTATGGCAACATTTATTTCTGCCGTACAGAAAATAGTTATAAAAGATGTGGTTCTCTTTGCCGATCGAAAAATCGGAATGGCTAAAGAAATTGTGAATAAATAATTCGGATATGAGTAACAAGAAATATGCTTTCATTGATGAATTCGGAGCCTTCGGGTATGATTTTGAAAATCCGGGATGTACTACCCATTTCTTGATTGGAGCAGTTATCGTAGACGAGAGTAATCTTTTGTTTGTATCAGAACGTGTTGAGAATATTCGGAAAAAATATTTCCAACAAGGAGAAATAAAATCCAGTAAAATTGGAAGGAATCATAAAAGACGTGTTTCTATTTTGACCGAGCTAAAACAACTTCCTTTTCATGTATTTGCATTTGTATGTGATAAACGAAAAATATATGAAAATTCTGGGCTCAGATATAAACAATCATTTTATAAATTCTTGAATAACATCGTGCATCAAGAATTGAGAATTTCGTATAATAACTTAACGATTACTGCAGATGAAGTTGGAGGTAATGATTACCTTCAATCTTTTGCAACGTATGTTAGGTCAAAGGAGATACCTCTTGATTTATTCGACAATAGCTTGTTTAGGTTCGAGAATAGTAAACATAGCATTATTATACAAGTCGCTGATATTGTATGTGGTTCCCTTGCATATAATTATGATATAAGGAAAATATCAGAATCTGACGGTTATAATTACAAATCCGTATTAGGGGATAAGATATTAAGAATAAAAGAGTTTCCTGAAACTTTTGATACATTCAATGTTTCTCAAAATGACTTGAATCCTGAGTATAATCCGCAAATTGCTGACATCTGTTATAGGAAGGCTAAACATTTTATAGAAACACATAATAATACAGACGATGACGAAGTCAAACAGCAAATTGCAGTATTGAATTATCTCCTGTTTAGATTTATGAACAAATCGCCAAGGAAATATATTCCCACACAAGAACTTATTACCCAATTAGTGTACTTAGGATATGATAGATTATCACTTCAGACTTTTCGGAATAAAATCATAGCAAAACTTCGGGATAATGAGGTTATAATATCAAGCAGTTCTGGTGGATATAAAATACCATCAACGGAAAAAGAATTGTATGACTTTGTCAATCATGGCAAAAGTATTATCATGCCAATGTTAGCACGATTAAAAACATGTAACGATGTTATTCGGATGGGAACGAATGGTGAAATAAATTTATTCGAAAAAGCAGAATATCATTCACTTGCAAAAATGTTTGATACAACTGAGCAGTAAATAATATACATGTATGATGGACTTCGAAGAATACATACGCCAAGGCGAACCGCAGAAACGGGAAAAAGGATATGCGTGGCAGACTGCAATCGGTTTGCAGGCCGTCGACGGGCTCAAGCCATCCGACTATCTGATTGAAACCGCCCGAAAAGATATTGAAGGTGAAATTACGATTGATGAAGCGGAACAGCTCATAAAAAGCTACTACCAGTCGAAAGAAGCGCGTACACCCGAAGAGGCAGAAACGCATGAGGCGGATACGGCATCGACCAACATCCGCCGACTTCTTACCGAGAAAACCTTTGCTTTTACACTTGTCGGGCTGACATCAATTCATCGTCGGATTTTTGACGGAGTTTTCAAATTTGCGGGGCAAATTCGCGACTACAACATTACCAAAAAGGAATGGGTGCTGCGCGGCGATACGGTGCTGTATGTTTCCGCGCCCGATCTCCGCAAAGCGATCGAATACGACTTGGAACAAGAACGCCAGTTCGACTATTCAAAAGTGGACAGGAATGGATTAGTGAGCCACATAGCCAAGTTCGTATCGGGATTGTGGCAAATCCATCCGTTCGGCGAGGGAAATACCCGAACGACTGCCGTATTCACGATTCTCTATCTACGTTCTATGGGGTTTGACGTAACAAACGACCTGTTCGCCAATCATTCGTGGTATTTCCGTAATGCGCTGGTACGTGCCAACTACCAAAACGTGCAAAAAGGCATCATGCGTAATTCCGAATATTTGGAACGGTTCTTCCGTAATCTTCTATTGGGTGAAACGAATGAGTTGCGGAATAGGTATATGGTGGTTAATGCTCCGGAAGAGCTGACGGCAAAACAAGCCCAGCAAATCGACCGTACAAGTACCGAACAACCTGCCGTACAAGTACCCGAACAAGTTTGCGCTTTGTTGTTGGCTTTGTCAAACGAACAATTATCGTTAAAAGTATTGATGGAGAAAGTCGGTCTGAAACATCGTCCGACATTTTTGGAGAACTATATAACCCCCGCTTCCGAAGCCGGTTTTCTCAAGGTGCTATATCCCGACAAGCCCAATCATCCGAGACAAAAATACCTGCTTACGGCAAAAGGGCTGGCTCTATATAACGAAATAAAGAAAATGCAATAGTCTTGATAATTGCTTCCATTATGAACCTTTCCATCTTCATAGCGATATCCTTTTGTGACATTTTTATCGGATAGCTTTCGGCGGTTGGAGCTGTTTCTTGCATTGGACGTTTGCCAAAGCCGATTTGATCCGGGTTTGTCCGTTTGCCACGAAATTCATTTCGGGGGAGCCTAATACCCCGTCCGACATTCGTCGTCGGATGGGTTGCCATACAATCTGCAAGCAGAGGCGGTGGGATTATCCGATATATGACAGATTATGGAATGGCAGTCAAATAGACAAACAACCTTTTCCTGTCGGAAGATTTCAGACCTTAGTTCACGAACAGGTTTCGACCGACAAAAGGGAGTAAAAAGAATTGTTACCCGTAATTGTTTCTCGCGGGTTAAGAATGGGTTTGCTTCTCCGACATAATCCGTTCATTTCTCAGCGGTCGAGTTACGACCTTTTCCTTGTCGATAATGCTACCGGCATTCGAGTGTAAGAATCCAGTTTTAGAGTACGATTTCGGTCATCAAAGTTCAACTGCATTTCTTTTCAGATGTTTGCACGAAACGGTTTACTTTAGTTTTCTTGCCCTATATATAGAGAAATACTAAACTAAACAGAATTATATATGCCCGCGCGGGAATAAACTGCACCAGCAAAAAACATCGAAAAATCCGAAAACTCGGTGGCTGCTTTAGTCGAACAACCCGTTTACTAAATTGACCGCATCATCCTTTTTCTGATTGATGATTTTGGCGTACACCTGCGTCATCTTGACATCGGCATGGCCGAGCAGTTTCGAGGTGGTATAGAGGTCTGCACCCAATGTAAGCATCATCGTCGCGAACGTGTGGCGGCTCGTGTGAAATGAAAACCGTTTATCTATTCCAGCCGCTTTCGCCCAAGGTTTGAGAAGCGTGTTTATCATCGTTGGGCTCGGCAAATCGAATACATGATCTTCCGATGTCTTCTCACCACGTTCCGGCATCCATTTCAACGCTTCGGGAGAAAGAGGCAGATAAATCGGCTCTTTGGTCTTCTGCATGGATACAGACAAACGGTATTGTCCTCTATCGACGAAGACATCTTTCCACTTCAAACTGATGATATCGCTTATCCGCAGTCCGCAGAAGCAGGAGAACAAATAAGCCTGTTTTACGGCCTCGTTTTTCATCGGAGTAGCAATCAATGCCCGCACCTCTTCAATGGTCATATACGACCGTTTACTCTCCGGCAGACGGATTTTATCCGAATTGTTGATCTTCGTAAAAGGATTGACTTTTATAATTTCCGCTCGCACGGCTGCGTTCAAGGCTCCGTTCAGAATGCGATAATAGGTGTGTAGCGTAAAATTAGACACTTGTTTGCCCTTAGGTCGATATTCAGTCAATAGATAGTCGATATACTCTTGGCAGAACGCCTTGTCGATTTGATCCATCGTTACCCGTTCTCCGGCATAATCTTCCAAGATGCGGATAGTAACTTGGATTTGGTTCCCATCTTTCTTTCCTCGCTTCGCCTGATTCTCTTTGTAAGTCTCCATCCAGTCCAGAAGAAAAACCTTTTCACGGGTTTCGATACCCGCTTCGCCGTTGGTAAGTTGAATGATCCGTTTCGATTTGATGGCATTGGCTGCGGTCATAGTCGTTTGATTCCGCACACGGGCATTGTTATCCGTTTCGGGGATAAGATACATCTTCAGATACTCATACGTCCGTTTACCGTCCCGATAGATATCCAAATACAGACTTTTGTTTCCATTGGCCAACTCTTTCATCCGAAGACGGATAGGTTCTTTGACTTTTGCGGGCTTCTTTACTCGTGGCATAATTCCTCCTCTTTTACTCGTTATTCCTGCCACAAAGGTAGAAAGAATAATCCGAATTAAGGAACAAATAAGAAACAAAAATGTACCGAAAAAGAACCAAGCAACAATAATCAAGTAAAACAAGAGAAGATACACGCACGGCGTAATTACTTATTATACAGCATATTTATTTTCATTTGATTGGTTTTTGTTTTCTCCTTCAATCTATGTTATATAAATCTGAGAAATTTCAATTGTACCGAGAATAAGCAATAACATTCATCACCGTATATAGTATTATCAAAATTGCTATAACGGTGTGGGGTATTGTTTATCGGTACAAGGCTTGCCAGAGCCTCCATTCAATAAACAAACGACTCCACACTTTCTTTTTTTAAACCGCTATCATCGGGGGTCGGGATAGCAGAAAGGGAATTGTTATGGCAAAAATCGATGACATCGTAAAAGCGATTGATAACAAACTGCTTGAAACAGGTAAGGAACATCTTATATTACAGCAAGCGAGCAAACTCCTGTTATCGTTGGGAATTATAGAAAGTACCAAAGAACTGAAACAAATACTCGAACGAGGGGAGATACCCCATGCCTACAAAACAAATACTTCTCCGAGACAATGGCTGCTCCCTCTTTCTGAGGAGGGGAGAAGCAGAAAAGCTACACTAAAAAAGAAGAAGTCCAAGAACGCCCCAAAAACGACGAAAACAAAAAAGGTAGTTCAAGAGCAAAACCAATCTCAAATCCAAATCTCAGACCAACCAACTCTTTGTTGCCCGTTTTGTGGATATACCGGTATAATTCCGGAACAGTTTCGTTCGGAGCAATACTTAATATGCCCATGTTGCCATTCGAGATTAGACAATCCTTTATGGATTGAGCGCGATAGAGCAATCAATAAAAAAAATTAGTTTCATTTTAGTGATCGTCATCAGTGTCATTTATGTCGTTTTCGACGACGGCTCATCAAGTTTTGACGAAAATCCTGTGACAAATAGCGGACTGGATGCCTCGGTATATCAAGTAGAACAATTCCTAGATGATAATTTAAATGATCCCGACAGCTCTATGACCCCATAGAGTGGTCCGCCGTACAACCAACAAAAAACGGGTACTACGTCCGGCATAAATACCGGGCAAGAAATGGATTTGGAGGAATGAACATAGAAAATAAAATATTTTATCTCGACAAAGACGGAAATGTAACAGGATATACCGATTATTGAAAACGATATTCAGCCCAAAGAGGCTCGCTCCGACATGGCTCTTTATGGCAGAATAGCTATATTAATAATAGCTTTCTGAGAGGAATATTATCGAATACTATTTTTTAACATCAATAATTATGAAAAGTTATTTTATACTATCACTTCTATTCGTAGGATTTTTTAGTTGTGCCTTTTTCTCCTTTAACTTATCGGCTACAACAATTAGTACAAAAA